>PPYE01584647.1_pt1 | contig 310185 bp, 321 predicted proteins | sample 1559881 | NCBI WGS metagenome assembly PPYE01 (sample SAMN08240022, study PRJNA423297) | Human gut metagenome, whole genome shotgun sequencing project.
TCTTGAAAACATAGGGCTTTACAGGGTTATGAAGGGATTTGAAGAGTATGATAAAAGTACTATTTGTTTGCCACGGCAATATCTGCCGCAGCCCCATGGCTGAATTTGTTTTTAAAGACTTAGTCGCAAAATCCGGCTATGCATCTGACTTTTTCGTTTCTTCTGCTGCCACCAGCACAGAGGAAATTGGCAACCCGGTTCACCACGGAACAAGAAACAAGCTGGCTCAGTTTCATATTTCCACAGCAGGCAAATATGCTGTTCAAATGAAAAGGTCAGATTACGAAAAATATGATTATCTTATTGGAATGGATGATTGGAATATTAAAAATATAAATAGGATAATCGGACAAGACCCTGAAAATAAAGTATATAAGCTTCTAGATTTTACTGATCATTCAAGAGCCATTGCAGATCCATGGTATACAGGAGATTTTGATAAAACTTATGAGGATATCAAAGAGGGATGCGAAGCATTTTTGGAATATTTAAAGCATCAAGGTGAAATTTTCTAAAGACAGGTAGGGATAAAAATGAATGAAACAATAGAAAGCGTATTAAAACAACAGGAGTTTTGGGAGAAGCTTACAGAGGAACAGCAAAAGTTGATTCTTAAGGAATCTAGGGTAATAAGTTATGAAACAGGCGAGATTGTTTATTCAGGAGCCAGAGAATGTCTTGGTGGACTTTTAGTTTTAAATGGAAGTCTTAGGACGTATTTATTATCTGATGAAGGGAAGGAAGTCACTATTTATCGCTTACGGGAAGGAGATGTTTGCTTTTTGGCAGCCTCCTGTATTCTTTCTGCAATTACTTTTGATGTCGAAATCGAGGCTCAAGGGTTTACACAAGTACTTCTTATTCCTGCCCGAATTCTTTCTACATTGACAAAGGAAAATATTTATTTGGAAAATTTCATGTATAAAGAAACCGCAAGACGTTTTTCAGACGTAGTAGAAGCTTTACAGCAGCTGATGTTTTTGAGCCTTACACAGAGAATTGCTTCTTTTTTATTAGATGAGGCAGCCAAAAATAAGACATCCAGTATCACCATGACACATGAAGAAATTGCGAAAATTATTGGAAGTGCCAGAGAAGCAGTCAGTCGTATTTTAAAACAGCTTGCAAAACAGGGATATATATCTTTAAACAGAGGCGAAATAAAAATCGAGAAAAGAGAAGAGCTTTATAAACTTCTATAAAAACTTACAGAAAATGATAAAAAGATGAGAGAAAAATGAGAGCTGCGGTGGGAAGAATTTTACATCGCAGCTCTTGCGTTATTAAATTTATAAGCATAATAAGTTAAATTATTTTAACAAAGTTTCCAGCTGTTTTTTAGGAACAGCCCCTACGGATTTGTCAGCGACCTGCCCATTTTTAAACACCAGTACAGTAGGGATATTCATAATACCGTATTGTGCTGCAAGAGAAGGTTCTGCGTCTACATCGATTTTTCCTACTTTGTAGCTTCCATTTGCCTCTTCTGCCAATTCTTCAATAACCGGCGCCAACATTTTACACGGCATGCACCAGCTTGCCCAAAAGTCAACCAGTACCGGTACGTCAGATTGTAATACTTCTTTTGCAAAGTTTTCAGATGTAAATTCCATAGCCATAATAATAGCCTCCTTTAAATATATAATTTTTATTTTTTTGACTTTAAATAATCAACAGCACGTGTTCCTGCAAGTGCACCTTCGTACACAGCTTTTGCAATTTGCAACATGCCTCCGGTACAGTCTCCGGCTGCAAAGAGACCGGGTAGGGGAGTGCTGGTATCTGCTTCAATTAAAATATGATTGTCTTCCATAAAAAGTCCCAATTTTCTGGCAATGTCTGTACTGTCGGCTGTTCCCAGTGCAACGAAGAGACCATCAAGAGGAAAAAGAGTATGATCTTCTAATTGAAGCTGAGAAAGAGAATTTTCTCCTTTAGCAGAGAGAATTTTTCTTTTTTCCAGTTGAATAGCGCCAAGCTCTTCCAATGGAAAGTCGGGTTCTTTTCCATTGGTTAAAATTGTTACTTTTGACGCAAGAGGTTCTAAAACTTTTGCTTCATGGAGTGCATAAGAGCCATTGCCCAGTACTGCAACATTCTTTTGACGATAGAAAAAACCATCGCATACAGCGCAGTAGCTGATACCGTTTCCTTCGTATTTTTTCAGTTCTTTTAAGGAAAGGGTATTTCTTTTTGTTCCTGTTGCCAGAATAAGCGCTTTCGTATGATAGACATTTTCAGAGGTCTGTATGGTATATTCTCCATCGTATGTAATTGAAAGCAATTCATCTTTTAAAACAGGAACGTTCAGAGCTTGTAGTTGAGAAAGTCCATTTTTGTATAACTCTTTTCCGGAAATGGGAGCTGGAAGTCCATAATAATTTTCTATCTTTTCTGCTTTTTCTAAAGCACCATATCCGTTATGAATAACCAATGGAGGAAATCCCATACGTACTGCATATAAAGCGGCAGATACGCCAGCAGGACCGGCACCGGCTATGACAAGTTGTTGCATTTCCACTATCAGATACCTCCTTTTTTATTTTATTATAGCAAGCTGTGGTTATTATAAGCAATCCTCATAATTATATGCATACATATTTTATCATATTTTACAAAAATAAGAGATACTAAAATATAAAAATTATGCATTTTTTAAGTGGTAGAACCAGTATATACCGAATGGTATAAAAAAACATGGAAATTATTACAAAAACAAGGAAACAACATTAAAAAGCTACAAGAAAAATTGACAAAAATTTTAGCCTTTTTAGAATAAAAAACAAAAATTGACAAATGAAATAATTAGCAGTAATGTGATTAAAGCAATTTAATAAGAAGACACAAAACAGGTGTCGATTTCTGTTTTATTGCTCACGGCGACAATAGAAAAAGAGAAAGGGAGGAATGTCTTACGAACAATATTGCGGAAAGAATTACGGAAGAACTTCAATGTGAAACCGTGTTCAATATTCCGATTTTGGGTGGAATTCCGGTAGGTGAATCTGTGGTGGTTACTTGGATTATTATGGCAGCATTAACCATATTATCCATAGTACTTGTCCGGAATTTGAAGGTGGAAAACCCGGGAAGAAAACAGCTGGTATTAGAATCATTTATTGGTTTTCTGAATGACTTTTTCACAGACATTCTGGGGGAGGAAGGAAAACGGTACATACCGTATCTGATTTCTACGGCGCTCTATATTGGAGTGGCTAATTTAATCGGACTTTTAGGATTTAAACCTCCAACCAAGGACTTGAATGTGACAGCAGCTTTGGCGCTTATGAGCGTATTTCTCATTTACTATTCCGGCTTTCATAAAAAAGGCGGAAAGGGATTTGTGAAAAGCTTTGCAGAGCCTATGGCTTTAGTAGCTCCAATCAACATCATGGAGATTGCAATTCGTCCAGTTTCATTATGCATGCGTTTGTTTGGTAATGTAATTGGTTCATTTGTAATTATGGAGTTATTAAAAACGGTTATGCCGGCACTTTTGCCGATTCCGTTTAGTTTGTATTTTGATGTGTTTGATGGTTTGATTCAAACATACGTATTTGTGTTTTTAACATCGCTCTTTATTAAAGAGCAAATAGAAGATTAAATTTTATATGAAAAGGAGAAATGAATTATGACAGCAGCAATTGGAGCAAGTATTGCAGTATTAACAGGTATCGGAGCAGGTTTAGGAATTGGTCATGCAACAGCAAAGGCAGTAGAAGCAATCGCAAGACAGCCGGAAGCAGAAAGCAAAATCAGCAAAGCATTACTTCTTGGTTGTGCACTTGCAGAGGCAACAGCTATTTATGGTTTCGTTATCGGATTGTTAATTTTATTCTTATAATCAGCAGGGAAAGGCAGGTGCATGAAAGATGATGAGTCTTGGCTGGAGCCTTGTCTGGACGATTATAAATCTGATTGTGCTTTATCTCTTAATGAAAAAATTCCTTATTGGTCCGGTGTTGGGCATTATGGAAAAGAGAAAAGCGTGTATAGCAAAAGAGATGGAGGAAGCTCGTGTAAGTCGTGAAAAAGCCGAAGAATTGAAATTACAGTATGAGAAATCTCTGGCAATGGCAAAAGAAGAGTCTTCCCAAATTTTGGAAAATGCAAAAACAGATGCAAGACAGGTAAGAGAAAGTATTGTGAAAAATGCCAACAATGAAGCAGCAAAGATTATCGAAGCTGCGCAAAATACTGCCCGTCAGGAACAGGAAAATGCCATGCAGGGAGCAAAAAAAGAAATTGCACAGCTTGCTATGCAGGCAGCAAAAAAATTACTTTTAGAGAAAAGTGATGAAAACAGCAATGATATGCTCTACGATAAATTTTTAGCAAAAGCAGGTGATGCAGATGACACAGACAGCTATTAATTATGGTAAAGTGCTTTATCAGCTTAATGTTCCCAAAGAAAGTATTTTGGAGACACAGAGGCTTTTAAAAGAAGTGCCTGAGCTTTTAAAAACATTGGAAAATCCCACAATATCCTTTGTGCAAAAACAGAGAGTTATCAACAGAGTTTTTCCAAAGGAACTTCACAATTTTCTGTGTGTTGTGTGTAAATATAAACATGCAGAGCTTTTAAATGAAATTTTTCAGGCATATCAAGAACATTATAACGAACAAAAGAAAATATTATCTGCCACATTGTATTATGTAACGCCTCCAAAGGCCGAACAGTTGGAAGGGATAAAAAAATTCCTGAAAAAACAGTATCATATACAGGCAGTTGCTCTTGAATTAAAAGAGGATAAAAGTCTTGTAGGTGGATTTATTATTCGTACAAAAGACCATGAATATGATAACAGCTTAAAGGGCAGTATTCATGAATTACAACAAAAATTAATCTGGAGGTGAACGGTTTGAGTTCAATCAACTCAGAAGAAATTATTTCAATTCTGAAGGAAGAAATTGATAATTTTCAAAGCACAGAGGGCGTGAAAGAGGTTGGAAATGTCATCTGGGTGGGTGATGGGATTGCAACTGTTTACGGAATAGATCATGCTATGTACGGCGAAATTGTAACCTTTGAAAATGGCGTTAAAGGAATGGTACAGGATATCAAAAGAAATGAAATCGGCGTCATTATTTTCGGAAAAGATACAGGAATTAAAGAAGGTACAAAGGTTGCACGTACAAAGAAAAGAGCAGGTATTCCCGTAGGCGAAAATTTCATCGGAAGAATTGTAGATGCATTAGGTGCACCGATTGACGGAAAAGGTGAAATAGAAGCAGATGATTACCGCCCAATCGAGCAGGAGGCACCGGGAATTATTGACAGAAAATCTGTATCCGTACCAATGGAAACAGGTATTTTGGCTATTGATTCTATGTTCCCAATCGGACGCGGACAGCGAGAATTGATTATCGGTGACCGTCAGACAGGAAAAACTTCTATTGCTATTGATACAATCTTGAACCAGAAGGGAAAAGATGTAATGTGTATCTATGTAGCAATTGGACAGAAAGCATCTACAGTAGCAAAATTAGTAGGAACTCTGGAAAAATACGGGGCAATGGAATATACGACTGTATTTTCAGCAACAGCAAGTGACTGTGCGCCTTTACAGTATATTGTGCCATATTCAGGAACAGCTCTGGCAGAATATTTTATGTATAAGGGAAAAGATGTACTGATTGTTTATGATGATTTGTCAAAACATGCAGTTGCATATCGTGCGCTATCTCTTCTGTTAGAGCGTTCACCGGGACGTGAGGCATATCCAGGTGATGTATTTTACCTTCATTCAAGATTGCTGGAACGTTCCAGCCGATTGAGTGATGAGGCAGGAGGCGGTTCTATTACAGCCCTTCCGATTATTGAAACACAGGCAGGAGATGTGTCTGCATATATTCCAACAAACGTTATTTCTATTACAGACGGACAGATTTTCCTTGAAAGTGATTTATTCTTTGAGGGTGTTCGTCCAGCGGTAAATGTAGGTCTTTCTGTATCCCGTGTAGGTGGTGCTGCGCAGACGAAGGCAATGAAAAAAGCGTCTGGAAGTATGCGAATTGATTTGGCACAGTATCGAGAAATGCAGGTGTTTACACAGTTTTCTTCAGACTTAGATGAGACAACAAAGGCACAGTTAGACTATGGAAAATGTTTGATGGAACTGTTGAAACAGCCTTTGTGCAGACCATTGGCTTCTCACGAACAGGTGATTACTTTGTGGGTAGCTACACATAAGCTTTTAACAGATATTCCGGTAACGGAACTGAAAACATTCCAGATGGATATGTTGGAATATTTTGAACAGAAATATCCTGAAATCAAAGAAGAAATACTTGATAAAAAAGTTCTTTCTGATGAATTGGGAGAAAAGATTTTAGAGGCGGCAAAGGAATTTAAGAACAGGAACAGGTGATAAAATGGCAAACGCAAAAGAAATACAAAGTCGTATGAAAAGCATCCGTGATACCATGAAAATTACCAATGCCATGTATATGATTTCATCTTCAAAAATGAAAAGAGCAAAAAAAGTTCTTGCAGATACAGAGCCTTATTTTTACTCTTTGCAGGCTGCCATTGGACGTATTTTAAGACATACATCTGAGATTGAACACCGATATTTTGATGAGCGTACTGAGATTTTGCCGGAAGATAAAAAAATCGGTTATATTGTAGTAAGTGCGGACAAAGGGTTGGCAGGTGCATATAATCATAATGTCTTTAAACTGGCAGAAGAAGGTATGGCGAAGAAACAGCATACACATCTGTTTGTACTGGGAGAAGTTGGAAGACAATATTTTTATAAAAAAGATGTGTCTGTGGATACAAATTTCCGCTTTACTGTTCAAAAGCCTACTATGCACAGAGCCAGAGTTATTTCTGAAAAGATGATTGATATGTATTTAAACGGCGAGCTTGATGAGGTACATATCATTTATACACGTATGGCAAATGCAGCATCTATGGTGGCGGAAGAACAGCAGCTTCTGCCTTTGAAGAAAACAACTTTTAATGCATCGTCACAGTTTTTGGTAGATACCCATCAGGAAGAAATTGAAATGGTACCGTCAGCGGAAGAATTGTTGAATACGATTGTTCCTAATTATTTAAGAGGTATGATTTATGGATGTTTGGTAGAGTCTTATGCCAGTGAGCATAATTCCCGTATGCAGGCCATGGATGCGGCGACCACCAGCGCCAAAGATATGTTAAAAGATTTATCAATTAAATATAATCGTGTCAGACAGGCTGCAATTACACAAGAAATTACGGAAGTAATCAGTGGTGCCAAGGCACAGAAAAAGAAACAATAAAGGAAGGAGGTTTTTATACAATGAATAAAGGAAAAATTGTACAGGTTATGGGCCCCGTTGTAGACGTGGAATTCCAGGAGCAGGACCTTCCAAATATTAAAGATGCTCTTACGGTAGAGCTGAACGGAAAAAAAGTCGTTATGGAGGTTGCCCAGCATATAGGAAATCATACAGTGAGATGTATTATGCTGGCATCCAGTGACGGACTTTGCAAAGATATGGAAGTGACAGCAACAGGACAGGGAATTTCTGTACCGGTAGGAAAAGAGACATTGGGACGTTTATTCAATGTTTTAGGAGAAACCATTGATAAAGGAGAACAGCTGGATAACGCAGAACATTGGGTTATTCACAGAGATCCTCCTGCCTTTGATGAACAGAGCCCTGTTGTGGAAATTTTGGAAACAGGTATTAAAGTTATTGACTTATTAGCTCCTTATGCAAAGGGAGGAAAAATCGGTCTTTTTGGTGGTGCCGGAGTAGGTAAAACAGTTCTTATTCAGGAACTTATCAGTAATATTGCTACAGAACATGGTGGCTATTCTATTTTTACAGGAGTAGGAGAGCGCTCCAGAGAGGGAAATGATCTTTGGAGTGAAATGAAGGAATCCGGAGTTCTGGAGAAAACAGCTCTGGTATTCGGACAGATGAATGAGCCACCGGGAGCACGTATGCGTGTTGCTGAGACGGGACTTACCATGGCTGAATATTTTCGCGATAAAGAACATCAGAATGTACTTTTATTTATTGATAATATTTTCCGTTTTACTCAGGCTGGTTCAGAGGTATCCGCTCTTTTAGGACGTATGCCTTCTGCAGTTGGATATCAGCCTACGCTGGCTACGGAAATGGGTGAATTACAGGAGAGAATTGCTTCTACAAAGAATGGTTCTGTTACTTCTGTGCAGGCAGTTTATGTGCCTGCGGATGACTTGACTGACCCGGCGCCTGCTACAACTTTTGCGCATTTGGATGCAACTACCGTATTATCCAGAAAGATTGTAGAGCAGGGTATTTATCCTGCCGTAGATCCGTTGGAATCTACTTCTCGTATTCTGGAGGCAGATGTAGTAGGACAGGAACATTATGAAGTTGCCAGAAAGGTGCAGGAGTACCTTCAGAAATATAAAGAATTACAGGATATTATTGCAATTTTAGGTATGGAAGAACTTTCTGATGAAGATAAGAAAGTAGTTGCCAGAGCCAGAAAATTGCAGAAATTCCTTTCTCAGCCATTCCATGTGGCAGAGGTATTTACTGGTATTCCGGGAAAATATGTACCATTAAAAGAAACTATTCGTGGATTTAAGATGATTGTGGAAGGCGAAATGGATGACTATCCGGAAAATGCTTTCTTCAATGTAGGTACTATTGATGAAGTAATTGAAAAAGCAAAACAGAATGCCTAGTCCAAAGGAGTGAGAAAAAATGGGAACATTTGGTTTAAATGTAATCGCCAGTGATAAAGATTTTTATCATGGCAGAGGTACAAGTATTTCACTCCCTGCAAAGGATGGAAGTATTACCATTTTAGCCCACCATGCAGATATGATGATTGCTATTGTTCCTGGAGAAATGCGTTTTCAGACAGAGGACGGAACAGAACATATTGCCATTGTGGGAGGCGGTTTTGCTCAGATTATCAATAATCGTGTAACGGTTTTGGCAGACAGTATCGAAAAGCCGGAAGACATTGATGTGAAACGTGCAAAAGAAGCGAAAGAAAGAGCAGAAGAGCAGCTTCGTCAGCAGCAGAGTATGCAGGAATACTATGTTTCCAAAGCATCTCTGGCAAGAGCGATGGCACGTATGAAAGCGGCGAGAGACAGAGGAATTTAAAAGATGAGACTGTTGCATTAAGTGATATCGAGAATATTTATACATTATGTGGACAATAAATTTGCTAAAATGTATAAATATTCTGATTTTTGCTTAATGTGATAGCCTCATCTTTTTTCATTTCATAGGAAATTGCGTCCTAACATCATTATTTAGAGTTATGTATTACATTCTAATTAGTTATAGCGTTCAGATTGCATTGACAAAGCTTTTGATAGTTGGTAGAATGACAGAAAAGTTAGCCAAAAGGCAGAGGAGAAGATGCTGTATGAACAAGAGAATATTGTCTATTCTGGTTGAAAATACAGCCGGCGTACTGAGTAGAGTTTCGGGATTGTTCAGCCGCCGGGGTTATAACATTGACAGCTTATCGGCAGGAATTACCACAGATCCCAATTATACCCGTATGACAGTCGTATGTAAGGGTGATGAGTTAATTCTGGAGCAGATAACACGACAGGTAGAGAAACTGGAAGACGTTCTTTCTGTAAAAGTATTAAAAGACGATCAAAGTGTTACCAGAGAGCTGATGCTGGTAAAAGTCAGAGTTTCACCGGAGCAGCGGGCGGGGATTACAGCGATTGTAGATATTTTCAGAGCCAATATCATAGATGTAGGAAAAGAGTCCATGATTGTAGAGCTCACCGGAAATAAATCAAAGCTGGAAGCTTTTATAGACTTGCTTGACGGTTATGAAATTCTGGAAATAGCCAGAACCGGTATTGCCGGACTTTCAAGAGGTTCTGATGACATTTTCTATCTTTCAGAGGATGAGGAAGAGTTTTAATTTTATTACATAAACAGGAGGAATATACAAATGGCAGTAAAAATTTATTATCAGGAAGATTGTAATTTAGCTCTTTTAGAGGGAAAAACCATTGCGATTATCGGATACGGCAGTCAGGGACATGCTCACGCATTGAACTTAAAGGAGTCCGGCTGTAATGTAATCGTAGGCTTATATGAAGGCTCTAAATCTTGGGACAAGGCAGTAAAACAGGGATTTGAAGTTTATACAGCGGCAGAAGCAGCAAAAAAAGCCGATATTATCATGATTTTAATCAATGATGAAAAACAGGCAAAATTATATAAAGAAGACATCGAGCCAAATCTGGAAGAAGGCAATATGCTGATGTTTGCTCATGGCTTTGCAATTCATTTCGGACAGATTAAGCCGCCGGCTTACGTGGACGTAACTATGATTGCACCAAAAGCGCCGGGACACACAGTAAGAAGCGAATATCAGATCGGCAGAGGAACTCCATGTCTGGTAGCTGTTCAGCAGGACTACACAGGAAAGGCAAAAGAAAAAGCATTGGCTTACGCAGCAGGGCTGGGTGGTGCAAGAGCCGGAGTTTTGGAAACAACCTTTAAAGTAGAGACAGAAACAGACCTTTTCGGAGAGCAGGCAGTGCTTTGCGGCGGTGTTACAGCTCTTATGAAAGCAGGATTTGAAACTTTAGTAGAAGCAGGATATGCACCGGAAAACGCATATTTTGAATGTATTCACGAAATGAAGCTGATTGTAGATTTGATTTACGAAAGCGGATTTAAAGGAATGCGTTATTCTATTTCTAATACAGCAGAATTTGGTGATTATATTACAGGACCAAAGATTGTTACAGACGAGACAAAAAAAGCAATGAAACAGATTTTAGCAGATATTCAGGACGGAACATTTGCAAAGAACTGGATTTTGGAAAATCAGTCCGGATGTATGCACTTTGGCGCAATGAGAAGAAGAGAAGCAGAACACCAGTTAGAAGAAGTCGGTGCAGAGCTTCGTAAGCTGTACAGCTGGAATGGAAAAGAAAAATTAATTGACAACTAATTATGAAAATTCCTATGAAATAAAACGAGGCACTTCTGAGTTTAATCAGAAGTGCTTTTTCTGTAAAAATTTATAAATTCTTTTGCTGCTTTGTTCTGCTCAATATTCTCAGGCAGAGCAAAGCCGATTTCTCTCCGGTTGATTGCTGTGGGAAGAGGAACTTCAATCAGAGCGCCTTCTGCCAATTCCTTTTCTACAAATTGCCGTATGACACAGGCAATTCCCATACCGATTTTTGCAAATTCAATGAGTAGGTCCATTGTAGAAACTTCCAGCAGATTATCTGCTTCCATACGGCAGGAGGCAAGATAGTCGTCAATATACTGTCGTGTCATATTTCCTTTATTTAATAGCATTAAGGTAGCAGACTGAAAAGGATTTTCTGAGTAATCGCTGCGTTTGGAAAGATGCTCCATATAGGATTTTGTGCATACGAAAATGTCTTCGATTTCTCCCAATGAGTCAAAATGCGTATGGTAGAGACGCTCCGGTTTTCCAATAAGTCCTAAGTCAACTTTGTTTTCTTTTAAAAGCTGCAAGGTATGATTAGTGGACTGACACTCAATGGAAATACGAATATGGGGATGGGTTTCAATAAATTCCTTTAAGTACGGCAAAAGAACGTATTTGCACAATGTGGTGGATACGCCGATATGTATATGTCCGATGCCCAGCTCGTGAATTTTTTTGATTTGTGTTTCGCCTTTTTCCAGAGAATAAAAAGCGTTTTGAACGTAATGGTAGAGAAGTTCTCCTTCTTCCGTTAGTTGAACGCCTCTGGAATTACGGGAAAAAAGAGAAACTTCTAAATTTTCCTCCAATTTGCGAATGGATTTGCTGATTGCAGGCTGGCTGATGTAAAGTCTGGCAGCAGCCTTTGAAATATTTCCGGTATTTGCCACTGTATAAAATACCCGATATAGGGAAAGATTTTGATCCATGTTTTTGCTCCTTTGAAACTCATAAGCTTAAGTTATAGCTCTTATAGTCAATATGTATTTCTAGTATAACAAAGCCCATGCTAAAATGGCAATAGCAGAAATAAATCGGAGGTGGATTTTGTGGGAATGACAATGACACAAAAAATATTAGCAGCCCATGCAGGGCTTGAAAAAGTGGAAGCAGGACAGTTGATTGAGGCAGAATTGGATTTGGTGCTGGGCAATGATATCACTTCTCCTGTGGCAATTCACGAAATGGAAAAAATGAAAGCGGAAGGTGTCTTTCATAAAGATAAAATAGCATTGGTTATGGACCATTTTATTCCAAATAAAGATATTAAATCAGCAGAAAACTGTAAATGCGTAAGAGAATTTGCAGCCCGTCATGAGATTACGAACTATTTTGACGTAGGAGAAATGGGAATTGAGCATGCTCTTTTACCGGAAAGCGGTTTGACCGTGGCAGGAGATGCGATTATCGGAGCGGACTCTCATACCTGTACTTATGGAGCATTGGGAGCATTTTCTACCGGTGTGGGAAGTACGGATATGGCAGCGGCAATGGTAACAGGAAAAGCTTGGTTTAAAGTTCCTTCCGCAATTCGCATCAATTTAATCGGAAAACCTTCCAAATGGGTAAGTGGTAAAGATGTTATTTTGCATCTCATTGGAAAAATTGGTGTTGACGGAGCGTTATATAAATCTCTGGAATTTACAGGGGAAGGTGTGAAAAATCTTTCCATGGATGATCGTTTCACGATTGCAAATATGGCAATTGAGGCAGGAGCTAAGAATGGTATTTTTCCGGTAGATGAAAAGACAGAGCAATATATGAAAGAACATTCTAAGAGAACATATAAACGTTATGAACCTGATGAGGATGCAGTTTATGATGAGGAATATACCATAGATTTAAGTGAATTAAGACCTACAGTAGCATTTCCTCATTTACCTTCTAATACAAAGACAATTGATGAAATACAGGATGATGTTATAGTTGATCAGGCAGTTATCGGTTCCTGTACCAATGGAAGAATTGACGATTTAAGATGTGCGGCTCAAATACTGAAAAACCATAAGGTGAAAAAAGGTGTGCGCTGCATTATTATTCCGGCAACACAGAAAATTTATCTTCAGGCATTGGAAGAAGGATTGCTGAAAATCTTTATTGAAGCAGGAGCTGTGGTAAGTACCCCTACCTGCGGTCCATGTCTGGGAGGCTATATGGGTATACTGGCAGAAGGAGAACGCTGTATTTCTACAACAAACAGAAATTTTGTAGGAAGAATGGGGCACGTGAAATCCGAGGTTTATCTTGCAAGTCCGGCAGTTGCTGCAGCCAGTGCTATAACAGGAAAAATTTCAAGTCCGGAAGAATTGGGGGAATAGAACATGAAAGTAAAAGGAAATGCTTTTAAATATGGAGATAATGTAGATACTGACGTAATTATTCCTGCGAGATACTTAAATTCATCAAAAGCAGAGGAATTGGCTGCTCATTGTATGGAAGATATTGATAAAAATTTCGTAAAGGAAGTGAAAAAGGGAGATATTCTTGCGGCAAATAAAAACTTTGGCTGCGGTTCTTCAAGAGAACATGCGCCTATGGCAATTAAGGCCGCAGGTATCAGCTGCGTAATTGCTGAAACCTTTGCCCGTATTTTTTACAGGAATGCCATTAACATCGGCCTTCCTATTGTAGAATGCCCTGAGGCAGCCAGAGATATAGAAAAAGGCGATGAGGTGGAAGTGGATTTTGATAACGGTATTATCCGTAATCTTTCCAAAGAGAAGGAATATCCAATTCAGCCGTTCCCTGAATTTATGCAGAGAATTATTGAGGCAGAAGGTTTAGTAAATTATATTATAAAGAATAAATGAAAAATCTTATATTTTTATAATGTGTGTTCCTGTTCTTGATTTCCCAGCATAAAGTAATTATACTTACCCTTTGAAGTGAAACACGGGGAATATTCAGATAGGAGTGAGTATAATGAAACACATAGGAAAAATTGTTGCAGTGTTTCTGGTTGCTTATGTAGGGGCTTTGACACTGCCCTATGTTGGGCATAAGAAGGTTTCCGGCAACATTAAGAAGGAATTTCAGGCAGAGGACTGTTACGGAGATACAAAGGGACAGGAACGAGTTGCTTACATAAACGACAATGTAGAAGCATTAAAATATCGTTTGAAAATGATAAGCGAAGCAAAAGAAGAGGTGATTTTATCCACCTTTGATTTTAATGCGGACAGCAGCGGAAAAGATGTGATGTGCGCCCTTTTAGAAGCGGCAGAGCGTGGTGTAAAGGTGAGAGTCATTGTGGACGGAGGAAACGGCTTTTTGGACATGAAAGTGAAATCCGCAGAGTGGTTTCAGGCTTTGGCATCTCATGAAAATATAGACATACAGATTTACAATCCCGTGAACTTATTAAAGCCGTGGAAGCTTCAGGCGAGGCTTCATGATAAGTACGTCATTGTAGATGATAAAATGTATCTTCTGGGCGGAAGAAATACCGCCAATCTTTTCTTGGGAGATTACTCAGACAGCAAAAATATAGACAGGGAATTATTTGTATATAAAGAAGATGAAAGCTCTAAAGGTTCTATTCATCAGTTGAAAGCCTACTTTGAAAGCGTATGGAATTTAAAAGACAGCAAGGAGTATGAATGTAAAAAAGAAACAGAAGAGGTAAAACAGTGCCTTTCTGATTTGAAAAATCGTACTGAAAAAGTGAAAAAGCTGTATCCGGAGGCTTATGAGGAATGGAACTGGCAGGAATTGACAGTAGACACCAATAAAGTAACACTTTTACAAAATCCCATAGAGGCAGAAAACAAAGAACCGGTGATGTGGTACACCATTACAGAGCTGATGAAATCCGGTGATGATGTAACCGTTTACACACCGTATATTATTTGTGGAAAAGAAATGTACGAGGATTTGACACAGGTCTGTAAAAAAACGGAAAATGTAGAAATTATCACAAATGACGTTTCCAGCGGTGCCAATCCATGGGGTTGTACCGATTATCTCAATCAAAAGGAAAAAATCTGGGCAACAGGCGTACAGGTGTATGAATTTATGGGAAAACACTCCAGCCATACAAAGGCAGTTCTGATTGATGAGAGAATGAGTCTGGTTGGCTCGTATAATATGGATATGCGCAGCACTTATCAGGATACGGAACTGATGCTGGCGGTAGACTCCGTTGCTTTGAACGAGCAGATTAGACAAGAGGCAGAGCAGGATAAGCTTGCCAGCCGTACCATGACAGAAAGCGGAGAATATGAGTATGGACCGGAGTATCAGGAAAAAGAAATGAGTACGGGAAAGAAAATTTTCTATGGTGTGCTGAGAGTGATTACGGTTCCGATAAGGAGATTTTTGTAATAAGATTGATAAAAAAATAGTAAAGTTAAAATCGCTTGGATTATAGGTCTGAGCGATTTTTTGCGTAGACGAAAAAGAAACGACAGAAATATTAAAATTACAGTAGGCAAGAATTGTAAAATGCTGTAAAATTAAGATAAAATAAAAAAGTGCTGTATAAAGAGGTTAAATAAAGAATAAAAATGAGAATAAAAAAAGTAAATGTAACAGAGCAAGTCGTAGAATATTTAAAAGAAAATATAGAAGCAGGAAACTGGAAAGTAGGTGAGAAAATACCATCGGAAAATCAGATGACATCTACTTTGGGTGTCAGCCGCTCCAGTGTCAGAGCAGCTCTTCAATATATGATTGGCATCGGCGTATTAGAAAGTGTGCATGGAAAGGGAACATATCTTATCAACAGCCAAGTAGAAAATTGGGAGGAAGCAGACAATAAAATTACTTCTGAAGACTGTAAGGATATTGAAAAAGTATTGGAATTTCGCAGGATTTTAGAGCCGGATGCGTGCAGATTGGCAGTAGAGAGGGGAGACAGTCAGGTTGTATCAGAATTAGAGAAGTATTTAAAGCAAATGAAAAAATATGAGGGGGAAAGGGATGCTTTTGTAAATGCGGATTTGAAATTTCATGAAGTTATTTGTAAAGCATCAGGAAATCAACTTTTGGAGAAGTCTCTTCACAAGGTTTTTTTAGAGACAAGAAAAAATCACAACCAGATGAATGCTCTTTTTGGCTTCCAATCGGGAATTGATTGCCATACGGAAATCTTAGAAGCATTTAAGGAGAAGAATTCACAAAAAGCTTATCGTGCAATGTGGAACCACATGAACCAAGCAATGAAGAAAATATAGGAGATTATATAAAAAGCGGACACATAAAAGTGCCTGCTTTTTTCGTTTATAAGAAACTGCGCTGTTGCACAATCTTTTTTGATTTTAATTCTATTGATTGAAAAAATTAACAAAAAAGAACAACAAGAATTAGTAAATAAGCTGAAAAATAACGTATATTAAAAGAAAATATTATTATATATTGACATGTATGACAAGTTAAAATATAATCAACTTATCACTCGTCATACAAGTATAAAGGGAGGGAAATATGGGAGTAAAAATTAAAGACATTAGAACGATTTGCACAGCTCCGGAAGGGATTAATTTAGTAACAGTAAAAGTAGAAACTGACCAGCCGGGACTTTATGGACTTGGATGTGCAACTTTTGCATATCGTCATCTTACCGTTCAGCACTTGATTGAAAATTATTTAAAACCACTTTTGGTTGGTCGTGATGCAGAGAATATTAGCGAGTTATGGCAATTAATGCACCAAAACGGATATTGGCGAAACGGTCCGATTGAAAATAATGCTATATCAGGTATTGATATGGCTCTGTGGGATATTAAAGGAAAGCTGGCCGGAATGCCGTTATATCAACTTTTTGGCGGAAAAGTCAGGGAGGGTATTCCTGTTTATCGTCATGTAGATGGAAAAGACATTGAGGAAATTTGCGAAAACATTCAAAGATTTCAAGAAATGGGAATAACACATCTACGTTGTCAATGTGGAGGATATGGAGGCGAGACATATGGATGTACTCCTAAGTCAGCTCCTATGGGTGCGCATCCGGGTGTTTATTTAGACTCTAGGAAATATATGAGAGATACGGTAAAACTATTTGAGCAGATAAGAAATAGAATTGGGTATGATATGGAACTGGTACACGATGTACATGAGAGGATTGCACCCATAGAAGCGGTAAAATTGGCAAAAGAATTAGAAGCGTTTGATTTATTTTTTTTAGAAGATCCGGTACCGCTGGAACAAATTGAATGGTTAAAGGTTTTGAGAGAGCAGACCAGTATTCCAATTGCGCAGGGAGAGCTATTTAATAATGCCTGCGAATGGAAAACTTTAATTACGGAGAGATATATTGATTACATTCGGGTACATTTAAGCCAAATCGGAGGTATTACCCCGGCGAGAAAGCTGCAGATATTTGCGGAACAATTTGGTGTTCGTACAGCATGGCACGGTCCCGGAGATATGTCACCGGTAGCTCATGCGGCAAACATACATATTGATTTAGCAGCTCAAAATTTTGGTGTACAGGAATGGTCCGGAATAGAGCCGCCCAATTTTGTAATTCAGGATTTAAAAGGACCGAAAGGAGCACTTTTAGATGTATTTCCGGGATTGCCGGAGTTTAAGAATGGATATGTATATGCAAACGATAAACCGGGGTTGGGTGTAGATATTGATGAAGACGAAGCAAAAAAATATCCCTGCGAAAATACCGTGACTACATGGACACAAACCAGACTCAGGGATGGGGCTTTGCAGACACCTTAAGGAGGAAAGTATGGGGAAAAAGTTGAAAATAATGATGACAATGGTAGCGACGGTTACGTTTTTATCCTTGTCAGGGTGTGGAAAAAAAGGGACAATATACGAAGAAGACGGAACCGTTCATTTGCGCATGGCGCAAGCATCAGCAGCAGATGGGGCAATTGGAATTTCTATGGAGGACTTTGCGAAAAGCGTTTATGAGAAGTCAAACGGAGAAATCAATATTTCTGTGTTTCATAACGGACAATTAGGATCCGAGAGAGATAATATAGAAGCCTGTGAGTTGGGAAATCTTGATATTGCAGTTGTAAATCAAAGCGTGTTGGCGAACTTTATTCCGGACATAGCTGCTTTTGATTTGCCATATGTAATAGAGAGTACAGAACATGCAGATAAAGTATTTTTAGGTGAAATAGGACAGGATTTTCTAAACAGACTTTCTGAGGTGGAATTAAAGGGCTTGGGAATTTGGGAGTCAGGATTTAGAAATTTGACAAATTCTAAAAAAGATGTAAATTCCGCAGAAGATATTAAAGGATTGAGAATTCGAGTTATGGAAAATGAAATTCATCAAAAATTATGGAAAGCATTGGGTGCGGATCCGGTTCCGATGGCTTGGAGCGAGGCATATACAGGAATGCAACAGGGCGCTATTGACGGACAGGAAAATCCATCTACGGTAATTGATAAAAACAATGTTGTAGAAGTAAACAAAAAAATGGCTATTACAGAACACGTATATTCTACGGTTTTTCTTGTTATGGCGCCTAAAACATGGAATGCTTTAAGCGAAGAACATCAAGCAATTATTACAGAATGTATGGAAGAAGAAAATATAAAAGAGCGTGAATTGAGCCGTACCATGGATGAAGAAGCGTTAGATACGCTTGAAAATAAAGGAATGGTTATAACACATCCGGATAAGGAGGAGCTCATTTCATTAACACAGGATGTTCGTGATACCTATGGCGCAGATTATAAGGAAACCCTTGAAAGAATTGCAAAAGCAAAATAGAAAGGAAGGAGGAAAATTATGGAAAAAGCAAAATGTATTTTTGAAAAAGTGCAAAGAATTGTGAATGGAATTATAGGGCTCATGTTAATTGCCATTATGGTAATTATTTTCGTACAAACATTTACAAGATATGTGATATTTTATAGCATTCCGTGGTCTGAGGAAGCCTCAAGATATCTTTTCGTGGGAATGATTTTATTGGGAATTAACATGGGAATTTCTCAAAATCTTATGGTGCGAATTGATTTGATTGATAATTTTTTAAGTGCAAAAATGAAAAGAAGACTGGAAATAGGAAGGCAAATTCTGGCGCTTCTTATATCCTTCGTATTCTTTTGCAGTACATTTGGAATGATCCGCATTGGAGGGTATCAAATGAGTCCTGCACTTCGTCTTCCGATGAACATCATGTATAGAATTTTATGTGTAGGTTTTTTACTGGCAGTTATATCAGTGGTATTTAAACTAATTGACGTTATAAAAGAAAAAGAAGGGATTGTGAAAGGAGGCGATTTGTAATGTCATCTTCAGCGATTGCATTGATTGTAGTATTGATTGTTCTTATGTTTATAGGTCTTCCTATTACATGGGCATTGGGAGGAGCTTGTATTGTGGCAATATTTTTAGATCCAACATTGTCTGTATCTATGATAACACAGAAGATTTTCACTGGATGTGACAATTTTTCCATGCTTGCACTTCCGGCATTCTTTTTGGCAGGCGACATTATGTCAAAAGGTGGATTGTCGAAAAGACTGGTAGCTTTTGCAGACTCTTTTGTTGGTTGGATATCGGGAGGAATTTCCTTAGTATCAATTGTAGCATGTACATTCTTTGCAGCTATTTCCGGTTCTTCTGTTGCTACTACGGCGGCTATTGGCGGACTGATGTATCCGGAAATGGTAAAAAGAGGATATCCAAAAGATTATTCCGCAGCAGTACAGGCCATAGGCGGAACACTTGGGATTGTTATTCCTCCGTCCACAGTTTTTGTCATTTATGGAAACATTACAGGAGTATCTGTGGCAAAATTATTAATGGCAGGTGTGCTGCCGGGAATTATTTGCGGTGTGCTTCTCTGTATTTATGCTTATTATAAAGCAAAAAAATGTAATTTCCCCAAAGAAGCCGGTTTTTCTTTTAAAAGATTTCTGGTATCCTTTAAAGATGCTATTTGGGCTTTGATTATGCCGATTGTAATTCTCGGTGGAATTTATGCAGGTATTTTTACACCGACTGAGTCTGCTGTTGTAGCAGTATTTTATGGATTTTTAGTATGTATGGCAATTTACAGAGAAATTTCAGGTAAAGATGTCTGGGAGATTATAAAAAGTACGGCGGTAAATACTGCAAATCTTATGTTTTTAGTTGTTACAGCTCAGATGTTTGGATATTTAATAACGTATTATAAAATCCCGGTGGCTGTTACAAATGCGTTTATGACAGTTGCAAGTAATAAATACACATTTTTATTATTGATTATCATTTTACTGCTCATCTGTGGTATGTTCTTAGAGGTCGGAGCCACAAATTTGATTTTAGGACCTATTTTAGCGCCTATTGCAGCTGCATTTGGCATTGATCCTGTTCATTTTGGAATGTTGTTTGTATTCTTATTGGCTCTTGGACAGGCAACACCTCCTTTTGGAACTACAATGTTCGTAGCCTGTGGTTTTTCTAACCAGCCTGTAAGTAAAGTGGCTAAAAACTTAGTGCCTTTTATTGCAGTTGAAGTAGCCTGTGCATTTATTTTTGCGTATGTACCGGTTTTATCGACATTCTTACCAAATTTAGTATCATAAGCTTATATTTTCAGAAATTATAGTAGATAGGTAAAGTGAAGCTATCCAGAAAGGTGGAAACAGACATGAGAGAAACAATGAAAGAAGTAGTAGTAACAGCGCCTCATAAGGTAGAAATCAGAGAAGCTCCAATACCTGTGCCGAAAGATGATGAAGTTCTTATCAGAATGAAATCAGCAGGGGTTTGCGGAAGTGACCACCATATTTATCATGGAACAAATCCATGTTCTACCTATCCCAGAATTCCGGGACATGAAAATGCAGGGATTGTGGAAAGAGTAGGAAAAAATGTAAAGAATGTAAAACAGGGTGACCATATAATTGTAGACTTAATTCACACCTGTGGCGAATGTTATCAATGCAAAATCGGACGGAAAAATGTTTGTTCACATGTAGCGGTAAGAGGCTCAGGCGCAGACGGAGGATGGAGAGAATTTTTTACCGCACCGGCAGACGAAATTTACAAAATTTCGGAAAGCGTTTCATGGGAGGATGCGGCATTGGTTGAACCATATGCAATCGGTGCACATTGTACAGCAAGAGGAAGAGTAGTACCTGAAGATATTGTATTGATTTTAGGGACAGGCACAATCGGTTCTATTATTTTACAGACATGCAAGGCAAAAGGATGTAAAACAGTAATTTGTGCGGATATCAATGATAGTTCATTAGAGAGGGCAAAAGGATACGGAGCAGATTATGTAATTAATTCTCAGAAAGAAGATTTGGCAGATGCAGTACAAAAAATCACAGATGGATGTGGTGTGACCATAGCATTTGACTCTGCGTGCTTTCCGGGTTCATTAACGATGATTATGAAACCGGGAATTGTATGTAACGCAGGAAGGATAGTGCCGATGGGATTTTGCACAGAACCGGAAGAAATTACACAGGCAATGATAAATCAGAGAGAATTGGATATTATCGGTTCTCGAATGTCCTGCTTTCAGTTTGAACCGACCATTCAGAGAATGGAAGAAAAAGCTTTTAAAACAGAGGGCATTGCGACAACATTTATTAAATTTAGCGAGATAGAGAAAGTATTCCAATATATGGACAATCCGGTGCCGGAAGTGAAAAAAATGGTAATTCTTTTTGATTAGATTGTGGAAGGAAAGGATGAAAATATATATGAAGGGAAATGAATTATTTGATATTGAAGGCAGGAAAGCCATCGTTACAGGAGGAACAAGAGGTCTTGGATACGGTATGGCAGAGGGACTCATGGAATGTGGATGTGAGGTAGTAATTGTGGGTACGTCTGATAAAGTGTTTGAGACAGCGGATGAATTTAAAAAAAGGGGTTTTTCCTGTCATGGTGTGAAAGCTGATTTTTCTGTGAGAGAGCAAGTATACAGAGGCTTTGAACAGTGTATAGAAAAACTGGGAGGAGATGTAGATATTTTAGTAAATGCCCATGGAATTCAAAGACGTCATAGCGCAGAAGAATTTCCGATAGCGGAGTGGGATGAAGTAATGAATGTAAATTTGAATTCTGTATTTATTTTGTGCCAAGAAGCAGCAAAAATTATGTTAAAAAAAGGATATGGAAAAATTATCAATATTGCATCTATGGTTTCGTGGTTTGGAGGTCAGACAGTGCCGGCATATTCAGCAGCAAAAGGCGGGGTGACTCAGATGACGAAAGAAATGAGTAATGACTGGATTGCCAGAGGAATTAATGTAAACGCTATTGCACCGGGATATATGGCAACAAAAATGAATGAGGCGTTGTTAGATGAAAAAAATCCAAGATATCAACAGATTACAGAGAGAATTCCGGCTAATCGCTGGGGAACAGGAGACGATATGAAGGGATGTTGTATATTCTTAGCTTCACATGCAAGTGATTATCTGGGAGGAGCAATTATTCCTGTGGATGGAGGCTATTTGGTAAAATAAACATAATGAAAAGCCCCTTGATGTACAAGGGGCTTAAGTTTAAGCATCGGGGCAACAGGATTTGAACCTGCGACCTCACGGCCCCCAGCCGTGCGCGCTACCAAGCTACGCCATACCCCGCAACAAATGCTATTATATCAGATTTTTATAAAAAAGCAACTATAAATTTTTTACATTTGACAAATATTTCAACCTGACATATAATATACTTAACAAGAGAACCGTTGGTTAGTACACGCCTGACCGCCAGATAAGATAGGTTCAAAAAGTAGCACCTTACTTTACCAGAGCAGGGGGTGCTACTTTTTGTGGTTTAATATAGTCAAAACAAGAGTTATGACAGCACAAAGTATAATTAAAAAGTAAATAAATCACCGTATGTAATCATAAGCACCAGCCTCCTTTCTTGCGTCCGGTGGTTGATATAGCACCCAACGGAACTTTTTATTCTAAAAGTTCCGCAATGGTGATAGAAAGATTTTGATAAATTCCTACGGCGATAGGCATAGAAAAAGGTATAATTATAGGAGCAGCATCTTCTTCATAACGATATACAGTGGTCCTCTCTTTTGCAGGATCTACAATCCAATATTCCCGAACACCGAAGTCAGAATAAAGAGCATTCTTAGTAGAATAGTCCATTTTACGACTGCCGGGTGAAACGATTTCAATCACGAAATCCGGAGCGCCATTACACCCCTTATCCGTAAGTTTGTTTTTATCGCAAATAACACTAATATCTGGTTCTACATAGTTTGGGGTATTTTCTCTCAGAAATACGGCAAATGAAGCAGGATAGATTTCACAAGAACCATGCTGAGATTTTATATATTCTCTTAATGTTCCAGATAATTCCATTACAAGTTTCTGATGAATTCGGTTTGGCGGCGCCATATTGTAAATTTTTCCGTTAATCAGTTCCGCACGTTCTCCATCCGGCAGGGAGTAGATATCTTCCAGTGTATGGATGTTTGTTTTTGGAAATGGCATAGTAACAACTCCTTTCATAATTATTATAGGATGATACAATTTGACAAATATATTTCTTTGACATGTAATACACTTAACAAGGGAGTCGGAAGGTGACTGCACTTCACCCTCTCGGCGAATAAGTTTTAAATTATTAAGGAATAGCCGTCTACTTTTCTCAGGAGCAGGACGGCTATTTCTTATGTGTATAATTCAGAATTGCAACAATCAGCAAGGCTGTGCTTACGATTAGACTTAATTCTTCGTATGTACTCATAATAATCACCGCCTTCCGTAAGGTATCGGAATAGGTGAGAGCACGTCCCCCAACTGCCCGGGTAAGTATATTATATAATACTTTATTTTATTGTCAACTTTTTCAAATCCTCTTTTGCTGTATTCCCTGACATCCGAGATGCTTAGCAGATACAATATTTTCCTATTCCCAGATATTCATATCAGACAAAATAGACATAGTTATTTTCGAAGCGGCATTCCCGTCTGCGTGATTTGCTGCATGAAGATTAGTAGCAAAAAAGTAGGTATTATCCGTCTTTTCCACAAAACCGATAAACCAGCCATTTATATCTTTCCCATTGACTCGTCCCGTTCCTGTTTTTCCATACAAGTTCCCAAAATCAGAGGAGGATATGTGAATTGCATCTTTTACGGCTTTTACATTTTTCAGTGCAAATCCTAAGCTGTTATTCTGCAATTTAGTCAGAAGCTCCACTTGCTCTATCGGAGAAATTTTCAAGGAGCTTTCCAACCAATAGGAAGAAAAATCACCGCTCAAATCTTCGTTTCCATAGCCGATTTCGTGAAGATATTTCTGGACTTGAGAAGCGCCAAGCTGTTCATCAATGGCTTGAAAATACCAGTTGACAGAAGCTTCCATGGCTGACGGTAATGTCTGATTTCTATTCCAAGCTTCGAATGGATAGGCACTTCCGTTCCATGCAATTAAGGAATTTTCCGGTGTGATGATACCGTTTTCTAATCCGAATAAAGCGTCATATATTTTATAGGTAGAATTTGGTGCGACTTGTAAAGTGGCACGCTCCATATCATATATCTTCCAAATATCCCCTTTTAAATCATATAATACAAAACTGCCTTCATATTTTCCAAAATAATCACGGAGGTGGTTTATTTCGGAAAAGTTTTGGGAAGCGGTATTCCAATGATAGTGAGTTTCCTCTGCTGCATAAGTAGAGACAAAGGGTGAAAGTCCCAAAAGCAGAACAGATGTTAGCAGAAAAGCAGCGGCGCTTTTTAGTTTTTTCCGTAAGGTCGGCGTTTCGTAAGAAGCAATATTTACAATTCTTCGTTTCATTTGCTTCATATTTCCGCTGATGCCGGATGCAAAGGGAACCGGAGTCAGAGAAATCTTTTCGGCAAAGTTAATCAGCGTATTTCCGTAGGCAGCATAATCATCGGTGTCTAATAGATTTAAAACGGAAGTATCACAGGCAATTTCCCGCTCATTACGCATTTCTTTTTGTGCATACCAAACAAGTGGATTGAACCAATAAACAATTCCGGCAAGGCTCATCAGATAGCTTGCAATTCCGTCTTTGTGCTTATAATGTTGCAGCTCATGTAACAGCATATATCGAATATCTGTTTCGTTATCATCTGATATCAGGTGGATGGGAAGGTAGATACACGGTTTACAAAATCCAACCATGACAGGTGATTTTAGATAGGCGGTGCTGTATACAGGAATGTTTTTGGAAATGCCAATATCCTTTAAACAGCGCTGATACAATTTTTGAACCTTTTGACTCTGAAGGGGCAAGGCAGATTTTTTTAAAGTTGAAAGGCGAAGTACAGAGCGGATTGCCAATAGAAGCATGATAAACATGCCAAAAATCCAAAGAGCAAGCAATAGATAGATAATTATGGATGGAGCTTCTCTATTTACAGAAAGAGTGAAATCTTCCATCCGATTTTTGCTGCCGACAATATTAGAATGGGAAGCCAGATTGATATTAGCTGCTGCTTTGGGCACAGGAAAGGAAGTTAGATTTTTCAACCATAGAAAGATTTCCCATGCCTTGAAGAGACGGAAAGGTAAAAACGGAACAGCCAAAATCCCCATAAGCAGAAACCATAAATTATATTGCATTCGATTGGATAAACTGTTTTTAAAAATACGTTTCATGAGCAGAAGGATGCCAATGATGCCGCAGATTAGTACATTGCAGATAAGAAAGCGAACCATAAAATCAGCCATATTCTTTTCCTCCTTTTTTCGGTTTTTGCGAAAGAAGAGTGCGGAGCGTATCCAGCTCTGACTTTGATAATTTGTCATTTTCTATATAGGCGGATACCATTGCTGTAATATCGCCGTCATAATAGCGGTTCAGAAAGGAAGAACTCTCTTGTCCGATATATTCGTTTTCGTTTACTGTCGGGGTATAAATAAACATACGGCTTTGCTTTTTGTAAGTGAGAGCGCCCTTGGTTACAAGACGTTTAATCAGAGTTTGAATTGTTTTGGGACTCCAGTTTGTGGTTTGTAATAATTTTTCGGTAATTTCATTTGTGCTGATAGGGGCGTATTTCCATACAACTTTCATAATCTCAAACTCAGCTTCGGAAATTTGTGGAAGAGTATTCATAATTTGACTCCTTTAAATCTTACGATTGTAATATAAATATTATAGATGCCAGTAGGGAAATTGTCAATTTTTGAAAAGGTCTATTTGTAAAATTCTTTTTATCCCATTGACAAATTACATAATCGGTGATATGGTTAATTACACAAGTAACTAACTAATAAACCGATAAAGAACAGCAGGAGGTGAAAGGATTGCAGGAGCTCTTAAATCAGGAGAAATCCATTTACATTCAGATTAAGGAAATGCTGGAACGAGATATTTTGAAGGATATTATACTGGAAGAAGAAAAAGTTCCCAGTACAAACGAGCTGGCAAAGCTTTATGCCATAAATCCGGCTACGGCGGCAAAAGGCGTAAATCTTTTGGTAGACGAGGGGATTTTATACAAGAAAAGGGGGATTGGAATGTTTGTAGCAGCAGGAGCAAAGGAAGCCATTAAGAAGAAAAAAAGAGAACATTTTTTTGAAGATTATATAAAAGGTATGCTGACAGAAGCAGCCAGTCTTGGAATTACAAAGGAAGATTTAATCGAGATGATTACTACAAATAAAGGAGATGAAAAATAATGAAGGAAGGAAAATTGGAGTGTAAAGGACTTACGAAAAAATACGGCAAAAAAGAAGTTTTACATAATGTAAATCTGGAATTGGAAAAAGGAAAAATTTATGGATTAATCGGGAGAAACGGAGCAGGCAAAACCACTTTATTATCCATTCTTTCTGCTCAAAATCCCGCTTCAGAGGGAGAAATATTGCTAAACGGAGAGTCTGTATGGGAGAATAAAGAAGCTTTAAAGCATATTTATTTTGCCAGAGAAATCAACGGTGCGGCGTCTTCTGCAATCTCAGGCTTTAAGGTAAAGGAATATTTGAAAATTGCTTCAGAATATCTGCCTAATTGGGATGAAGAACTGGCAGAGCAATTAATAAAGTTATTTCATTTAGATAAGAAAAAAAGAATTATTAAGCTTTCTAAAGGAATGTCTTCCATGCTCACCATTGTAGTTGCACTGGCAAGCAAGGCAGAATTTACTTTTTTAGATGAACCTGTGGCAGGTTTGGACGTGGTGGCGAGAGACCAGTTTTACCGGATTTTATTAGATGAATTTACAGAAAGTGGAAGAACTTTTGTGATTTCTACTCATATTATTGAAGAAGCAGAGGATTTGTTTGAAGAAGTAATTTTTCTTCATAAAGGAGAAATCCTTTTAAAAGAAAATACTCAGGAGCTTTTGGAGCACACAGCTTATATCAGTGGAAAAGCAGAAGAAGTAGAGGCATTTATAAAGGGAAAACAGGTATATGGGCTGGAAACGATAGGCAGAAGCAAAGGCGGTATGGTTCGTTGGAGTGAAGGGGAAGAACCGGAAGCAACAGAAGATATTACCCTTCAAAAAATGCACTTACAGAAAATATTTATTTCTCTATGCGGCAGAGAGGATGATGTGGAATGAAAAAATACAGTGTTTTAAGAAGAATATGGGATAATGTTGAAATGACAGTGGGTCTGTCATTGGCAATACTTCTGTTAAGAGAAATTAATCAGAAAGAAATTTTTGCTGAGGGGATATGGGAAGTATTTCTGAAAGATTTCGGAGCTATTCTTTTAGGTGTGGGAATATTAGTAACCACAGTTCAACTGATGTATGGATATTATGCTATTGAAGGACAAAAAATTGCCCTTGGATGTACCAGAAAAAGTTGCTTTTTCGATGTACAAAAAGTAAAACTTATAAGCACAGTAGCCATTATTGCAATCAGTATCCTATTTGATTTTCAGAAATTAAATTTGGAATATTGGGAGAAAACAATTTGTATTGCAGGCATTTTTCTAGTGACGCAGTCTTTCGGTGAAATAGCATCTATTTTTCAAACGAGGCATACATGGTTTTCTATGACAATTTTGACGATTACGTCAGCAATTCTTGGATTTGCGGTAGGATATGGAGTGATAAGTATTATAAAAGGCGAAAAGGGGGAAAGTTCTTTTTCTGTAGAAATTTTTAATCAGGCTCCCCTTCTTTACAGCGGTATTTTTATTGCAGGAGCGCTGTGTTTAATGGGAATATCATGGAGATTGTGGAAGAAAGCGGAAGTATGCATATAGGAGAGGAGGTACGAAATGAAAAATATACGATTAAAATGGAGGGTGGAAAAGAATGATATATTGTTTTTCCTGGCGATGGCTGTTGGTGTTTGGTTGTTTGGGCGTATTCTTAGTGAAACTTCTGCTCGTTATTCTCTTCGGATAGGAACGGAATTTTTAGGAACTGCCTTTTTGGCATTAGGCATGGGACTTGTACTTATTATCTGGCTTGTAGCAGATTTTTATTTAAGCTTTCAACTGGCAGTGGGATTTGGACAGACGCGAACGGAATTTTTGATTTCCAGTACAATTTCTTATTTTGTATATATTATGTTTAATTTATTTTTATTGCGTTTTCTTTTTGAAATAGAGAAAAATTTGGTACAGGGAACAGAAGCACCTGTGCTTTTGGAAAAATACAGTACACCGCTGTGGCTGCTCTGCTATGGGATTTTATTTGTAATAGTAGCAGAACTTATAGGAACGATGATTTATTACTTGAGAGTCAAATCCATTATTATTTTATTGCCATTGGAATTTTTGATTATATTTGCGGTTCGAGAGGATAAATTTGTCAGACAGATAAAAACAGCATTTTTGGAATTTGCAGATTTCTCAGGAGGAGTTCGGCTTTTGCTGATTGCGCTCATTGGTATAATAGGCTTTTGTATCACTTTCTTTGGTATGAAAAAAGCACAAAATTATTGACGGCTTCACTTTAAAGTGCTATTGTATTAAGAAAATATTTCTTTATATAAAGGGGAGGAGTCAGAAAATGAATTATCGCAAATATAAAAGACAGTATTTTCTTCCGCCGGTGAAGTGCATGGATTGGGCAGAAAAAGATTATGTAGAAAAAGCCCCGGTGTGGTGCAGTGTAGACTTACGTGATGGAAATCAGGCGCTTGTAATTCCCATGAATTTACAACAGAAAATAGAATTTTTTAAGCTCCTTACAAAAATAGGATTTAAGGAAATTGAGGTGGGATTTCCGGCAGCTTCAGAGACAGAATATACATTTATCCGCACCTTGATTGAAGAAAATCTGATTCCTGACGATGTTACCATTCAGGTTTTAACACAGGCAAGAGAACATATTATCAAAAAAACCTTTGAGGCTGTAAAGGGTGCAAAAAATGTTATTATTCATGTGTATAATTCCACTTCCTTGGCACAAAGAGAGCAGGTTTTTAAAAAGAGCAAAGAGGAAATTTTAGAAATAGCTGTAAAAGGTGCACAGCTTTTAAAAGATTTAACAGAGCAGGCAGGAGAAAATTATCGTTTTGAATATAGTCCGGAGAGTTTTACAGGTACAGAGCCGGAATATGCTCTGGAAGTGTGCAATGCTGTGTTGGATGTATGGAAACCTCAAAGTGATAGAAAAGCAATTATCAATCTGCCGGTTACGGTTCAGCATTCCATGCCTCATGTCTATGCAAGTCAGGTTGAATATATCTGTAAAAATATAAAATATAGAGAAAACGTTGTGATTTCTCTTCATCCGCACAATGACAGAGGCTGTGGTGTGGCAGATGCGGAAATGGGACTTTTAGCAGGAGCAGATCGTATTGAGGGGACACTTTTTGGAAATGGCGAACGTACAGGAAATGCGGATATTGTTACAATTGCATTGAATATGTATGCACAGGGTGTTTGCCCTGAATTGGATTTTTCAGAAATGACAGAAATCTGTGAAAAATATGAAGGATTTACAGGCATGAAAATCAACGAGCGAAGTCCTTATAGTGGTGAATTAGTTTTTGCAGCATTTTCCGGTTCTCATCAGGATGCTATTGCAAAGGGTATGCACTGGCAGGAAGAAAAGCAGCCTGAACATTGGACAGTGCCGTATCTTCCGATTGATCCTTCTGATTTAGGACGTAATTATGACGCTGATGTCATTCGTATTAACAGCCAGTCAGGAAAGGGCGGCGTAGGCTATATTCTGGAAACAAAATTTGGTTTAAATCTTCCTCCTAAAATGCGAGAAGCAATGGGGTATACGGCAAAGGCAGTGTCTGACCACAGACAAAAAGAACTTTTACCGGAAGAAATCTTTGAATTATTTAAGAAGACCTTTGAAAATACAAGTTCTCCGCTAACCGTGGAAGAAACTCATTTTGAAAAATCGGAAAACGGCGTAGTTGCAGAGATTAAATCAAGTTTCAATCAAAAGCCAATTTCTGTAAAAGCATCCGGAAACGGAAGCTTAAATGCAGTGAGCAATGCGCTGAAAAAGGCTTATGGCTTCCAGTATGAGGTTGTTACTTATCAGGAGCATGCACTGGAAAAAAGTTCTCATGCAAGAGCCATTGCCTATGTGGGAATTCAGAAGCCGGACGGCGCTTTGGCATGGGGTGCAGGGGTACACGAAGACATTATTCATGCTTCCATTGATGCTCTGGTTGCAGCTATAAACAACCGTTAAATTTATACAATATACATAAAAATAATGGAAGAATAATGGGATAAAATCGTGCAAAACACCTAAAGAAGCTTGAGGTAACTTGACTTTCCGGTAAAGTGTCGCTTATAATCCATTTTAGTGAGATGTTTTACGAGAGAAAATAAGGACTTACTAAAGGGAAGATTTATGAATAAAAAGAGCAGACAGAAAAAGGCAAGATTAGCAGCCGTTGCAGTGCTGATGATGACAATCATGTTTTCGTCTCAACAGGTAAGTGCCAAGGAAGAAATACAGGTACGTGAGGAAGGCTTGAAATCTATTATTCAAGGCGTTGCAATCAGCCAGAATACCCAAAAAGCAGTAAAGAGAATAGGAACTTCTTTTGAAGTGGTTCTGGTAGGACAGCGAATGGGAAAAAGAGAAATTCAGTCTCGCTTGGATTTTGGAAATCAAGGGGCTGAGGAAGTAAAGCGCTTAAAAGAGAAATCCATTGGTTTTACGGAAAATAAGCTGGTCATGTCTGATGAGGACTATAATACTCTTCTTAAAATTGTAGAAGCAGAAGCCGGAGGAGAAGATATAAAAGGGAAAATTCTGGTGGCAAATGTTATTTTTAACAGAATGAAAAGTCCTGATTTTCCTTCAACCGTTACAGAGGTGGTGTGGGAAAATGTAGCAGGAAGTCCCCAGTTTTCTCCTACGGCAGACGGCAGAATTCATACGGTCACCGTTTCAGAGGAAACGAGAGAGGCAGTAAATCGGGCAATAGACGGAGAAGATTATTCCAAGGGCGCATTGTTCTTTATGGAAGAAGCTTATGCTGATAAAAGCAATGTGCAGTGGTTTAAAAAGGATTTGAAATTTTTATTCAAACATGGTGTCCACGATTTTTATACATATCCATAAGAAAGGAAGAAAGAAATGGCAGTATTATATGGAAGTACCAGAGGAAACGGAGAAAAAATTACAGCTTCTATGGCTATTTTAAAGGGACTGGCAGAGGACGGCGGATTATTTGTGCCGGACAGTATTCCGGCGTTAGACGTGCCTTTGAAAGAATTGCTGGGAAAAAGCTATCAGGAAATCGCATATCAGGTCATGAGCAGACTTCTGACCGATTTTACAGAAGAAGAATTGAGAAACTGCATCAATAAAGCATACGACAGCAAGTTTGATGCGCCTGAAATTGCTCCGCTGGTGAAAAAGGGAAATTCCTATTATCTGGAGCTGTTTCACGGTTCTACCATTGCTTTTAAAGATATGGCGCTTTCTATTTTGCCTCATCTTCTGACAACAGCAGCAAAGAAAAATGGTGTTACCAATGAAATCGTGATTTTGACAGCAACATCAGGCGATACCGGAAAAGCTGCTATGGCGGGATTTGCAGATGTGCCGGGAACACGCATTATTGTCTTCTATCCAAAGGACGGAGTAAGTCCTGTTCAGGAAAAACAGATGCTTACACAAAAGGGAGAAAATACAGCCGTTGTGGGAATTTACGGTAATTTCGACGATGCTCAGACAGGTGTAAAGAATATTTTCAATGATAAAGAAATGAAAGAAAAGTTGGCAGGCGCAGGCTTTCAGTTTTCTTCTGCAAACTCTATCAATATCGGACGCTTGGTGCCGCAGATTGCCTATTATGTATACGCATACTTAAGATTGATGGAAGCAGGAGAAATTCAAGAGAATGAACAGATAAACGTGGTAGTTCCTACCGGAAACTTCGGAAATATTCTGGCAGCGTATTATGCAAAAGAAATGGGAATTCCTATTGCCCGTTTTATCTGTGCTTCCAATGAAAATAAAGTGCTGTATGACTTTTTTAGAACAGGATGTTATGACAGAAACCGTGATTTCCGTTTGACAAATTCTCCTTCAATGGATATTCTGATTTCCAGCAATCTGGAACGATTGATTTATAAAATTGCGGGAAATGATGCGGAGAAAAACCGTAATTTCATGGAGCAGCTAGGGGCAGAGGGCAAATATGAAATTACAGAAGAAATGAAGGAAAAGCTTCGGGAATTCTATGGAAATTATGCCAATGAAGAAGAAACTGCACAGACAATCCGACAGGTATACGAAGAAACAGGATATGTACTGGATACTCATACAGCCGTAGGGAAAGCTGTGTATGAAAAATATAAGAAGGACACACAGGACAATACAAAGACGGTTATTGCTTCAACAGCAAGTCCCTTCAAATTTACGAGAAGTGTCATGACTGCCATAGATAAAAAATACGAAGATATGGAAGATTTCCAGTTAGTGGATGAATTATCTGAACTTGCAAAAATTCCCGTGCCTCAGGCAATCGAAGAAATTCGTACAGCCGAAATTCGTCATAACACAACAGCACAGGTGTCACAGATGGCAGAGACCGTTATGAAAATATTGGGAATTTAAAGAGGAAAGGTAAAATGTCAGGAATTGATTTAGAATATGCAAGAAAGAGCTTTCAGGAATATTTAAGCGCTTATGATGCAAAAGATGAGAAGATTAAGTTAAAAAGAGTTCATACCTTTTGTGTGGTAAAAGCAGCAGAATATATTACAACCAGAGAGAAGATTTCGGAAGAAGACAAGGAACTGGCTCTTTTAATAGCGCTTTTACATGATATCGGAAGATTTGAGCAACTAAAGAAATACAACAGCTATGATGATAATATTATGGATCATGCCAAGTTTGGAGTGCAGGTCTTATTTGAAGAAGGGAAAATCCGTGATTTTATCGAAACAGATAAGTATGACGAAATCATTCGGGAAGCCATTTATTGGCATTCTGTTTATCAGTTGCCTGAAATGAAAGATGAACGAATTTTACTTCATTGCAAACTAATCCGAGATGCAGATAAACTGGATAATTTTCGAGTGAAAGCAACGGAAAGTCTGGAGGCACATTTTGATGTGTCAAAGGAAATCGTAGAGACAGAGGAAGTGTCTGATAATATTATGGAAGCAATCCGAGAGGAACGCAGTATTTTGCGAAATGAGAGAACCACACATTTGGACATGTGGGTTTCCTATCTGGCATTTATCTTTGATTTGAATTTTGCTTCCAGCTTTGGATATATCCAGGAGCATGATTATATCAATCATAATATTGACCGCATGAATTACACAAATCCAAAGACAAAAGAGCGTATGGAAGAAGTAAGAAAAATCTGTCTTGCTTACGTGGAAAAGAGAGCGTAAAATCTTTTGATTTTTTTCTTTTCAACTGCGTATTTTTTGTTGAAAAATTTCATATACTAGAGTATAATAATGATATGAAATCCTGGGGTGTGCGATAATCCTATTTATTTTGAACCTACATTACTTTAAACGGGATTCCTATATTGCCGATTTAATGTCAAGCCGTCATTGCGCAGCGGAAGACAGCGAGCCGGTTGCGGTTGCCCACCTAGCATAAGCTAGGAGTCAGAAGATAGGAAACGGCACTCTGGGATTAAAAAAAGCCTTTCGGGGCTTATTTTTTTATTTCATAGGAAACTTCAAGAGACAGGAGAGGGATAAAATGGGTATTACAAAACAGTCCTTTGGAAAAGGTATGGACAATCAGGAAGTATTTTTATACAGTATTACAAATAAAAATCAGATGACAATTACGGTAACAGACTTTGGAGCAACTTTAGTACAGATTTTAGTTCCGGATAAAGACGGAAATAAAATTGACGTTGCTTTAGGATATGATACTGTTGAGGGATATTATAAAAATCCGGGACATTTCGGAGCAACCATTGGAAGAAACGGAAACCGTATTAAAAACGCAGCATTTTCTATCAATGGAAAAGAGTATCCTCTTGCAGTGAATGACAATGTTAATAACTTACATAGCGGTCCAAACTGGTACCGTACCAGAGTATGGAATGTAACAGAGATAGATGAAGAAAAAAATGCAGTTACTTTTTGCATTTTAAGTCCTGACGGGGATCAGGGATTTCCGGGGAACTTTACAGGATATGTGACTTATGAGTTGACAGATGACAATGAGATTGTTTTGCATTATCAGGGAAGCGCAGATGCAGATACCGTGGTAAATATGACAAATCATTCCTATTTTAATCTGGCAGGACACCATGCAGGGGCAGAAGCAATGCTTAATCATACTGTACAGATTTTTGCTCCGGAATATACACCGGTATCTGACTCTCAGGCAATTCCCACAGGAGAAATTCTGCCGGTAGAAGGAACACCGATGGATTTCACAAAGCCAAAGAAAATCGGACAGGATGTAGAAGCAGATTTTGACCAGTTAAAATTTGGCGGCGGTTATGACCACAATTACGCACTGTCCAGAGAAAAGGGAGAAATGAAAAAAGCGGCAGAAGCATTTTCAGAGGAGTCCGGTATTGTTATGGAAGTCTTTACTGATTTACCGGGGATGCAGTTCTATATCGGAAACTTTATTGAGCAGGAACAGGGAAAAGACGGATGCGTATATGGTAAACGGGGCGGTTTCTGTATGGAAACACAGTATTATCCGGATGCCTGCAATCAGGCTGCTTTTCAGAGCTCTGTATTAAAAGCAGGAGAAAAATACGATACAACAACGATTTATAAATTTTCTGTGAGAAAATAACAGATAAAATAGGCTATGACATGAGAAAGCAATCGAAAGAACCTCATGTCATAGCCTTTTTGACTCTTTGCATGAATAAGGAAGAAAAAGCATATATTAGGAGTATGAATTGGAAAGAAAAGTTAAAGTGGAAACTCCTGATTATTCTCATTGCTCTTATAGGAATTTTGATTGTATGGTGTGCCGGAAAAGCAGGAGAAAGGAAAGCGGTCACAGAAAAGGAAATTCTAAGAGAGTATGCACAAAAGGAGAATGAATGGGCAAGTGCAAAAACGGAACTTCCGAAAGAGTCACAGCCACAGCAGGAGGCAGAAGCGCCAGAGGAAGCTATGGAAGAACCTTCTATTCGTGTGGTTTTAATGACAAATGATTATGAAAGCTATTACCATTCAGAGGTTTCCTTGGAATTTCAGGGGAATTATCAAACGGAAGGTGTAATTCAGAAAATATTTTCTTCCGGAGAAAAAATAACTTTGAAAACAGGCTGCCAAGAACTTGCAAATGGCAGCCTGAGGTTTTTGCCGGAAAATCAGGAATGTAGGATTGCCCTTACTTCTTTAAAAAGAGGACAGGGTGTGCCCTCTTATAAAGGGAGCTTAGAAATTTATGAAGATGAATATGGACTGCATCTTGTCAATGAACTGCCTTTGGAGGATTATCTCTGCGGAGTTGTACCCAGTGAAATGCCGTCCTCTTATCCTAAAGAAGCTTTAAAAGCACAGGCAGTGTGTGCAAGGACTTATGCCTGCGTACAGCTTGAAAGCAAAAAATTAGAGCAGCTTCACGGACAGGTAGATGACAGTGTTTCTTATCAGGTATATCAAAATACAGCGGAGGCGGAGTCTGCCAATGAAGCCGTGCGGGAAACAAAAGGAGAAATCCTTTTAAAAGACGGAAATCCTATTCAGGCATATTATTTCTCCACTTCTCATGGAAAAACCAGTACCGACGAGGTGTGGGAAACAGCGTCTCCTGCCTCTTATCTAAAAAGTGTGGATTGTACTTACGACTCCCAAGAGCCTTGGTATCAGTGGGAGGTTCTTGTTTCCAAAGAAAATATTTTGAAAAATGTACAGCAGTTATTGCCGGAAGTAAAAGAGGTACAAAGGGTGGAAATTGTAGAAAAAGGAGAAGGGGATGCGGTACTGCATCTGAAGGTGGAAACAGAGCAAGGAGCAAAAAGCTTTTATAGTGAATATGATATTCGTTCTGTATTAGCGCCTTTGGGAGCAGAAATTATTCGACAGGACGGTTCTTCTGTAAAAGGGGGAAAGCTCCTTCCTAGCGCTTATTTTACAATGGAAGAACAGACAGATACGGCAGGTGTGTGGACCGGTTATCAGATAAAAGGCGGAGGCTATGGTCATGGTGTAGGTATGAGCCAGAATGGAGCAAAGGGCATGGCAGACACGGGAAAAACTTATGAGGAAATTTTGAACTATTTCTATCAGGAAGTAGAGCTTGGGCAGGTGCAGGATGTTGTCAAGAAGGAAAATCCATGATACAATGGCTCATATTGTTAAGAAGATGGGGGTGAAAGTATGGTGAAGCGTTTCCTTGGTGCGACAAAAGAATTTATAAAAAGTATGAACGAGCGTCATGTAACGGCTTATGCGGCACAGGCGGCATATTTTATCATACTTTCCTTTATTCCCTTCATGCTTGTTCTAATGACTTCTGTAAAATATACGCCGTTGACAAAAGCAGAAGTAGTTCATGCGCTGCTTCAGGTGTGTCCGGAGAATTTTGAAACTTTTATACAGAGCATTGTAAACGAAGTTTATGAGAAATCTCTGGGTGTTGTGCCTGTTTCTGCTGTAATTGCCATGTGGTCGGCAGGAAAGGGCATACAGGCGCTGACACGAGGATTTAACAGTATTTATCAGGTAAAAGAAACCAGAAATTTTCTCATGAGCAGAATTCGGGCGGTGTTTTATACTCTGGTGTTTGTCATATCCATTATTTTAACGTTGACTTTGCAGGTGTTCGGAAACAGTTTGCAGCGAGAACTAAGCAGCCATTTTCCCTTTATGGAGAAAATCGTAACCATGATTATCAGTATGAGGGTAGTGATTACGCTCAGTGCGCTGTGTGTGGTCTTTTTGATGATGTATAAATTTATTCCCAATCGAAAAGCGACTTTCAGAAGTCAGTTTCCGGGAGCGCTTTTGTGTGCTGTATGCTGGTCTGCTTTTTCTTTTGGCTTTTCTTTATATATTGATTTTTACAATGGCGCTGCAAATATGTATGGAAGTATGACAACTATTGTCTTAGTGCTTCTGTGGCTGTATTTTTGCATGATGTTTGTGATGCTGGGCGCACAGGTGAACCATTATTTTGAGGCGAAAATCGAGGAGGTGCATCAGATGGCTGCTCAGATGATTAAAAAGGAATACTATCAGCTTTTGCAAAGTGATGAGGATGAGGAAAAAGAAGATGAAAGAAAATCTTGACAGCAGATAAGAAAGTGGATAAAATAAAGGGCAGATATGAAAAAAGCAAAGAAAGTGTCAGTAGATACCTGTTTTCTGCCAGAGATGGAAAGTCATTGGCTGTAAGCTTTCCTCAGTTCAGACAGATATTGAAATTCCCACCGGAGCTGCATTTTTGAAACTGTATGTTACAGAAGTAGGAGATGACGTAACTGTGCGTTAAACAGATACGAGTGCCTGTCATGTGTTTGACAGGAACGAGGGTGGTACCGCGAGATTGTAATGACTTCGTCCCTTTTAGGGGCGGAGTTTTTTTCTTTGCATCTAAATATAGAAATAAAAGGAGAAAGTCATGAAAGAAAAATTACAGCATATTCAGGAAGAAGCTGCAAAGCGTATTCAGGAAGCAAATTCTTTGGATAAGTTAAATGAAGTGCGTGTTGCATTTTTAGGTAAAAAAGGTGAATTAACTGCAGTTTTAAAAGGAATGAAGGACGTTGCCCCAGAAGACAGACCAAAGGTTGGTCAGTGGGTAAATGAGGTAAGAGCTGAGTTAGAAGGTCTTTTAGAAGAAACAAAGGCAAAATTAGAAGCAGAAGCTTTAGAGAAAAAGTTAAGAGAAGAAGTCATTGACGTAACGCTTCCAGCAAAGAAAATGGAAATCGGACACCGTCATCCAAACACCATCGCACTGGAAGAAGTAGAGAGAATTTTCATCGGTATGGGCTATGAAGTAGTAGAAGGTCCTGAAGTAGAATATGACTTATACAACTTTGAAAAATTAAACATTCCGGAAGGACATCCTGCAAAAGACGAACAGGATACTTTCTATGTAAATAAAAATATTGTACTTCGTACACAGACCTCACCGGTACAGGCTCGTGTAATGGAAGAAGGCAAGCTGCCAATTCGTATGATTGCACCGGGAAGAGTGTTCCGTTCTGATGAAGTAGATGCAACACACTCTCCGTCCTTCCATCAGATTGAAGGTCTTGTTATTGACAAACACATTACTTTTGCAGACTTAAAGGGAACTTTGGAAGAGTTTGCCAAAGAACTGTTTGGACCGGAAACAAAGACAAAATTCCGTCCTCATCACTTCCCATTTACAGAGCCAAGCGCAGAAGTAGACGTTTCCTGCTTCAAATGCGGAGGCAAGGGCTGCCGTTTCTGTAAGGGCTCCGGTTGGATTGAAATTTTAGGCTGCGGTATGGTACATCCACATGTACTGGAAATGTGCGGAATTGATCCGGAGGAATACACCGGATTTGCATTTGGCGTAGGTCTTGAGCGTATTGCACTTTTGAAATACGAAATTGATGATATGCGTTTATTATATGAAAATGACACAAGATTTTTACGTCAGTTCTAGGAGGAGAAAGAGAAATGAATACATCATTATCATGGATTAAAAAATATGTGCCGGATTTAGATGTGAGCGCACAGGAATATACAGATGCAATGACTTTGTCAGGAACAAAGGTAGAAGGCTTTGAGAAACTGGATGCAGACCTTGAAAAGATTGTTATCGGACAGATTGAAAAAATTAAGAGACATCCGGATGCCGATAAACTGATTGTTTGTCAGGTAAATATTGGTACAGAAACTGTTCAGATTGTAACAGGGGCTTCCAATGTGCATGAAGGAGATAAAATTCCGGTTGTATTAGACGGCGGAAGCGTTGCAGACGGAACAAAAATTAAAACAGGAAAGCTGCGTGGCGTAGAGTCCTGCGGCATGATGTGCTCCATTGAAGAATTGGGCTCAACAACAGAATTTTATCCGGAAGCAGCAGAAGACGGTATTTATATTTTTCCGGAAGACGCAGAAGTAGGAGCAAGCGCTATTGAAGCTTTAGGTTTCAACGATGTGGTATTTGAATACGAAATTACTTCCAACCGTGTAGACTGTTACAGTGTAATCGGTATTGCGAGAGAAGCAGCGGCTACTTTCCAGAAACCATTTTATCCACCGGTTGTAGAAGTAAAAGGAAATTCTGAAGACGTCAACGATTATGTAAAAGTAACCGTAGAAGACAAGGAGCTTTGCCCTCGTTACTGTGCAAGAATGGTAAAGAACGTAAAAATCGGACCTTCACCAAAATGGATGCAGCGTTGTCTGGCTGCAAACGGTATTCGCCCTATTAACAATCTGGTAGATATTACCAACTATGTTATGGAAGAATTCGGACAGCCAATGCACGCTTATGATATGGATACCATTGAAGGACAGGAAATCATTGTTCGCCGTGCAAAAAAAGACGAAAAATTCGTTACTTTAGACGGTCAGGAAAGAGTATTAGATGACTCTGTACTGATGATTTGTGATGGAAAGAAGCCTGTTGGAATTGCCGGAATTATGGGTGGAGAAAACTCCATGATTACAGAAAATGCCACAACCGTTCTTTTAGAGGCAGCATGTTTTGACGGTGTAAATATTCGTCTGTCCAGCAAAAAGGTAGGACTTCGTACAGATGCTTCCGGTAAATTTGAAAAGGGATTAGATCCAAACAATGCTCAGGCAGCCATTGACAGAGCTTGCCAGTTGATTGAAGAATTTGGCTGCGGTGAAGTGGTAGGCGGTATGGCAGACGTATACTCAAAAGTAAAAGAACCGGTACGTGTTGCTTTTGATGCAGATAAAATCAACAGCCTTCTGGGAACAGAGCTTTCTAAAGAAGAAATGTTAGAATATTTAAGCAGAGTAGAATTAAAATATGATGAAAGTACAGGAGAAATCGTAGCGCCTACTTTCAGACATGATATTTTCCGTATGGCAGATTTAGCAGAGGAAGTAGCCCGTTTCTACGGATATGACAACATTCCTACAACATTGCCAAAAGGAGAAGCAACCACAGGAAAGCTTCCATTCAAACTGCGTATTGAGCAGGTGGCAAGAGATATGGCAGAATTTAACGGATTTTCTCAGGGGTATTGTTATTCTTTTGAAAGCCCGAAGGTATTTGACAAATTGTTAATTCCGGAAAATGACGAATTGAGAAAAGTTATTGTGATTTCTAATCCATTAGGAGAAGATTTCAGCATTATGAGAACAATCTCTTTAAACGGTATGCTCACATCTCTGGGAACAAACTATAAGAGAAGAAATAAAGACGTTCGCTTATATGAATTAGGAAATATTTATCTTCCAAAAGAATTACCTTTAACAGAGCTTCCGGAAGAAAGAATGATGTTCACATTAGGTATGTACGGAGCAGGCGATTTCTTCTCTATGAAAGGCGTTGTAGAGGAATTCTTAGATAAAATCGGTATGCACAAAAAAGAGGAATACAATCCAAACGCAGGCAAACCATTCCTTCATCCGGGACGTCAGGCAGAAATTATTTATGATAAAACTGTAATTGGATATATGGGAGAGGTTCACCCAACAGTTGCAGCTTCTTACGGCATCGGAGAAAAAGCTTATGTAGCTGTTCTGGATATTCCTGCAATTTTAGAATTTGCAACCTTTGACAGAAAATACGAAGGCATTGCAAAATTCCCTGCTGTAAGCCGTGATATTAGTATGGTCGTTCCAAAAGAAGTATTGGCAGGACAGATTGAAGCAGTTATTGCACAGAGAGGCGGAAAAATTCTGGAGAATTACCAGTTATTCGATATTTATGAAGGAAGCCAGATTAAAGAAGGATATAAATCTATGGCATATTCTGTTATCTTCCGTGCGAAAGACAGAACCTTAGAGGATGCAGATGTAAATGCAGCCATGAAAAAAATCCTCAATGGTCTGGAAACACTTGGTATTGAGCTGCGTAAATAATGATGAAGTTATATATTCTTAGACATGGAGAAACCCAGTGGAATGTGCAGAAAAGGCTGCAAGGGGCTTCTGACACTGAGTTAAACGAAAAGGGTATTGCTTTGGCAGAAAAAACAGGAGAGGCGCTGAAGGAAATTCCTTTTTACTGTTGTTTTACCAGTCCTTTAAAGAGAGCAAAGGACACGGCAAAGCTGGCGCTTGGCAACAGGGAAATTCCCATCTATGAAGATGCGAGAATACAGGAAATTTGCTTTGGAGAGTGGGAGGGAGAAAATTCTTCCCTGCTTCCTCAGGAGATGCTTTATAATTTCTTCCATAACACAAAGGATTATAGAGCACCAAAAGGGGGAGAAGAGCTTACTCACATTTGCGCCAGAACCAGAGATTTTTGGGAGGATATTATTGCCAGAGAAGAATTGCAGGATAAAAATATTCTCATTGCTTCTCACGGCTGCGCAGTGCGTGCGCTTTTACAAAACGTATATGAAGACGCAGATATTGCAAATTTCTGGCATGGAAAAGTTCCGCCAAACTGCAGTGTGAATATTGTAGAAATGAAAGAGAACAAAGCTATACTTCTTGAAGAAGATGTGGTATATTACTAAATAGAAACAGGAGGCTGTCGTATTAAATATAATGCGGCAGCCCCTTTCGTCAGAGAACAGAAAGGAGAAACCATGAGAACAGCAGACTTTTATTATGATTTGCCGGAAGAACTGATTGCACAGGATCCATTATTAGACAGGTCATCTTCCAGACTGATGCACTTGGATAAACAAACCGGTGAAATATGCCATACAGATTTTAAACATATTATTGACTATTTAAACCCAGAGGATTGTCTTGTTATCAATGATACAAGAGTAATACCGGCTCGTTTATACGGAAGTAAGGTCGGAACAGATGCAGGGATTGAAATTCTTCTGTTAAAAAGAAGAGAAAACAATATATGGGAAACCTTAGTAAAACCGGGTAAAAAAGCAAAACCGGGAACAAAAATCAGCTTTGGCGATGGACTTTTAATAGGTGAAGTGCTGGATATTGTAGAAGAAGGAAATCGTCTGATACAGTTTCAGTACGAAGGGATTTTCGAAGAAATCTTAGACAAGCTGGGAGAAATGCCTCTTCCTCCTTATATCACTCATAAGCTTCAGGATAAGGAACGTTACCAGACCGTTTATGCAAAAAACGAGGGAAGTGCAGCAGCGCCTACGGCAGGACTTCATTTTACAAAAGAATTATTGAAAGAAATAGAAGAAAAAGGCGTGAAAATTGCCCATGTAACCCTTCATGTGGGACTGGGTACGTTCCGCCCTGTAAAGGTAGATGATGTAGAAAGTCATCACATGCACTCTGAATTTTATGTAGTGGAAGAGGAGCAGGCAAAAATCATCAATGAAACAAAGGCAAAAGGCGGCAGAGTGATTTCCGTGGGAACTACAAGCTGCAGAACTTTAGAGTCTGCCACAGATGAGAATGGGATTTTGCAGGCAAAAAGCGGATGGACAGATATTTTTATCTATCCCGGCTATCAGTTTAAAATGATTGATGCTTTAATTACAAACTTCCATTTACCGGAGTCAACCCTTTTAATGCTGGTTTCTGCATTGGCGGGAAAAGAAAAGATTATGAATGCTTATGAAGAAGCAGTAAAAGAGCGTTATCGCTTTTTCAGCTTCGGAGATGCTATGATTATTGAGTGATAAAAAGATTGCAAAGAAAAAACGCCAGAACCGATATTTATCGGAACTGGCGTTTTTTTCATATTTAAAAATCTTATTTTATTATTCCTGAGGACCGGCAGCAACTAATGCTTTACCAGCTTCATTTCCTTCGTATTTAGCAAAGTTCTTAACAAATCTCTGTGCTAAGTCTTTTGCTTTTGTTTCCCATTCGGAAGCATCAGCGTAAGTATCACGAGGATCAAGGATATTTGCATCAACACCCGGAAGCTCTGTTGGTACTTCGAAGTTGAAGTGTGGAATTTTCTTTGTAGGAGCGTTTAAGATGTCTCCGTTTAAGATAGCGTCGATGATACCACGAGTATCTTTAATGGAGATACGTTTTCCTGTACCATTCCATCCTGTGTTTACAAGATAAGCCTTTGCTCCACTCTGCTGCATTTTCTTAACAAGCTCTTCTGCATATTTTGTAGGATGCAGCTCTAAGAATGCCTGTCCGAAGCAAGCGGAGAATGTTGGTGTAGGTTCTGTAATTCCACGTTCTGTACCAGCTAATTTTGCTGTAAATCCGGAAAGGAAGTAGTACTGTGTCTGTTCCGGTGTCAGAATAGATACTGGAGGTAATACACCAAATGCGTCTGCGGATAAGAAGATAACTTCTTTTGCAGCTGGAGCAGAAGATACAGGACGAACAATATTTTCAATGTGGTTAATTGGATAAGATACACGAGTATTTTCTGTTACACTCTTATCTGTAAAGTCGATTTTTCCTTCTGCATCTAATGTTACGTTCTCAAGAAGAGCGTCACGTTTGATTGCATTGTAGATATCTGGTTCAGAATCTTTATCTAAGTCGATAACTTTTGCGTAGCATCCGCCTTCAAAGTTAAATACACCGTTGTCATCCCAGCCGTGTTCGTCATCACCGATTAAGAGACGTTTTGGATCTGTGGAAAGTGTAGTTTTTCCTGTTCCGGAAAGACCAAAGAAAATTGCTGTGTTTTCACCATTTAAGTCTGTGTTTGCAGAGCAGTGCATGGAAGCGATACCTTTTAATGGAAGGTAGTAGTTCATCATAGAGAACATACCTTTTTTCATTTCTCCGCCGTACCATGTATTTACGATAACCTGCTCACGGCTTGTGATGTTGAACATAACAGCTGTTTCAGAGTTTAATCCTAATTCTTTGTAGTTTTCAACTTTTGCTTTAGAAGCATTGTATACGATAAAGTCTGGTTCGAAGTCTTTCAGCTCTTCTTCAGTAGGCTGAATGAACATGTTTGTAACAAAATGTGCCTGCCAAGCTACTTCTACGATAAAACGGATAGCCATACGTGTATCTTTGTTTGCACCGCAGAAAGCATCTACAACATACAGTTTTTTGTTAGACAGCTCTTTTAAAGCAATATCTTTTACAGTATCCCAAGCTTCCTGTGTAGCCGGATGGTTGTCGTTTTTGTATTCATCAGAAGTCCACCATACAGTGTCTTTAGAGTTTTCATCCATAACGATGAATTTGTCTTTAGGAGAACGTCCTGTGTATACACCTGTCATTACGTTAACTGCACCCAGTTCACTTTCCTGACCTTTTTCAAAGCCTTCCAGTTCCGGTTTTGTTTCTTCAGCGAATAATAATTCATAAGAAGGGTTGTGAACAATCTCAGTTGTTCCAGTGATGCCGTATTTGCTTAAATTCAATTCTGCCATCTTACATGTACCTCTTTTCTCTTATATTAATTACGATAATCTCACCTGCCAAGACAGGTTTGCGATATCCTTTTTTAAAGAAGGGGAAAACCCTGCTTCTCTTCTATATTATACATATTTACTACAATAAATCAATAAAAAAATATATAGAAATTCTAAAATTTGTTTAAAATTTAACGACCTTATGAAGCAGAAATTGTAGCCATATCCCGATAAAATTCAGGATAGGAGATATCTACGCAGGAAGCATTTAAAATTTCTGTTTCTCCGTCAGCAGCCATACCGGCAACGGCAAAGGACATGGCAATTCTGTGATCCATATAGCTGTCTAAAACAGCGCCTTTTAAAGGCTTGCCTCCATGTATTTCCATGCCGTCTTCCGTAGGAATAATATCAGCTCCCATAGCAGATAAATGCTGCACAATAATATCCAGACGGTTAGACTCTTTTACCTTTAATTCCTGCGCATCACGGATGACGGTAGTACCTTGGGCAAAGGCTGCCATAACAGCAAGCATCGGAAGTTCGTCAATGAGAGTGGGAATAAGTGCGCCTTCGATAACTGTTGCTTTTAACTCGCTGTGTTTTACCAGAATATCGGCCACAGGTTCTTTTCCGTATTCCCGCTTATTTAAAAGCTGAATATCTGCGCCCATATCTGCGCATACTTTTAGAATGCCATCTCGTGTAGGATTTATTCCCACATCTTTGATTAAAATTTCAGAGCCCGGAATTAGAAGTCCCGCAGCAATAAAATAAGCCGCAGAAGAAATATCTCCGGGAACAATGACATTTTGTCCTTCTAAAACAGGATTGCCCGTGATAGCCGCAGTAGTTCCTTCTGAAATGACGTCTGCACCAAAGGAGCGGAGCATCAGTTCAGAATGGTTGCGGGAAAGATAGGGCTCTGTCACTTTTGTGATGCCATCTGCATACATTCCTGCCAATAAAACACAGGACTTCACCTGTGCAGAGCTTACCGGTGAAAGATAATGTATGGGCTTTAAAGGATGCCCCGTTATTTTCAGCGGTGCACAGCCGTTGTCGGATAGACTTTCTATTTTGCCTCCCATTTGGGAAAGGGGAGTAATAATTCGTGTCATAGGACGTTTCTGAATAGAAGCATCTCCGGTTAAAGTAGTACAAAAAGCCTGTCCGGCTAAAATACCGGATAAAAGGCGGGTAGTAGTTCCGCTGTTTCCTGCATCTAAAATCGTTTCAGGAGCGTTTAAGCCGTGAAGTCCTTTGCCGTGAATTAAAATTTCCGAAGGAAGCTGTTCAATTTCAATGCCCATTTTTTCAAAGCAGGAGATTGTAGACAGACAATCAGCGCCTTTTAAAAAATTGGTAACAGAAGTGGTTCCTTTTGCAAGAGCCCCGAGCATGACGGCTCTGTGAGAGATGGATTTATCTCCCGGAACGGCAAGCTCTCCTCGAAGAGGAGTGGATTTTTTAAAAATCATAGAAAAACCTCCTATCTCTCATAAATTTTATAATTGCGCTTTGTCAGCTGTTCCAAAGCCTGTTTTAAGGCATCCTCATCGTAAAATTCGATTTTTAATACGCCGTCTTCAAATTCTCTGTTGTGAAGAATGCCGATATTTTTAATACTGATATTATTCATAGAAAGAATAGTTGCAATGGTAGCAATAGAACCTGTTTCATCAATAATATCACAGTACAGGGCAAAATCCTTTTTAATTGGTCCGCTGGGGACATCATTAAAGGAATTTCTGTATTCCTTGGACTGTGAAAACATATCGTAAAGACCATTGGCATCTTTTTGGTCCACTAAATATTTTGCCTGCACAATCAAGCGTATATATTCATCTAAAACCTTTGAAATATGCTCCGGATTTTCCAGACAAATCTGCTGCCACATGTGCGGAGAAGAGGATGCAATACGGGTAATATCTTTAAATCCGCCTGCCGCAATGGTTTTCATGTGCTCCAGAGGAGAGTCCAGCTTTTTCACTACATTTACAAGAGATGCAGCCACAATATGAGGAAGGTGGCTTACGGCAGCAGTAATAAAATCATGCTCATCCCAAGTCAAAATCATAGGCAAAGCCCCAATGGAAGTTACCAGTTCGGTATACTTTCCTATTTTATCAAGACCAACCTCCTCAGACGGGGTAAGAATATAGTAGGCATTTTCAATCAAATGGTCGGTAGAATGCTCATATCCCATGTGTTCACTTCCTGCCATAGGATGTCCCCCGATAAAGTTGTAAGCCATGTCAAGTTCTGTGACTTTTCGGTGAATTTCCCCCTTTACACTGCCTACATCAGTGAGAATACAACCGGGGCGGATGACCTGCTTCAGCCATGGAAGACATTCGATATTGTAGTCCACTGTGGCACACAAGAAAATATAATCACAGAGGGCAAAGCGAGGGTCATGCTCATTGCAGGGAATATCCACAATTCCGTCAAAAACCGCATCCTTTAAGGTATCTGTTGTGCGGTTATAAGCGATAATCTGATAATCCGGATGAAATTTTCGTATTGCTTTTGCAATGGAGCCGCCGATAAGCCCCAGACCAATAAAACCAATAGTTGTGGTTTCCATATATTTTCATACTCCTTCTAATTAAAATGCTGTCAAACAGTATCATTTTATGACAGGTTTTTACAATTGTCAATTCTATTGGTGTGTGTGAAAGGAATAAGAAAAAAACTTGTTTAATTTGAATAAAATACTTGAAATATATCAATTTTTTTAGTAAAATATACACATAATATATTTGGGAGGTATTACATATGGACGTTTTTAGAACCGACAGAATTAGAAATGTGGTCCTGCTTGGTCATGGGGGTGCCGGAAAAACAACTCTGGCAGAAGGAATGGCTTATTTATCAGGTATTACAAGCCGAATGGGAAAGGTAACAGATGGCAACACAATTAGTGATTTTGATAAAGAGGAAATAAAGAGAAAATTTTCAATTTCTACATCTGTAATTCCGATTGAATGGGGAAAAGTAAAAATTAATGTATTGGATACTCCGGGCTATTTTGACTTTGTGGGGGAAGTCGAAGAAGCAGTAGGAGCGGCTGACGCAGCGATTATCGTTGTTTCCGGTAAGGACGGTGTTCAGGTAGGAACACAGAAGGCATGGGAGCTGTGCGAGAAATATAATCTTCCAAGAATGTTCTTCGTTACGGAAATGGATATTGATGATGTCAGCTATCGTCAGGTGGTAGAGCAGCTTACAGAGCTGTACGGTAAAAAAATTGCACCGTTGCATATGCCAATTCGAGAAGACGGCAAATTTGTAGGATATGTAAATATCGTAAAACAGGCAGGTCGAAGATATATTGAAAGAGGACAGAAAAAGGAATGTCCTGTTCCGGAATATTTGAACGAATATTTAGAAAAATATCATGAGACTTTAATGGAGTCCGTAGCAGAAATCAGCGAAGAATTTATGGACCGTTACTTTGCAGGAGAAGAGTTCTCCGTAGCAGAGGTTTCTGCAGCATTAAAAATGAATATTTCTGACGGAAGTATTATTCCGGTATGTATGGGTTCTGCTGTTAATATTCAGGGTGTAGCAAACCTTTTAGATGATATTTGCGGATATTTCCCAAGTCCGGATCAGAAGACCTGTGCAGGTATGAATACAAAGACAAACGAAATTTATCAGGCAAATTACGATTTTACAAAAGCAAAATCTGCTTATGTATTTAAAACAATCGTTGACCCGTTCTTAGGAAAATATTCACTGGTTAAGGTATGTTCCGGCGTTATCAAAGGAGACGATGTTCTCTTTAACGTATCCAAGGACTCCGAAGAAAAGCTGAATAAGCTTTATGTTCTGGAAGGCTCAAAGCCAATCGAAGTAGCAGAGCTTCACGCAGGAGATATTGGAGCTATTGCAAAACTGGGTACCGTGACCACAGGAGATACACTGGCTACAAAGACCACACCAATCCTTTACGGTAAAACAGATATTTCTACTCCTTATACTTACAAACGTTATCAGACAGTAAATAAGGGCGATGATGATAAGGTATCTCAGGCATTGGCAAAGATGATGCAGGAGGATTTGACCTTGAAAGCAGTCAACGATGCACAGAACCGTCAGACTTTATTATATGGTATTGGCGAGCAGCATCTGGACATTGTGGTAAGCAAATTAAAAGAACGTTATAAAGTAGACATTGTTTTATCTGAACCGAAGGTTCCGTTTAAAGAAACTATTCGTAAAAAATCAGATGTGGAATACAAATACAAAAAACAGTCCGGCGGACATGGACAGTATGGTCATGTAAAAATGACATTTGAACCATCCGGCGATTTGGAAACTCCTTATGTATTTGAACAGACCGTTGTAGGCGGAGCAGTTCCGAAGAATTACTTCCCGGCAGTAGAAAAGGGTATTCAGGAGTCTGTATTGAAAGGCCCTGTTGCTTCTTATCCGGTAGTGGGTGTGAAAGCTACTTTATATGACGGTTCTTACCATCCGGTAGACTCCTCTGAAATGGCATTTAAAACAGCAGCTATTCAGGCATTTAAGAAAGGCTTTATGGAAGCGTCACCCGTACTGTTAGAGCCGATTGTATCCATGAAAGTAAGCGTACTGGATAAATTTACCGGAGATGTTATGGGCGATTTGAACAAGAGAAGAGGCCGTGTACTGGGAATGAACCCGGATACTGCACGGAAAGGCTATACAGTTGTAGAAGCAGACGTACCGATGCTCTCCATTTACGGATATTCCACAGACCTTCGTTCCATGACAGGAGGAAGCGGTGAATTTTCTTATGAATTTGCCCGCTATGAACAAGCGCCTTCTGACATTCAGGAGAAGGAAATTGCGGCTCGTGCGAAAGCAGAAGAGGAATAATTAAAAAATAGAAAATTGAAAAATAAGAGGTTGTTGCTTTGAATATTCAGAATATGTATTGAAAGCGGCAGCCTCTTCTTTAATTGTGTAGGAAATTACGTTTTACTGTTGTAACCGGATAAAAAGAATGTTACAATACTGAACAAAGCAAAATTGCTTGGAAAGGTTGGTAGAAAGTATGAAAAAAATTGCAGCAGGACTTGGAATACTGCTTCTGGCATTTGTTTATTATTACATTACGTTGCCGGCAATTAACATTCACGAAAGTGGCTTTTGGTTTTTCCTTGGTACGGTAGTTGTTTTACTGCTGGTAATTTACGCTGTTCGCAAGAGGCTTCGCAGTCCACAGGAAATTAAAAGCAGTAAGGTCATGAAAGCAGGGCTGTTTTTGGTTCTTGCAATTATTGTTGTCTATGGTGTGGGAACTTTGTTATCTTCCCCTATTGTCAATGCGAAAAAATATCAGCAGTTGGTAACACCGGAGGAAAGAGATTTTACAGAAGACATTAAAGAAATCAGCTATGACCAAATTCCTCTGTTAGACAAAGAGTCCGCAGAGCTTCTGGGAAACAGAAAAATGGGAAGTATGGTAGATATGGTGTCTCAGTTTGAAGTGAGCAGTCTGTATTCACAGATTAACTATCAGGGACAGCCTTATCGTGTAACACCTCTTGTATACGCCAGTGGAATTAAATGGCTGACAAACCAGAAGGAAGGAATTCCTGCCTATATCCGAATTGATATGGCAACACAGAATACAGAACTGGTAAAACTGGACAAACCGATTAAATATTCAGAGTCAGAATATTTTAACCGCAACATTTATCGTCATCTGCGTTTTAAATATCCGGCTTATATGTTTGACCAGTTAAGCTTTGAAATTGACGATGAAGGGACACCATACTGGATTTGTCCTGTAAAGAAATTTAACATTGGCTTATTCGGAGGGCAGACTATCGGCAGAGTGGTACTTTGCAATGCACAGACAGGTGAAACAAAGGATTATAAAATTGAGGATTGCCCACAGTGGGTAGACCGTGCATATCCGGCAGATTTACTTTTAGAGCTTTATAATTATCACGGAATGTTGAAAAATGGTTTTTTGAACAGTGTTTTAGGGCAGAAGGGATGCCTGAAAACAACAGACGGAAATAACTATCTGGCTCTTGATGATGACGTATGGGTATATACCGGTGTCACATCAGTAAGCGGAGATAAGTCTAATGTCGGATTTGTACTGATGAACCAGAGAACTATGGAAACAAGATATTATGCCTGTGACGGAGCGCAGGAGCGTTCTGCTATGGACTCCGCAGAAGGTCAGGTACAGAACTTGAAATATCAGGCGGCATTCCCGCTTCTGTTAAATATTTCAGACCAGCCGACATACTTTATGGCATTGAAGGACGGAGCAGGTCTTGTAAAGAAATATGCTATGGTAAATGTGCAGAAATATCAGACCGTTGCCATTGGAGATACCGTTGCAGAATGTGAGAAGAATTATGAAAAACTGCTGGCAGACAATGGTATTGCATCAGGTGTGGGAACAGAAAGTGATATTTCCATGACAGGAACCATTGAAAAAATGGCACAGGCAGTTATTGAAGGAAACTCTCACTTCTATATTACACTGGGCGGTGAAAACGCAGAAGTAAAAGGACTGGAAGCAGGACAGACAGCGCAGAAATTTATTTTTGATATTCCGGTGACAGAATATCCGGAAATTGTGGGATATGATGTAGGTGATAGTTTGACCGTACATTTTATTCCGGAAGAACCGATTTCCACAGTAACGGCTTTAGGTGATAAAAAACCGGAGACAGGGGTTGACAAAAAAGAAACCACTGAGTAAAATATGTATAGTTTCATACAGACAGACGTAGAAGAGGAGTATTAAGAAAAACTGCGTATAAAGAGAGCTGCCGTCTGGTGCAAGGCAGATGCGTAAGCTTCCCAACTCGCCTCGGAGTTCCCAAATTGAACAGTATTTTGCTTTAAGTAGATTTGGGCGGGATTTCCCGTTACAGAAAAATGAGTGCACAGATAAGCATCTGTGAATTAGAGTGGTACCGCGGAATTTAAGCCCTTTCGTCTCTGAATTAGGAGATGAGAGGGCTTCTTTATTTTTACAATACAGGAGGAAAAGAAAATGGCAGTACCTTATAATCATAAGGCGATTGAGCAGAAATGGCGTAAAAACTGGGAAGAAAACCCGGTAAATGTTGATGATGGCAAAAAACCAAAATATTATTGTCTGGATATGTTTCCATATCCTTCAGGAAACGGTCTTCACGTAGGACATTGGAGAGGCTATGTAATCTCTGACGTATGGAGTCGTTTTAAAATGATGCAGGGATATTATTTAATTCATCCAATGGGCTGGGATGCTTTTGGACTTCCTGCAGAAAACTATGCAATTAAAATGGGTGTGCATCCTTCCAAATCCACAGCAGAAAATGTAGAAAACTTCAAAAGACAGTTAAATGATATTTCTGCTATTTATGATTGGGACAGAGAAGTAAATACCACAGATCCGGAATTCTATAAATGGACACAGTGGATCTTTGTAAAAATGTTCAAAGAAGGTCTGGCTTATGAGAAAGAATTCCCAATTAACTGGTGTCCTTCCTGTAAAACAGGACTTGCAAACGAGGAAGTTGTAAACGGTAAATGTGAACGCTGCGGCGCAGAAGTAACAAAGAAAAATCTGCGTCAGTGGATGCTGAGAATTACAAAATATGCAGACCGTTTATTAAATGATTTGGATAAACTGGATTGGCCGGAAAAAGTTAAAAAGATGCAGGCAGAATGGATTGGAAAATCCTATGGTGCAGAAGTTCAGTTCCCGGTAGAAGGAAAAGACGAGAAAATCACCGTTTATACTACAAGACCGGATACACTTCACGGCGCAACCTTTATGGTATTAGCTCCGGAGCATGCAATGGCAAAAGAATTGGCTACTGATGAAACAAGAGAAGCCGTAGAAAAATATATTTACGACGCTTCTATGAAATCTAACGTAGACCGTCTTCAGGACAAAGAAAAAACAGGTGTGTTTACAGGAAGCTATGCAATTAACCCATTAAATGGCAAGAAAACTCCAATCTGGTTATCTGATTATGTATTGGCTGACTATGGTACAGGCGCAATTATGTGCGTACCTGCTCATGATGACCGTGACTTTGAATTTGCAAAGAAATTCAATATTCCGATTGTTCAGGTTATTGCAAAAGACGGAAAAGAAATCGAAAACATGACAGAAGCTTATACAGAAGCTTCCGGAACCATGATTAACTCCGGTGAATGGAATGGCATGGAGTCTGCGGTTCTGAAAAAAGAAGCTCCTGAAATGATTGAAAAAATGGGTATCGGACGTAAAACCGTAAACTTCAAATTACGTGACTGGGTATTCTCCCGTCAGCGTTACTGGGGTGAACCAATTCCGATTATTCACTGCCCGAATTGCGGTAATGTGCCTGTTCCGGAAGACCAGCTTCCATTGACATTGCCTGATGTAGAGTCTTATGAGCCAACAGGTACAGGAGAGTCCCCATTAGCAGGCATTGAAGAATGGGTAAACACTACTTGTCCATGCTGTGGAGCGCCAGCTAAGAGAGAAACAAATACTATGCCTCAGTGGGCTGGTTCTTCCTGGTATTTCCTGCGTTATGTAGATAATAAAAATACAGAAGAATTAGTTTCTAAGGAAAAAGCGCAGAAATATCTTCCGGTAGATATGTATATCGGTGGTGTAGAACATGCGGTACTGCATCTTCTGTATTCTCGTTTCTACACAAAATTCTTGTACGATATTGGTGTGGTTGATTTTGATGAACCATTCCAGAAACTGTTTAATCAGGGTATGATTACAGGTAAAAATGGTATCAAGATGAGTAAATCAAAAGGAAATGTTGTTTCTCCTGATGATTTGGTAAGAGACTACGGATGTGATGCGTTAAGACTTTACGAATTATTCGTAGGTCCGCCGGAATTAGATGCAGAATGGGATGACAGAGGTATTGATGGTGTATACCGCTTTATCAACCGTTTCTGGAAACTGGCTATGGACAGTAAGGAAGCAAATGTTGCAGAGACAAAAGAAATGGTAAAAATGCGTCATAAACTTGTTTATGACATTACACAGCGTCTGGAAAGCTTCAGCCTGAATACAGTTATTTCCGGATTTATGGAATATAATAACAAGCTGATTGATATGGCGAAAAAAGAAGGCGGAATAGACAAAGCAACCATTGAAGCCTTTGTACAGCTTTTAGCTCCGTTTGCACCTCATGTGTCAGAAGAATTATGGCAGGAATATGGACATACAGATTCTGTGTTCCATACACAGTGGCCAACAGCAGATGAAGATGCCATGAAAGATGATGAAATTGAAGTTCCTGTTCAGATTAACGGAAAGACAAAAACTGTAATTTCCATCAGCGCAGAAGCAACAAAAGAAGAAGCTATTGAAGCAGGTAAAGCAGCAATTGCTGATAAATTGACAGGAAATATTGTAAAGGAAATTTATGTTCCGAAGAAAATTATTAATATCGTCATGAAATAATAATAAAAAGAGCCTTTTCCCTTGTAAAATAAGGGTTTTGGCTCTTTTTTGTATTCAATGTTTTGAAACTTAGAGTTTAAAAATTGGTATTAACCGATAGTCCATAAAAGTTAAATATTAAGCTGTGAAAAATCAATAGATAAATCTGTATATATACCGGCTTTTATGATGTCAGAAAAAGTAAATTCCTGAGTATCTTCATTTTCAAAATTGTATACCAGAATTCTATTCTTATCTGAGTCGACAAGCCAATATTCTTTTACGCCGGCAGTGCGATATTTAAAAAGTTTGGTGAAATAGTCCATTCGTCTGCTGCCGGGTGACACAATTTCTATTATCCAGTCTGGTGCACCTACACATCCTTTGTCTGTGAGTTTGTTTTTATCACATATAACACTTATATCCGGCTCAACGTAATTTTTGTTGTCTTCAGATAAAAACACTGCAAATGGAGCTGTAAATGTTTCGCAAGTACCATTATGATTTGAAATATATTGGTATATTTTACTATGCAGGAAACCAGAAATTCGTTGATGTTTTGTGTTGGGCGGTACCATGTAATAAATCTTTCCATCAATTAATTCTGCCCTAGTCCCTTCCGGTAAAGCGTAAATATCTTCAATAGTGTAACCTTGTTCTTGTGGTAAAGCCATGTAAACACTTCCTTTCAATGGTTAGCTGTGCTCTTTTCTTAGTCTTGCCTGTTTTTCGTCTAAAATATGGATCTGAGGGAATAAGTTCTGCATTTAAAGGGTGAAACTCAATGTACAGATTTTTTTAAAAATAAAGTGATTTTATTTATGATTGTTCACGTTCCATTCTTTGACTGATTGCATTTTTTATGTAGCGATTTACACTTTCCCCAGCTATTACTGCTGCTGCTTTTATTTCATCATATTTTTCTTTCTGGACGTCAAGAGGAATACGTTTTAATTTGTTTTTTGCATATTGTATATCGTACTTCTTTTTACTTTCGTTATCAGCCATATTTACACCTTCTTTCCAGATGTGGTGTTTAAATTAAAGGACATCTTTTCGATTATAATAATATAATACTATAAAAATAAAACTATGTACATAGTTGTAATATATAAAAACTACGTACGTAGTATGATATAATCAAGCTAAAAGAAAGGGGACAAAAAGTATGAAGCAAATGGTTCTGAAATGGAAAGTAACCATTGGAAGAAATCCTACAGACAGAGAGAGGTGCCACTATCTGAGGATTAGCTGAGAAATATTGTCTGCGTTATATTTTATGCTTATAAAGGTGTAAATAATTACAAAGTATGATATTATTGAGGATAAACAGAGTATTCGTTATATATGATATTGTGTGAATGTCTTACATTAAGTCAAGCAAAATTTTAGGTCGTTTTGGAGGTGGCCTTTTTATGTTTCAAAAAGCAATCATAATTGGTTGTCCGGGTGCAGGAAAAAGTACATTTGCGAGAAAGCTGAGTGATAAAATGCACTTGCCTTTGTATTATCTTGATATGCTATGGCACAAGCCTGACAGGACAACTGTTGACAGAAATATATTTGATGAGAAATTAAAAGAAATTGTTTTAAAGGAGAAATGGATTATAGATGGAAATTATGGAAGAACACTTGAAATGCGTATTCAATGGTGTGAAGCCATATTTTTATTAGATTTTCCGGTAGAGGAATGTCTGGCCGGAGCAAAATCACGCATAGGCAAACAACGTGTAGATATGCCATGGATAGAGACCCAGTTTGATGAAGAATTTAAACAATGGATTATGGATTTTCCTAAAAATGAATTGCCAATCATATATGAATTGCTTGATAGATATAAAGGTGAAAAGAGCATTTATGTTTTTCACTCAAGAGCTGATATAGAAGATTATTTATCAAAGACGTTTGGGTAATAGGGGTGAGATAAAAGAAAATTGCACGGAATGTGCTGGAAGCATTGCCCAGTTGGTTTTCTATATTTGAGAGAGACGGAAAAAGGGATATTCCTTTATTCAGGTTAAAACAGTTCAAACGGGAAAATATGAAGCCTATGATAAGACAAACAGGTTTTATTTGACTATTGGTTTTAAAGAATTTGAAGTGTTTCCAAATTTATGGGATGAGTGGAACCCGTGTCAAGTGTATATTATGGCAATATGATACTTTATATAAAAAAATAGGTGAAAGCTTATAGGGGGAAAGTGATAGAATGAATATTAGAAAATCAACCGTAAATGATTTATCAAGAATTGCAGAAATATTTATATTCAATAATCGAATAAATTATTTTCCTATATTTAAAGATGAACATTATTCTTTCGGCGAACTGCAAGTTGTTTCGCTTGTTGATTATTGGAAGCAAAATAAAGAAATTATAGAAAACGTTTATGTCTATGATGATGGAATTGTGAAAGGATTTATCGAAATACATGGTACTGAAATATACAAGTTGTATGTTGATCCATTTTTTCAGAATAATTTAATTGGGAAAGCGTTAATTACTTTTGCGATAGAGAACTATAAAGTGAATTATTTGTGGGCTTTAGAAAAGAATACGAAAGCTATCTCATTTTATCAAAAGTATGGATTTCATATCACAAAATATAGAAAATTTGAAGAAGATACAACAGAATATCTTATTAAATTAGAACGATAGATTTTGAATTTACGAGGGAAAAGGTTATGTCTGAATTACAAATTGCATGGTTAGAATTAGTAACAGTCGGGGGACTTGGTGCAATATTAGCCTTGTCTGGAGTTATCATCAATATTGTTACAAAAAAGCAAAATAAATTATGTACGAAATACACAGAAGGAATTGTTGTACAATATGGATTTTCAGGCGAAGGAAGAATGTATCCAATTGTAGAATATTTTGTGAATGGTACTTGTTACAAGACAAAGAAAAAATTTCGTGGTGTAAAGATTAAACGGATATCCGGCTTGTCAGCTCCTATATCTTCAGGAGTTTATGAAGATGAAAAGGGATGGCTGTATGTAAAAATAGGCCCGGTTGTAAATTTACACAAGCTGGCTGAACAGTTGTGGCCTATCAATAGTAAGATGACAGTTTATTATAATCCAAACAATCCAAAAAAGTGCTATGTAGATAGACCAATTTCAGGAGGGTTTACATCAACCATGTTTATCCTAATGGGTCTGGTAACAATAATTTTAAGTTTGTCGGTATTTTTCTTGATACAGTTGTAAGCTTTATATAGAAAGGTTTGAATGATACAGAGGAGGAGATTTGAAAATGAAAATTGAGCCCATTGAAATCAAGGATAAATTAGGTAGAACAATAGTGCTACGCAATGCAATACCAGACGATGCAAATGATTTGATAAGATATTTAGAAGTTATTTCGGCAGAAACGCCATATTTGATTAGAGAACCCGATGAGATTACTATTACGTATGAACAAGAGGTATCATTTATAAATAATTGTTTGACTTCAAATAAATCGCTGATGCTAATTGCTACATTAAACGGAAAACATATTGGTAATTGTTCTTTGAGTCCAATAGGTAGCTATAAAAGATATTCTCATAGGTGTGAAGTGGCAATTGCTTTATATCAGGAATTTTGCGGATATGGTATTGGAAAAAGTATGCTGGAAAATGTACTTGAAGTTGCAAAAGGATTAGGATTTGAGCAAGCAGAACTTGAAGTTATTTCCGACAATAGAAATACCATTGCTCTATATGAAAAACTTGGTTTTAAGAAATATGGTTCATTTCCTGATAATATGAAATATGCCAATGGAGAATATGCTTCGGCGGATTGGATGATGAAAAAATTGTAGTATCTTGTAATACAATAAAAATTTCAAGACGTAAATATAAGAGATAAACAAATAAGTAAAAGTGAACAGTATATTAAATCAAAATTGGATGGAAACAGATACATAGAGTCGGAAGTAAAAAAATATTCTAGACAATTTATTTCCGCAATAACAGTTAACATGGAAAGATGTTTATAATGGGAATAGAAAGTTCTTATGAAACCAAATAAATTTATACAAATCATAGAAATCGACTGGAATAGAATTCCGGAACATTCTTATTTGAGAAATATTTCTGTTCTGAGGAACTTAAAACATTTGGAATTTAACAGTAATATTACGTTTTTTGCAGGAGAAAACGGAAGTGGTAAATCGACTTTGTTAGAAGCAATCGCAGTGGCTTATGGATTTAACCCGGAGGGCGGAACAAAGAATTACTCGTTTGAAACTTACCATGATGTATCAGAATTAAGTGAGGCAATTTACATTTCCAAAGGCTTTAAAAAACCGGAAAGCGGTTATTTTTTTCGTGCAGAAAGCTTCTTTAATGTAGCGACAAAGGCGGAAGAATATGATGCGTTTAATCCTAATGGACCTTCTTATGGAGGGAGAAGTTTGCATTGCCAGTCCCATGGCGAAAGCTTTTTAAGTTTCTTTCAGACGTTTCAAAAGCAGGGGATTTATATTTTAGATGAACCGGAAGCGGCGTTGTCACCCCAGCGTCAGCTAACTTTATTTATGCAGATAGCACAGAAAGCAAAGGAGGGTTCTCAATTTTTGATCGCCTCACATTCTCCTATTTTATTGGGATTGCCGGAGGCTGAAATTTTATCTTTTGATGGAAATACGATTGAAAAAATTTCTTATGAAGATACAGAGAGTTATGCTATAACGGAAATGTTTATAAACAATCGAGAGGTTTTAATAAAACATTTACTGGAATAATAAAAATTATACAACTTTGGTTGAAAAAGATAAAATTTTATGATATATCTTTACTGCTGAGAAAAGGAGGACTTATGATTAGAAAATTATCAGAGAAAGATATGAATGAGATTAGTGAAATTTGGCTTTCTGCAAATCTTCAAGCGCACGATTTTGTTCCGGATTCCTACTGGACGGAAAATCTTCCATTTGTAAAAGAAATGCTGCCAAAGGCAGAAGTCTACGTATATAAAGACGAAGAAAGAAAAGAAATCGCAGGATTTATTGGAATAAATGAGGATTACATAGAAGGGATTTTTGTAAAGAGTTATGCTCGTTCAAAAGGGATTGGAAAAGCGTTATTAGATTATGCAAAGACCTTAAAAAGTCATTTATACTTACATGTATATGAGAAAAATAACAGAGCAGTCTGCTTTTACAAGAGAGAAAATTTCAGACTTGAGAGGGAAGGCATAGATGAAAATACAGGAGAAAAAGAATACTGTATGGAATGGAAACGGGAATATGAAAAATCAATATAATAAGACAATGACCGCGTGTTTTGTGGGATATATTGTACAGGCAATCATTGTTAATTTTGTGCCGTTATTATTTTTAACTTTTCAAAGACAGTATCATTTGCCTCTTTCCCAAATCACTATGCTGATTACCTTTAACTTTGGCGTGCAGCTTTTGGTGGATATGGCAGCCATTGGATTTGTAGATAAATTAGGTTATCGTTTTTGTATGATTTTAGCACATATTTTATCTGCCTGCGGTTTGATTTCCCTGACATTTTTACCTGAGATACTGCCTTCTGCTTTTGCGGGAATTTTGATTTCTGTTATGATTTATGCAGTGGGCGGAGGCTTATTAGAAGTGCTGGTAAGTCCGGTGGTAGAAGCGTGCCCTTCCGACAATAAGGAGAAAGCAATGAGTATGCTTCATTCTTTTTACTGTTGGGGACAGGTCGGTGTTGTTTTGATTTCAACCATTTTCTTCTCCGTAGCAGGTATTGGGAATTGGAAAATTATGGCGCTTTTATGGGCAGTTGTTCCTGTTGTAAATGCGCTTGTATTTACGAAAGTTCCCATGGTATCTTTGCTGGAAGAAGGAGAAGAAGGACTTAGTATTAAAGAATTGTTTCGTATGAAATTGTTTTGGATTTTGTTGGTTATGATGGTGTGTGCAGGAGCCAGTGAACAGGCAGTAAGTCAGTGGGTTTCCACCTTTGCGGAAAAAGGACTGGGAATTTCTAAGGCAGCAGGAGATTTAGCAGGACCTATGGCATTTGCCCTTTGTATGGGATTGTCCAGAATGTTTTATGGAAAATACGGCGAAAAAATCCGCTTGGATTATTTTATGAAAGGAAGCTGTATATTTTGCATAATTTCTTATTTAGGAATTTCTCTTTTTCCCAATCCGATTTTAAGCTTATTTGCCTGTGCAGTCAGTGGCTTTTCCGTGGGTATTATGTGGCCGGGAACCTTTAGCAAGGCTGCGGCAGCTTTGCCAAAAGCAGGAACAGCCTTATTTGCCTTGCTGGCATTAGGAGGAGATTTTGGATGCTCTGCAGGGCCTACTTTAGTAGGGTTTGTGTCAGATTTAGCAGGAGATAATCTGAAATTGGGAATATTGGCAAGTGTTGTATTTCCTGTTCTTCTTTTAGTAGGACTTGCAATTTGCAGAAAGACAGAAGGGAACATTGGAGGAGAAAATGAAAGAGTTTTTTAAGAACAGTCAGGATGCTCTTGTGTGGTGCTGTAAACAGGGGACAATGGGGAATATCTATTATGACAACAGTGAAAATCCTCATTCGGCAATGGCAGTGTTGGGCGATTTTACTTATTTTGACGGAGAGCCTTCCGAAGATTTTGCACTTTTTTGGCCTCCAAGTGCAAAAAAAGATTATCGGATTTTCGTTCCTTGCAGTAAAGAATGGGAAGAAATTTTAGAAAAATGTTATGAGGGTAAGATAAGGAAAATCACTCGATATGCCATGAAAAAAGAACGTGATATTTTCCAAAAAGAGCAGTTAAAACGGGCAATAGAAACTGTTTTAGAAAAAGAAATACCGCTTTCTTTTCTTGATGAAAAGCTCTTTTATGAATGTAGAAAAGAGGAGTGGAGTTACGATTTAACAGGACAATTTTCAGATTTTGAGAGCTTTAAAAAGCTGGGAATAGGAGTTGTTGCAGTAAAGAACGGAGAAATTCTGGCAGGGGCGTCTACTTATGCAAGATACGACAAGGGAATTGAAATCGAAGTGGATACCAAAAGCAAATATCAAAGAATGGGACTGGCTTATGGATGCAGTGCAGCGCTTATTTTAGCTTGTTTAAAACAGGGGATTTATCCCGGATGGGATGCCCACAATTTAGCCTCCAGAGCATTGGCAGAGAAGTTGGGTTATCATTTTTTGAGAGAATATGTTGCCTATGAGGTATATGGAAAATAACAGAAAAGCTGTGGCATGGAGATTACACCGAGAATGTTTCGGTTGCTTTTCCTGCAACAGCTTTTCTATATCGTATTTAATCTTCTACCAAAGTAAGCCCTGAAATATCCGGCTCTATCATAAGAGAGTAGTTGGTATAATATACCACAAATCCCGGTTTTGAGCCGTTTGGTTTTTTTACATGTTTTTTCTGAATATAGTCAATTTCCACCTTAGGAGCGGTACGTCCGCTGGAGTAGTAAGCTGCCAGCCTTCCTGCTTCTTCAAAGGTAGAGTCAGGCAGTTCCTCGTTGTTGCTTTTTACAATGACGTGAGAGCCTGCCATTTTTTTTGCATGAAACCACCAGTCGTTTCCTGTGGCAAACTTAAAGGTCAGCTCTTCATTCTGGTAGTTGTTTTTCCCTACATAAATGTGATAGCCGTCGCTGGAAATGTAGTGAAGCGGCTTTGATTTTCCCAGTGCTTTTTTCTTTTTGGAATAGTGCTTTTTCAGATAGCCGCACTCTGTCAGCTCTTCCTTAATCTGTGATAAATCACTTTCTCCGAGAGCGATGTCAAGGGCAGTGCTGACAGACTCTAAGTGAAGGATTTCGTTTCTGGTATCTTCGATTTGTTCCTCCAAGGCCTGAGCAGTTCGCTTTAATTTATTGTATTTGTCAAAGTATTTCTTTGCATTTTCCTGCGGCGTCATGGTGCTGTCTAAGGGAATGGTGATTTCCTCATTGGTATAGTAGTTTAAGGCTGAAAAGGATTTACAGCCGGGTTCTAAATTGTAGCCGTAAGTGTTAATCAGTTCTCCGTAAACCTTGTACTTATCCATTTTCTGAGTGTCACGCATCTGTTTTTCCTGTAAATCCAGTTTTTTTCTGTTTCGCTCAAGAGCAGTCTGCACGATGCGGCGTAAATCAGAAGATTTTTGGCGGATGCGGGTAACCTTGTCTTTCTGTGCGTAATAAGCTTCTAAGACTTCAGAAATGGAAGAAAATTCTCTGACAGGAGCAGCGCCGTATTTGGTGAGAGGAATGGAAGCATATTCTAAGGGCTCGTCCTCTTCATTATAGACAATGTTAGGAAGAAAATGTCCTTCCTGTACGTCTTCCATCACTCTGGAGAAGGTGTGAAACAGGTGCTCTTTGGCAGGCTCTGAAAGGGACTGCATGGCGTCTCCGCCGTCTAAAGAGGCACGATAGCAGATTTCTTCTGCAATACATGGGCTGATGCCGGTTAAGGAGGTATACAGCCCCTTGGCAATGGAAACAGGTTTTGTACAGATAGTTTCAAAGAAAAATTCCTGTGTAACAGTCAGAGGATTTTGTTTTTCCTGTGTCTGAGGGAGGAAATAATCTCTGCCCGGAAGAACCTCACGTACAGAGCTGACGTTACAGGAAATATGTTTAATACTGTCTAAAATCATTCTGTTTTCATTGAGAAAAATAATGTTGCTGTGTTTCCCCATGATTTCAATGACAAGAGTTTTGAAGCATAAATCTCCCAATTCGTTTAAGTGTTCAATCCGCATTTCAATGACACGTTCCATATCCGGCTGTGTTACTGCCGTGATTTTTCCACTTCCTATATGCTTTCTTAAAAGCATACAGAAGTTCGGCGCAGTCAAAGGACTGACTTTGTTTTTATCTGTAAAATAAATCAGAGGGAGAGAAGCGCTGGCAGAAATCAGAAGGCGGTATTGTGTTTTATTGTTTTTTATGGTTAATAACAGCTCATCTGCTTCCGGCTGGGCAATTTTATTGATTTTTCCTCCTACAATGGTTTCGCTTAATTCTTTTACAATATTAGCAATGGTAATTCCATCAAATGCCATAATTTCTATCTCCTTTAAAGAAAAACTCGTCAAGTATATTTCATTTTAGCATAAAATTTCTTCAGAGGCAAAAAAATATTTGACGGGGAAGCCGTTATTGGCTTATAATGACCATGTATGTTTATGCCTTACGGCAAATCAAAAACATAAGAAAGAGTTCAAAAATGATTAAAAGCATGACTGGCTTTGGCAGAGCCGAGCTAATAGACGAAGAAAAGAAGATTACGGTGGAGATGAAATCCGTCAATCACCGTTATCTGGATATCAATATGAGAATGCCAAAGAAATTCAGCGTTTTTGAAGCTTCTATTCGCTCTTTGTTAAAAGAGTATATCCAGAGAGGAAAGGTTGATGTATTTATCACCTGTGAGGATTACACACAAAGCAGGGTATCCGTAAAGTACAACCGTGAGCTTGCACAGCAGTATCTGGGATATCTTCAGGAGATGAGCAGAGATTTTCAGATTGATGGTGAGATAAATGCAGCCTTGCTTTCCCGTTATCCGGAAGTTCTGACCATGGAAGAACAGACAGAGGACGAAGACGAAATGTGGAGCGCACTGGAAGGCGTAATCAGAAAGGCGGCTGTTCAGTTCGTAGAAGCCAGAACAAAAGAAGGAACAGAGCTGAAAAGAGATATTCTTGAAAAGCTTAAAAATATGGAAGAAAAGGTAGAACTGGTTGAAAAACGTTCTCCTGCCATTATAAAGGAATATAGAGAAAAGCTGGAAACAAAGGTAAAAGAGCTTTTAGCAGATACACAAATGGAAGAAAGCCGTATTGCGGCAGAAGTTATTCTGTATGCAGATAAGATTTGTACCGATGAGGAAACTGTTCGTCTGAAAAGTCATATTAAGCATACCAAGTCTGTGCTTGACGAAAAGGAAGGAATTGGAAGAAAGCTGGACTTTATTGCACAGGAGATGAACCGGGAGGCAAATACCATTTTGTCCAAGGCAAATGATTTGGAAACGTCAAATCTTGCTATTGATTTAAAAACAGAAATTGAGAAAATTCGTGAACAAATTCAAAATATTGAATAAAGGCAGGATGTGCTTATGGCAAAGCTGTTGAACATAGGATTTGGAAATGTGGTAAACATGGATAAGGTGGTTGCAGTGGTAAGTCCCGATGCAGCGCCTATTAAGCGTCTGGTGCAGGCGGCGAAGGAGTCCGGAAGGGCAATCGACGCAACACAGGGAAGAAAGACAAAGGCAGTTCTCATTACAGATGGAGAAATGCTGGTGTTGTCTGCTTTGCAGCCCGAGACGATAGCAAAGAGGTTTGGAATTTTTTCAGAGAATGAAACAAAAGGGGAATACGATGGCTGATAGAGGAATTTTAGTAGTAGTGTCCGGTTTTTCAGGCGCCGGAAAGGGAACACTGATGAAACGTCTGATGGAAAAATATGATAATTATGCGTTGTCTGTTTCTGCTACAACAAGAGCTCCAAGACCGGGAGAAGAACACGGCAGAGAATATTTTTTCCATACAAAAAAAGAATTTGAAGAACTGATTTTAGAAGACGCACTGATTGAATATGCACAGTATGTTGATAATTATTACGGAACACCAAAGGCTTACGTTGAAAAACAGTTAAACATGGGGAAAGACGTAATTTTGGAAATCGAAATACAGGGAGCATTAAAGGTTAAGAAAAAGATGCCCAATACCCTGTTGCTTTTTGTAACACCGCCAAGTGCAGAGGAATTAAAACGCCGTCTTGTCAATCGTGGAACAGAAAGCATGGAAGTTATCGAATCAAGACTCAGCAGAGCCTCAGAAGAAGCAGAGGGAATGTTGGAGTATGATTATATATTGATTAACGATGTGATTGAAGATTGTGTTGACAATATGCACAATATTATTCAGAGTCAGCATGACGCAGTCAAAAATCGTCAGGAATTTATAAAAGAAATTACAGAAGAAATTGCTGTATTCAAGAAAGGAGAATAATTATGATACATCCATCTTACACAGAACTTATGGAGGTTATTAACGAAGGAGCAGAAATTGATGACGAACCATTAGTAACCAGCCGTTATTCCGTTGTACTTGCTACAAGCAAAAGAGCAAGACAGTTAATTGCAGGAAAAGAGGCAATGGTTCCAAGCTCAGGTAAAAAACCGCTTTCCACAGCAGTAGAAGAAATCTACAAAGGAAAGGTTCACATTTTACCGGAAGAAGAGGAAGTAGAAGAAGAAGAAACAACAGAAGAAAACGAAATCTAATAAAAAATGAGGCTGTCGCATTAAACAGGAATTGCACTTAATGCAACAGCCTCGTGTTGCAGTTAAGGAGGACACATGAGAAAAGTATTGTTTATTTCTCTGGGATGTGACAAAAATCTGGCAGACTCCGAAGAAATGCTGGGGATGCTGGTGGAGAATGGTTATACGCTTACCAATGACGAAACAGAAGCAGAAGTGATTGTGGTGAATACCTGTGCCTTTATCCATGATGCAAAGGAAGAGAGTATCAACAGTATTCTGGAAATGGCACGTTACAAAACAGAGGGTGTGTTAAAAGCATTGCTGGTGACAGGCTGTCTTGCACAGAGATATAAAGAAGAAATTATTGAAGAAATTCCTGAGGTAGACGCAGTTCTTGGAACTACCAGCTTCGGAGATATTATTAAGGCGCTGGATAAGGTTTTTGAAGGAGAGCGGTATCTGGAATTTAAAGATATTAACGCCCTAACAGAAATTAGTAAGAAACGAGTTTTGACAACGGGAGGCTATTATGGATATCTGAAAATTGCAGAGGGCTGCGATAAGAGATGTACATACTGTATTATTCCGAAGCTTCGTGGAAACTATCGCAGTATTCCTATGGAACAACTGATTTCTCAGGCGGAATATTTGGCAGAGCAGGGAGTTCGGGAACTGATTTTAGTAGCACAGGAGACTACCGTATACGGAAAAGATATTTACGGGGAAAAATGTCTTCACAAGCTTTTAAAAGAGCTTTGTAAAATTCCGGGTATTCAATGGATACGAATTTTATACTGCTATCCGGAGGAGATTTATCCGGAGCTTATTCAGACCATGAAAGAAGAAAAGAAAATCTGTCATTATCTGGATTTGCCTATTCAGCATTGCAGCGATAAAATTTTAAAGAAAATGGGCAGAAGAACTACAAAACAGGAACTCATTGACATTGTTACGCTTTTGAGAAAAGAAATTCCTGATATTATACTGCGAACTACGTTAATCACAGGATTTCCCGGTGAAACAGAGGAAGACCATGAGGAATTGATGGAATTTATTGACACTATGGAGTTCGACCGATTAGGCGTCTTTACTTATTCGGCAGAAGAAGATACGCCGGCTGCCAATATGCCAAATCAGATTGCAGAAGAAGTAAAACAGGACAGACAGGCAGAGCTTATGGAGCTGCAGCAGGAGATTTCTATTGATAAAGGAAATGATAAAATCGGTACCTGTGTAGAGGTAATGATTGAAGGAAAGGTTGCAGATGAAAATGCTTATGTGGGCAGAACCTATGGAGATGCTCCAAACGTAGACGGATATATTTTTATCAACACAGACACAGAGCTGATGTCAGGAGATTTTGCCAGAGTTCATGTAACAGGGGCGCTGGAATATGATTTGATAGGAGAGTTGGAAAATGAATACACCGAATAAATTAACGATTGCAAGAATTATTATGATACCGTTTTTTGTTGCGTTTTTAATGTATGATATTACAGGCAGTTCAGATAAATGGATTGCTCTTGCTATTTTTGTAATTGCCAGCCTTACCGATTTACTGGATGGCTATCTGGCAAGAAAATATCACCTTGTAACAAATTTCGGGAAATTTATGGACCCGCTGGCTGACAAACTGCTTGTTTGTTCTGCGTTGATTTGCTTTACTTCCACAGGACAGCTTCCTGCATGGATTACCATTATCATTATTGCCAGAGAATTTATTATCAGCGGCTTCCGCCTGATTGCAGCAGACAACGGAATTGTCATTGCAGCAAGCTACTGGGGTAAATTTAAAACAGTTTCTCAGATGATTATGATTATTTTAATGATTATGAATATTCAGAATACTGTATTTCAGGGAGCAATTACCGTGTTTGTAGTAATTGCCGTAGCGCTAACTGTTATTTCACTGGTGGATTATATTCTGAAGAATAAAAATGTATTAAGTATGCAGGATTAAAAAGAAGGTGACAGAATGAAACCGGAAGAAAAGGTTGTAGAGCTTTTGAAAAAGCATCAGTTAAAACTGACAACCATAGAGTCCTGTACGGCAGGAGCCATTGCAGCACGGATTGTAGACGTGCCGGGAGCTTCGGAGGTGTTTGAGCAGGGCTTTGTGACTTATTCCAATGAAGCGAAAATGCGTGCCGTGAAGGTACGGGAGGAAGTGTTTGAAAAATACGGTGCAGTCAGCAAGGAATGTGCCAAAGAAATGGTTCATGGAGGACTTTTGGAGGCAAAAGCAGATATAGCGGTATCGGCTACCGGATTTGCAGGTCCTTCCGGTGGCTGGGAAGCACCGGTTGGAACTGTCTTTATCGGCTGTGGCTCTGCCAAAGAGATACAGGTGAAGGAATATCATCTGGAGGGCAGTCGGAGTGAGGTAAGAGAAAAAGCAGTTACCTGTGCCGTTCGTCAGCTTTGGAATTATTTATCCCAGCATTTTGAACATTTGTAGGATTTTGTCCATGCGGGCGGCTTCTTCCGGCGATTTGCCGGCTTTTAATACCTGAATGATTGCTTCCATTTCCTGCGGGGAGAAACGGACACCTTTTGATTTATTTGTGGAAGCGGCAGACATGAGAAAAGGCAGCAGCTCCTGCGGCGTTTTTTTCGCAGAGCCCTGTTCTGCCAGAGCATTGAGCATGGCAAGCTTTGACATATCCATTCCCGCGAGCTTGGGATTATCCATCCATGAGGAGGTTGCTTTTTGTGCAGCCTCCTCTTTTTTTGTTTCCTGATTGAACTGTGAATGAAAATTATTCATGAAAGGGTGTACCTCCTTTTTGTGGATTGTCGAAATCCAGCATTTGCATCATTAAAAATGTATTGGTAATGTTTTCCAGTTTTTCCTTTAGTGGTCCGTGGCATACTTTACTGCAGGCAGAGAGCATTTCCAAGGGATCGGTCTTTTCCTGAGGCTTGGCGCAGATCTGCATAGCATTTTCAGAAGAATGTAAAAGCTTAAAGGTGTTTTGCAGTTCCAGAAATTTTGCAAAAATGCAGATAAAGGACTGTCCTTTTGAAGGCAGATAAGGAATTGCCGCTTTTAAAATCCGCACAGAGTCTTCATTTACCATTTCGTCCAGTAATGATTGGGAATTCATAGATTATTACTCCTAGAATGAAATCCCTAAATTATATGTTGGGCTGTGGGAGGCTATGTCAAAAATTCCGTGCAGGCATAAAATAAAAGAGAAAGGAGCTGCTTATGGAAAAAGGAAAAACAAGATTAGTGGAAGATGGGAATACCATCTATGAGATAGATTTAGACTGTATGAAAAGAAAGCAGATGTTAAGGCAGAAAGAGGCGGCAAATACAAAAAACAGACAGAGAAAGACTTCTCAAAAAAGAGCAAAGTGATTTTTTCTTGAAATACCTTTCGCACTGTGCTATCATAAAAAACAATGATTATCTTATCAGATATACCATTAGGAGGGAAAAACGTGCAAAAATACGGAGTAAACGAACTTAGAAAAATGTTTTTAGAGTTCTTTGAAAGTAAAGAACATTTAGCTATGAAAAGCTTTTCGCTGGTTCCTAGAAATGATAAGAGCCTGCTTTTAATTAACTCAGGAATGGCTCCTTTAAAGCCATATTTTACAGGTGCGGAAATTCCGCCAAGACGCAGAGTGACAACCTGTCAGAAATGTATTCGTACAGGAGATATTGAAAATGTAGGAAAGACAGCACGCCACGGTACTTTCTTTGAAATGCTTGGTAACTTCTCTTTTGGAGATTATTTTAAGCGTGAAGCCATTGCGTGGTCATGGGAATTTCTTACAGAAGTAGTAGGACTGGATCCACAGCGTCTTTACCCGTCTATTTATGAAGAAGATGAGGAAGCTTTTGAAATCTGGAATAAAGAAATGGGAATTCCGGCAGAGCGTATCTTCCGTTTCGGTAAAGCGGATAACTTCTGGGAACATGGTGCAGGACCATGCGGACCATGTTCTGAAATTTATTATGACAGAGGTGAAAAATACGGCTGCGGCAGTCCGGACTGTACCGTGGGCTGTGAATGTGACCGATATATGGAAATCTGGAACAATGTATTTACACAGTTTGAAAGTGACGGAGAGGGAAATTATACCGAATTAGTTCAGAAGAACATCGATACCGGTATGGGATTAGAGCGTCTGGCATCTGTTGTACAGGATGTTGACTCCATCTTTGACGTTGATACTTTATGTGCTCTTCGAACAAAAGTATGTGAGCTGGCACACACAGAGTATAAAAAAGATGCGGCAAAGGACGTTTCTATTCGTCTGATTACAGACCATATCCGTTCTGCAACTTTTATGATTTCTGATGGTATTATGCCTACCAATGAAGGCAGAGGCTATGTGCTTCGCCGTTTAATCAGACGTGCGGCACGTCACGGACGTCTTCTGGGTATTGAAGGCAAATTCTTAGCAGAGTTAAGCGCTGTTGTAATTGAAGGCTCTAAAGACGGATATCCGGAGCTGGAAGAAAAGAAAGATTTTATTTTCCAGGTTCTGACAAAAGAAGAAGAGCAGTTTAACAAAACCATTGACCAGGGATTAAATATTTTGTCTGAAATGGAAGCTGCCATGAAAGCAGAAGGAAAAACAGAGCTTTCCGGAGAAGCTGCGTTTAAGCTTTATGATACTTATGGATTTCCTCTTGACCTGACAAAGGAAATTTTAGAAGAAAAAGGCTGTACCATTGATGAAGTAGGCTTTAAAGCTGCGATGGATGAGCAGAGAGAAAAAGCCCGTATTGCAAGAAGCACAACCAACTATATGGGTGCAGATGCAACGGTATATGATGAAATTGATGTAAATGTTACAACAGAATTTGTGGGCTATGACTCTTTAACCTGTACTTCTAAAATCACAGTTCTCACAACAGAGGATGAAATTACAGAAGCTCTCACAGAAGACCAGAGAGGTACTGTTTTTGTAGAGCAGACACCATTTTACGCTACTATGGGCGGACAGCAGGGCGATAAAGGTGTGATTACTCTGGGAGATGCAGAATTTAAGGTAGAAGATACCATTAATTTAAGAGGCGGAAAAGTAGGTCATGTAGGTGTTCTCACAAAAGGTATGCTGAAAACAGGTGATGTGGTGACTTTACAGGTTTGTGAAAAATACAGAATGAATTCCTGTAAGAACCACAGTGCAACGCATCTTTTACAAAAAGCATTAAAGACTGTTTTAGGCTCTCATGTAGAACAGAAGGGTTCTCTTGTGACACCGGACAGACTGCGTTTTGACTTTGCACACTTCCAGTCCATGACAGCAGAAGAATTAGCAGCAGTGGAAGAAATTGTAAACAAAGAAATTCAGGCTGCACTTCCTGTTGTGACAGAGGTTATGAGCATTGAGGAAGCAAAGAAAGTGGGAGCAATGGCTTTATTCGGAGAGAAATACGGCGAAGAAGTTCGTGTGGTTTCCATGGGTGATTTCTCCAAAGAGCTTTGCGGAGGTACTCATGTTTCCAACACAGGTGTGATTACTACATTTAAAATCATTTCTGAAAGCGGTATTGCGGCAGGTGTACGCCGTATTGAAGCTCTTACCGGAGACGGAGTGTTTGCTTATTATAAAGAAATCGAGAAGAAACAGGCTGAAATTGCAGCGATGTTAAAAACTTCTCCCTCAGAAATCGAAGAAAAGATTGCACATCTTCAGGCAGAAGTGAAAGCGCTTCACAGTGAAAATGAGTCTCTGAAAGCAAAAATGGCACAGGAAGCAGTAGGCGATGTCTTAAATCAGGTACAGGAAGTAAAAGGCGTGAAGCTTTTGGCAGTATCTCTTACCGATGTAGATATGAACGGTCTTCGTGACTTGGGCGACCAGTTAAAAGAAAAGCTGGGCGAAGGCGTTGTTGTTCTTGCAAGTGTTGCAGGCGGCAAGGTAAGTCTTCTTGCTATGGTAACAGAGCAGGCGCAGAAAGCAGGGGCACACGCAGGAAACCTGATTAAGGGAATGGCTGCTATCGTAGGCGGTGGCGGCGGTGGACGTCCGAATATGGCACAGGCAGGGGGCAAAAACCCGGATAAAGTGCCGGAAGCATTGGAAACCGCAGCAAATATTTTGGCAGACCAGATAAAATAATGAAACTTTTTAAGAAAAATGATTTAAAACAGTTGACGAACTGTAAAAATCTGATATAATATCAGTTGTGCAATAAAAATACCCAGACAGTTGTATTATGCACAATTTACAGCTGGAGGGAGGTTAGGTGTGAGCTTATGTCAAATGTAATCGTAAAAGAAAACGAGACTTTAGATAGCGCTTTACGTCGTTTCAAGCGTAGCTGTGCAAAAGCAGGTATTCAGCAGGAAATCCGTAAAAGAGAGCATTACGAAAAACCAAGTGTTCGTCGTAAGAAAAAATCTGAAGCAGCTAGAAAACGTAAATATAATTAATGTGCAGTTAAAAGCCTCTGGACAATTACCAGAGGCTTTTTTACCATATTACAGACGGGAAAAAGGAATTTTATGAAAAAGATTATCGATTTAATATCCAATCGGATTTTTGTTACAGTAGTAGCGGTTCTTTTGCAGTTAATCTGGATTTTTGCAATGCTTTGGGGGCTGGGAGCATTTTCCGGCCATATTATGAATTTGATTAGTCTGCTGAGTCTTCTTATGGTATTGTGGATTGTAAATAAAGATATCAATCCCTCCTATAAGCTGGCGTGGACGATCCTGATATTGGCAGTTCCTGTTTTCGGTGTAATTATTTATCTTCTTTTCGGACAATCCCGTGTTGCAAAGAAAATGACACAGGAGTCAAAAGAAGTAGTAAAAGAGATTGAGAACTACTTTAAAGAGAGTACAGGAACGAGAAAGGCTTTGGCTAAAGCAAGCCTGAGCGCTTCTAACCAGTCAGCGTATATCAGAGATTTTGCCGGATTTCCGGTTCATAGAAACACTACTACCAAGTATTATCCGGTAGGCGATGAGATGTTTATAGATATGCTGGAGGATTTGGAGAAAGCGGAGCATTTTATTTTTCTGGAGTATTTTATTATACACGAAGGGAAAATGTGGGATGAAATTTTGAAAATCCTTGAAGAAAAAGTAAAGCAGGGTGTAGATGTAAGGCTGATTTATGATGATATGGGCTGTGTGACAACACTTCCGTATCGTTATTATAAGAAGCTTCAGGCGAAAGGAATTAAATGCGCTGCCTTTAATCCCATAAGACCGATTTTAAACATTGTGTTAAACAACCGAGATCATCGAAAAATACTGGTGATTGACGGTCACACGGGTTATACGGGAGGCATCAATCTGGCAGATGAATATATTAACCAGCAGATGCGCTTCGGTCATTGGAAGGATACGGGTGTGCGCCTTTGTGGAGAAGGTGTATGGAATTTAACGGTGATGTTTTTGCAGATGTGGTCTGTGATTACCAGAACAAAAACTCATTTGCCTGCTTACGGACCTTATGTGTATCATCCGGAGGAATTTGAAAATGACGGTTTTGTACAGCCTTACGGAGACTCTCCTCTGGATGGAGAGGTTGTAGGGGAAAATGTCTATTTGAATGTAATCAATCAGGCAAAAAAATATATTTATATTACAACGCCGTATTTGATTATTGACAATGAAATGATGACTGCTCTTTGTTTGGCATCGAAAAAGGGAATTGATGTACGGATTATTACGCCGGGAATACCGGACAAAAAGCTGGTGTTTTTATTAACCCGCTCTTATTACCGACAGCTTTTGGAGGCAGGAGTGAGAATTTATGAATATACGCCGGGCTTTATTCATGCGAAAAGCTTTGTCTGTGATGATGAAATTGCGGTGGTCGGTACGATAAATCTGGATTATCGCAGTCTGTATCTGCATTTTGAATGTGCTGCATGGATGTATCAGTGTCAGGCAGTGGGGCAGGTAAAAGAAGATATGCTGAATACCTTTCGAAACAGCAGGGAAGTCAGCTTAAACACATGTAAAGAACAGAATGTATTTCGCAGAGGCTTACAGAGTATTCTGCGCTTGTTTGCTCCTATGCTTTAGAGTAAAAATACAGGAGAGGAGGAGTTTTTATGTGGACAAGGAATTTTTTCGGAATTGAACTGTATTATATTATTCAGTGGTTTTTGATTTATAGTATGCTGGGTTGGCTGGTGGAGTCTGTCTATATGTCGATTTGTAACAGGAAACTGACAAACAGAGGCTTTGTAAGAGGACCTTTCTGTCCGATTTACGGCTTTGGCGCATTGATTGTATATTTTTTGTTAAGACCTGTTTGTGACAATATATATCTATTGTATCTTTTCGGATGTCTCGTTCCCACAGCTTTTGAATACCTGACTGCAAAACTGATGATGAAGGTCTTCGGAGAGGTATGGTGGGATTATTCCAATAAACCCTTTAATTATAAAGGTATTCTCTGTTTGGAAAGTACCATTGCATGGGGCTTTTATACCGTAGGTTTGTTTCTGTTCCTTCATAAAGGAGTGGAGTTTATTGTGAGCAGATATTCTGTTCATACGGGAAAATGGCTGGCAGGTATTTTGATGTTTTTATTGGGAATTGATTTTCTTTGGAATATGTATCTTCAAAAAAAGGATAGCATTTCAGCCGTAAAAGAAAAAATACAGAAATATATTTAAAGAAAAGGAACTGTCGCATTAGGCAGTTCCTTTTTGTCATATTTTCCTTTTTTCCTGCTTACAATGCTATAAGAGGAATTTTGGGAGCTTGTGTATGATTTACAGAGCAACAGCAAAAATCGTTGTAGGTATTCTGCTTTTTTGTTCTTTGTTTCTGACGCCCCTTACGGTAAAAGCAGAAAATGAGGAGTTGATTACAGCTCCTCATGGGGTGCTGATGGAGGCGTCCACGGGGAAGATTATCTATGAAAAGGATATGGATACCAGAGTGAAGCCTGCCAGTATTACAAAAATCATGACCTTGATTTTAATTTTTGACGAGCTGGAAAAGGGAAACCTACATATGGAAGACGAGGTAGTAACCAGCGCCTATGCCAAATCCATGGGCGGTTCGCAGGTGTTTTTGGAAGAAGGAGAAAAGCAGACAGTCGAAACGCTGATAAAATGTATTGTCATTGCTTCCGGTAATGATGCCAGTGCGGCTATGGCAGAGCACATTGCAGGAAGTGAGACAGAATTTGTAAAGCGAATGAACGAAAGGGCAAAAGGGCTGGGTATGGAGAATACGAATTTTGAAGACTGCTGTGGCCTTACAGAGTCGGATAATCATTATACCAGCGCTCATGATGTGGCAATTATGTCCAGAGAGCTGATTACCCGTTATCCGAAAATTTTGGAATATTCTTCTGTGTGGATGGAAAATATCACTCATGTAACGCAAAAAGGCAACAGTGAGTTTGGTCTTACCAATACCAATAAGCTTATTCGAAGCTATGACGGGTGTGTTGGCTTAAAGACAGGAAGTACCAGCGTGGCAAAATATTGTGTATCGGCGGTAGCACAGAGAGAGGGAATTACTTTAATCAGTGTGGTGATGACTGCGCCGGATTATAAGGTTCGCTTTAAAGATGCGGCAGCCATGCTGAATTTAGGCTTTGGAAGTTGTAAGCTGTATGTAGATGAGCAAAAGGAAAAGCTTCCTCAAATTCCGGTGGAGGGTGGCGTTTTGGAAAAAGTCCCATGTGCTTACGAAAAAGAATTTCGCTATTTAGATACAGAGGGCGCTTCTTTTGAAAATATAGAAAAGAAAATAAAGCTGAAAAAGGACTTAAAAGCTCCGGTGAAAAAAGGAGATACCGTAGGAACTGTCAATTATTATCTGGACGGAAAAGAAATCGGAAGTGTGAAAATCCTCTGCACCAAAGGAACAAAACAGGCACAGTACAGTGACTGTGTAAAGAAGGTGTGGGAGAGCTTTTTAAAGAAAATAGGTTGAAAGTGCTTATGGTTTATACTATAATAAGCCGAGTTACAGAGAAAATATCGGGTGAGGAACATTGAAAACATTTAAAACAACTTTTTATAAAATACAGTCAGATAAATTAAAAATACAGAGTATCCGTTTGGCAGTGCTCAGTGATTTGCATAATGTAGAGCTGGGGAAGGGGAATGAAAATCTTCTGGGAGAATTAAGGAAGCAGGCGCCGGATGCAATATTGATTGCCGGTGATTTGGTTCTGGGAAAAGAGAAGGCATCGTTTCAGATACCCTATGCTTTTTTAAAGGAAGCTGTGCATATAGCTCCTGTTTATTATGCTTTGGGCAATCATGAGCAGAGAATGAAAAGGAAACCGGAGGTTTATGGAGAGGGCTATCTGGAATTTGAAAAGGAAGTACGAGAATTGGGTGTCGTATTTCTGGAAAATGAGACAAGAGAGTTGGAAGTGGGAGGAGAGAAAATTTTAATTTCCGGTCTTTTGCCTCCTTATCAATATTATAAAAAAGGAGGCAAAGATTTTCTGAAAAGTGAGGAAATCGAAGTGCTTTTAGGAAAAACATCCAAAAATCAGTTTCAGGTACTTCTGGCGCATACCCCAAAGTATGGAGACAGCTATCTGGAATGGGGCAGTGATGTGACTTTTTCAGGGCATTATCATGGAGGAATGGTACAGCTTCCGTTTTTAGGCGGTGTTATCAGCCCTGATTTTCGGATTTTTCCCAAGTATTGTAAGGGACATTTTCAAGAAGGAGACAGACATCTGATAGTCAGCGGAGGCCTGGGAGAGCATACCATTCCCCTGCGTATTTTCAATCCCAGAGAGCTGATTATGGTAGAGTGCAGTCCCAAGAAAAATTCTGAAAAGTAGACTTTTTTGTGAAAATAGTGTAGAATGACTGAGGAAAGAAAGGCAGAAAGAGGTAGAAGACATGGGAATTCCCGTAAAGCTTCAGGTGTTTGAAGGTCCGTTGGATTTGCTCCTGCATCTGATTGAGAAAAATAAAGTAAATATTTATGATATTCCCATTGTAGAGATTACAGAGCAGTACATGGACTACATTCGTGCAATGGAGAGAGAAGATTTAAACATTATGAGTGAGTTCATGGTTATGGCTGCGACCTTGATTTCCATTAAATGCAGAATGCTTCTGCCAAGAGAAGTGAATGAGGAAGGGGAGGAAGAAGACCCCAGAGAAGAATTGGTGCGCCAGCTGTTGGAATATAAGATGTATAAATATATGTCTTATGAGCTTCGAGACCGTATGGCAGCCGCATCAAAAAAGGTATACAAGCTTCCTACTATCCCAAAAGAAGTGCTGTCTTACCGTGAGCCGGTAGATACCGGTCAGTTATTGGACGGACTTACCTTGGAAAAACTCAATGAAATTTTTCAGAGTGTCATCCGCCGTCAGGAGGATAAGGTTGACCCAATCCGAAGCAAATTCGGTAAAATTGAGAAAGAAGAAGTAAGTCTGCCTGAGAAAATGGAAGAAATCGAAGAATATGCCAGAACACATTCCAGATTTAATTTTCGTGATTTGTTGGAAGGACAGGCGAGTAAAGTACAGATTATCGTATCGTTTCTGGCAATTCTGGAGTTGATGAAAATGGGAAAGATTTCCATTTATCAGGAGCATATTTTTGCAGAGATAGAGATTAAATCCTGTTTGGAGAGAGAAAAAAATGGAACTGAATAAAATAGAAGGCGCAATAGAAGCGCTGTTGTTTGCCATGGGAGAGTCGGTAGAATTAAGTACACTGGCAAAAACCATCGGACATGATATAGAGACCACAAGAAAAATTGTCAGAAATATGATGCTGAAATATCAGGCAGAGGACCGTGGAATTAAAATTATCGAGCTTGAAAATGCGTATCAGATGTGTACAAAGGAAGAGTATTATGATTATCTGGTAAAGATGGCTTTGCAGCCGAAAAAGGCTGTGCTTTCCGATGTTATGCTGGAAACTCTTTCCATCATTGCTTATAAACAGCCTGTTACAAAGCTGGAAATAGAAAAAATCAGGGGTGTAAAATGCGACCATGCCATAGCAAAGCTTATGGAATATGGACTGGTGCAGGAGGTAGGGCGCTTGGATGCTCCGGGAAGACCGATTTTACTTGGCACTACGGAGGAATTTCTCCGCAATTTTGATGTGCAGGGGCTGGATGCGCTGCCGGAGATTGACCCTGTTCAAATGGAAGATTTTAAAGCAGAGGCAGAAGAAGAAATTCAATTACAGCTTAATTTATAGAGATACCTTTCTGGTATCTTTTTTTAATATCTACATATATTGTAAAAAGGAGAAATCAGAATGAAGAAAAATAAATGGAAAAAAATCTTGTCTCTTTTTCTTGCTTTTTACATAAGTATGTCTGCATTTCCCGTTTTAGTAGCAGGAAAGGGGGACGAGCCGGAGAATTTATATGCGCTTTCTGCGGCTTTGATTGACGGAGAGTCAGGACGTGTGCTGTATGAGAAAAACGGAGAGGAAAAACGTCCTATGGCGAGCACCACAAAGATTATGACCTGCATTTTAACTTTAGAAAGCGGCTGTTTGGAGGAGATTGCAGAAGCTTCAGAGAAAGCGGCGAGGATGCCAAAGGTACATTTAGGAGCTTCGGTGGGAGAGAAGTTTTATGTAAAGGATTTGTTGTATTCTCTGATGCTGGAAAGCCATAATGACTCCGCAGTAATTTTGGCAGAGCATGTGGGAGGAAGCGTAGAAGGTTTTGCAGAAAAGATGAATGAAAAAGCAAGGGAAATCGGCTGTGAAGACACTTGGTTTATTACTCCCAATGGGCTGGATGCAAAGGAAGAACGAGAGGGAGAAGAAAAGGTTCATGAAACAACTGCCGAAAATTTAGCGCAGATTATGCGGTACTGTGTTTGTTTATCCCCTGCAAGGGAAGAGTTTTTGAAAATTACCCAGACACCATCTTACCGCTTTTCCGATGCAGACGGAAAGCGGGAGTTTAGCTGCCAAAATCACAACGCTTTTTTGTCTATGATGGAAGGGGCAATCAGCGGAAAAACAGGATTTACGGCACAGGCGGGGTATTGCTATGTGGGAGCGCTGCAAAGAGACGGGAAAACCCTAATTGTAGCCCTTTTGGGCTGTGGCTGGCCCAATAATAAAGGATATAAGTGGTCAGATACCAGAAAATTGATGGAATATGGTTTAAATGAGTATTCCCTTCATTCCTTTGATGAAATAGAATTTTCAAAATGTCCCAAAGAAATTCCTGTAAAGAATGCCAAAAATAAAGAGTTGGATAAAAATTCTAAAATTTCCCTTGTCAGAGAAAAGGGAGAGGAGAAAAAAATCCTGCTGAAAGAAGGCGAGGAAATAGAAGTCAGTTATCACGGGAAAAAGAAACTGACGGCTCCGGTGAAAAAGGGAGAAAAAATAGGAGAACTGCGTTACAAAGTAGACGGAGAAGTCTGGTATACGGAGGATATTTTGACAGCAGAGGGAAAGAAGAAAATTGATTTTCCATGGTGTTTCGAACAGGTAGTGAAAAGATATGGAAACGTTGAAAAAAATTAGAAACGTGTTAGAATGAAAGTAGAAATACAGAGACAGGATAAAGAGGTGCTTATGAACGCAAAGACAGTAATTATGGATTTTTCCGGTGTCTATAAAGAGGAAAACTTTTATCAGGGAAAAGATGCCCAATGGCTGGATTTTACAAAGATGACAGGAGTCAACTGCTATTGTACAGAGGAAGCAGAGGAGGAAATTAAAGAACGGATAAAAAATCTTGATTTTTCAGGTATTCATTTTCTGGACTCCGGCAATTATCATTATTTAAGTAAATTTTGGACGGAAAAGATAGACAGACCGTTTTTGCTTGTGGTATTTGATAACCATACAGATATGCAGGAAGCTTCCTTTTGGGGACTGCTTTCCTGCGGAAGCTGGGTGCGGGAGTGTATTCTTTCCAATAAATATATAAAAGAAGTCTGCGTAATCGGACCGCCGAGAACCGCTTTTTTGGAATGTGAAAAGGAAATTTTAGAAAAGGTTACTCCTATTAGCAGGGAGGATATGAAGCAGGAAAAATCCCAATGGCATGAATTTTTAGAGAGAAATCAAGACGTTCCGGTGTATTTGTCTCTTGATAAAGATATTTTATCTTTAGAGGCGGCCAGAACCAACTGGGATCAGGGAGATGTAAGTTTTGAGGAAATAAAAGAGTGGCTGCACGAATTATTTTCGCAATGCTTTGTATTGGGAGCGGATGTGTGCGGAGAGCATACGCCGGATACAACATCTCTTTCTTATCAGGAAGATATAGAAAAGAACAATGCAATCAACAAAAAAATCTGGGAGCTATTGGAAAAAAAGCTTACAGAGCAGGAAGAGCGTCAGCTGGACAAGGTATTTTCGGAAACAAAACAGGCAGATAAAAAATTGTCTATTGCGCTTATGCGATATTTTGATTTGAAAAAAGAGGATAAAAGAAAGCGCCTGTATGGAGAATATTTAAAGCTGCGTTTTCGTCCGGCAGTGGAATTGCTGATTAAGAAAAAAGAAAATAAAAAGCTGACAGAGCTTATTAAAGAACAGGAGGCGGATGAAAATCTTCTCAACTCTTTTTTGAAAACAGCGGTTCAATATGGCAATCAGGAAGCACAGATTTTTTTGTTGCAGGAAAAAGAAGCTTTGGGAGGATTTCAGGAAAAGAGCTGGGAGCTTTAAAATGGAAGCAAAAGAAGAATATTTATGGGAAGAGGTAAAAGAGCTTGCCCTGACAAAATTTTGCTGTGAAAGTCCGAGGCTTTATCGGATTTTTCAAATGGTGTTTACAGGCTTTCAAAGAAATACTTTAACAGGGACGGATGGAGAAACTTTTTTCTATGAGCCGAAGCTTTTCCTGAACCTCTATATGGAAAAGGGAGCACAGGGAATAAACCGTTTTTTTCTTCATACACTGTTTCATCTGTTGTACAGACAGGTAAGGGAGAATACAGAATCTTCGCCTTTTTGGCATTTGGCTTGTGATATGGTGACAGAGTATACCATTGATGCGCTGGGACAGGAGGAGCTTACAGGGAAAATGTCAAAGGCAGCCCAAGAATTTTGCAGTCAAATCTGGGAAAACGGGGAAGGGCTGTCAGCAGAAGCAGTAGAGGAAAGACTGGAAAGGAAAAAATTTTCTCCAAGTGAACTAGAATTTTGGCAAAAGTGTTTTGAGCAGGACAATCACACGCTTTGGAAAGAAGTAAAAGAAGAACAGACAGAAAAGCTGCTTGACTGGGCGCTTTCCTTAAAAGCATCAGGAGAGGACGGCAGCGGAAATGGATTTGGAAAAAGAGGTACGCAGAGAGGATATAAACAGGAGTGGTATGAGCTTCAGGAAGAAAGGAAGCGAAATTATAATAAATTTTTAAGACGGTTTACAGTGGAAAGAGAAGAGTTACAGTTAGATATGGAAGCTTTTGATTATATTCCCTACTTGTACGGGCTTTCTCATTATGGAAATCTCCCTTTTTTAGAGCCTTTGGAATATACAGAGGCAAAGAAGCTGGAGGAGCTGGTCATTGCCATTGATACCTCCGCATCTTGTAAAAGACCTACGGTACAGCGGTTTTTACAGGAAACTTATGCGGTTTTGGGGCAGCAGGAAAATTTTTTTAAAAAGCTGCGGGTACATATTATACAGTGTGACTGTTATGTGCAGGAAGATGTAAAAGTCACCTGTGAAAAGGAATGGAAAGAATATCTAAAGCACATTAAAATACAGGGAGGAGGGGGGACAGACTTTCGTCCGGTATTTCAATATGTGAATAAGATGATTGTGGATAGAACGCTGAAAAATTTAAAGGCGCTTTTATATTTTACCGATGGAGATGGGATTTATCCCAGAGAAAAACCGGATTACGAGACAGTTTTTTTACTGACGAAAGAACCACCGAAAGAAGCTAATGTTCCAAATTGGGCAAAGCTTTTCTATATGGATGAGAGATAACAGGAGAAGATAATGAATATTGCAGAAGCAAAACAGGAAATTATCAATACACTTCGAGCCTATACGGCAAAGGATGAGGAGGAGAATTATAAAATTCCTATACAGTATCAAAGGCCGGTGCTGCTTATGGGACCTCCGGGTATTGGAAAAACTGCTATTATGAAGCAGATTGCAGAGGAAGAAAAAATCGGACTTGTGGAGTATACGCTGACACACCATACACGGCAAAGCGCCGTGGGACTGCCGATTTTAGAGAAGAAAAGATTTCAGGGAGAAGAATATACGGTTACAGAATATACCATGAGCGAAATGCTTGCATCGGTATATGAATGTATAGAAAAAGAAGGCGCAGAAACAGGAATTTTATTTTTAGATGAGATTAACTGTGTTTCTGAAACCTTAGCGCCTACTATGCTGCAGCTTTTGCAGAACAAGACTTTTGGTGCACATAAACTTCCAAAGGGTTGGTGTATTGTAGCAGCAGGAAATCCGGAGAGATACAATAAGTCTGTGAGGGAATTTGACATCGTAACTCTTGATAGAGTAAAGAAAATAGAAATTCAGGAAAATCATTCTGTTTGGGATCGATATGCTGCAAAACAGGGCGTTCATTTAGGGATACGCAGTTATTTGCAGCTAAAAACAGAAAATTTTTACCGCATAGAAGAACGGCAGGAAGGAAGCTGTTTTGTAACGGCAAGAGGCTGGGAGGATTTATCCCGAATTTTGCAAAGCTACGAAGAAATGAAAGTGCCTGTAACAGAGGAGCTGATAGGCGAATACATACAGTATGAGGAAGTGGCAGCAGACTTTTATGGCTTTTATCAGCTGTTTAAGAGCTATGAAGAAAAGTATCAAAGGTATTCTTTTGAAGAAAAAGAGGACATGCTTTTTCATGCAGATTTTGACGGAAAGGTTTTGCTTATGCAGCTTTTAGAGGGTGAGCTGGAAGGAAAAATAAAGGAATATCAACAGGAAAAGGCTTATATAAACGGTTTGTATGAAGAACTAAAAAAGATGAAAAAGGCTGTTGCAGAGGAACTGCAGGATATAGACACGCTTTTTTGTCAGACAATAGAACGAAGGAAAAGACAGGAAAAAATTCTGGCAGAGCAGGGACTTTTGTCAAAAGAAAAACAAAAGACTGACAAAAATATCACAAAGTGGTTGGATGAGAGAAAATGGAAATTGAAAGAAGCAGGATTTGCGGCTGTAAAAGAAGATTTTTACAGAGAAACCTTGAAATTAAAGCATCAGGAGGAACAAATCCGGATACTGCTTGACAAGGAGCTGGGAGACGTGAAAAACAGCAGTAAAACAGGGCAGGAGCTGCCTCTGTTTCTGTCTATGCTGTCTCAAAATGAAAGGATTGCGGAATTTATCGCAGAGCATAGATGTGAAAGCTATTTAAAGGAGAGTAAAGCCCTTTTGTTACAGGAAAGAGAAGCTGCTTTAAAAGAGGAAATACAGGCGTTTCAGACAAATTAAAAAAGAAATGGAAAATCATACAAGTTATACTTGACTAATTTAGTTTAGAATTGTTATAATCTTAACAGATTAAAAAATAATGTACATATCAGGAGGATATTAAGTATGAATCAGTGTTTTGGATGCAATACATGTGCCAGTGCAGATAAGCCTTTAGAAGGATTTATCCGTAATTTACCTATGGAAACTTCTCATCATAGAGTGGAAGGACAGAGTACAAAATGTGGTTTTGGTTTACAGGGCGTATGCTGCCGTCTTTGCTCCAATGGTCCATGTCGTATTACACCAAAAGCTCCAAGAGGAATTTGTGGTGCTACAGCAGATGTTATTGTTGCGCGTAACTTCCTTCGTGCAGTGGCAAGTGGCTCTGGATGCTATATTCATATTGTAGAAAATACAGCATTAAATGTAAAGAAAACTGCTGAAATTAAAGGTGAGATTAAAGGTGAAAAATCCCTTGCAAGACTTGCTGAAATTTTTGGCGTTCAGGGAACAGATAAATGGGATACTGCAAAACAGGTAGCTCAGAAAGTTCTGGACGATTTATATAAACCGGAATATGAAAAAATGGAATTGGTTGAAAAAATGGCTTATGCACCTCGTTTTAAAAAATGGCAGGAATTAGGTATTTTACCAGGCGGTGCAAAAAGTGAAGTATTCCATGGAGTGGTAAAATGTTCTACAAACTTAAATTCCGATCCGGTTGATATGTATACAGATTGTCTGAAACTGGGTATTTCCACAGGTTTATACGGACTGACTCTTACAAATCTGTTAAATGACGTACTTTTAGGAGAACCAGAACTTCGTATGGCTCCTGTTGGACTTCGTGTAATTGATCCAGATTATATCAACATTATGATTACAGGACATCAGCATACAATTTTTGTAGATTTACAGGAAAGACTTACATCCAAAGAAGCAGTAGAAAAAGCAAAAGCAGCAGGAGCAAAAGGCTTTAAACTGGTTGGATGTACTTGTGTAGGTCAGGATTTACAGCTTAGAGGTGCTCATTACGAAGAAGTATTTGATGGACATGCAGGTAACAACTATACAAGTGAGGCAGTACTGGCTACCGGTGGTATTGATGCTGTTCTTTCTGAATTTAACTGTACACTTCCGGGTATCGAGCCAATCTGTGACGAATTAAAGATTAAACAGATTTGTCTTGACAGTGTTGCAAAGAAGGCAAATGCAGAGCTGAAACCATTTGTTTTTGAAGAAAGAGAAAAACAGAGCGAAGAAATCATTGACGAAATTATTGAAGCATACAAAGCAAGACGTGGCAACGTTCCGATGAACTTAATGCCGGAACACGGAAATGACCATACCTTAACAGGTGTTTCCGAAGGTTCTTTGAAAGAATTTTTAGGCGGCAACTGGAAACCGTTAATTGATTTAATCGTATCCGGTGATATCAAAGGTATTGCTGGCGTAGTTGGATGCTCCAACCTGACAGCAGGCGGACATGACGTTCTCTCCGTAGAACTGACAAAAGAACTGATTGCAAAAGATATTCTGGTATTGACAGCAGGATGTTCTTCAGGAGGTATTGAAAACTGTGGACTTATGACTCCAGAAGCTGCAAAATACGCAGGTCCAAAGCTTCGTGCCGTATGTGAAAAATTAAATATTCCTCCGGTATTGAACTTTGGTCCATGTCTTGCAATCGGACGTCTTGAGATTGTAGCAACAGAATTGGCAGAAGCGATTGGTGTAGATATTCCTCAGCTTCCATTAGTTCTTTCCGCAGCACAGTGGTTAGAAGAACAGGCTCTTGCAGATGGATGTTTCGGATTGGCACTTGGACTTCCGCTTCATTTAGGACTTCCTCCATTTGTTACAGGAAGTGAAATAGCAGTAAAACTGTTGACAGAAGATATGAAGAATCTTACAGGCGGACAGGTGATTATCAATCCGGATGCAAAAGAAAGTGCAGATATTCTTGATAAGATTATTGAAGAAAGACGTGCAGGATTAAATATCTAAAATAAATTCAATGATACAGAACGGGGGTATCTGATGAGAAGAATAATGATTGACGCTGCCAAATGTGATGGCTGTAAAAGCTGCTCCGTAGCATGTATGCAGGCGCATAGAAAAGATGACGGAAATGTTTATACCTTAGATTTGACAGATATTACAAATGAATCCAGAAACTTTATATACAAAAATCCGGACGGAAGCTATACACCTGTATTTTGCAGACACTGCGAGCAGCCGGAATGTGTAATGTCCTGTATGAGCGGCGCTCTGAAAAAGGACGAAAAAACAGGTCATGTACAGTATGACGCTGAAAAATGCGGTTCCTGTTTTATGTGTGTTATGAATTGCCCTTACGGCGTTTTAAAACCGGATGAAACAACTCATACAAAAGTCATTAAATGTGACTTTTGTATTGAGAAGGGTGAAGAGCCAAGTTGTGTAAAAGCCTGTCCAAAACAGGCAATCTGGGTAGAGGAGGTGTAGGCAGATGCAGTATGTGATTTTAGGAGCAGGTGCAGCCGGTATTATGGCTGCAAAGACCATTCGAAAGACAGATGCACAAGGTGAAATTACAGTGATATCTACGGATACACAGGTGCATTCACGTTGTATGCTGCATAAATTCCTCAGCCATGAAAGAAGTGCAGAGAGCATTAGCTTTATTGATGCGGATTTCTTTGAGAAAAATAAAATTAACTGGTTAAAAGGAAAAACAGTGAATAAGCTGGATACCGTAAAGAAAACAGTATTTACGGAAGACGGTAATGAAATCGGATACGATAAACTTTTGATTGCAACAGGTGCAGAAAGCTTTATCCCACCTGTGGGAAAATTAAGAGAGGCAAACAATGTTTTCGGGCTTCGTCATTTAAGAGATGCACAGGCAATCGATGAAATGGCAAAAAATGCAGAAAATATTGTGATTATCGGTTCCGGTCTGGTAGGACTGGATGCTGCTTACGGACTGATGGAAACAGGAAAGAAGGTTTCCATTGTAGAGATGGCAGAACAAATTCTTCCTATTCAGTTGGATAAGACAGGCGCTTTTGAATATCAGAAACGTTTTGAAAAAGCAGGAGCTTCTTTCTATCTGGGAAGAAAAGCGGCAGATACATTGATGAATGATGAGGGAAATGTTTCCTGTATCGTGCTGGACAACGGAGAAGAAATTCCATGTGATTTAGTGATAGTGGCAGCCGGTGTTCGTTCCGCAGTGGCAGGCATGGACGGAGAAGGGATTGTCATTGACAGAGGTATTAAAGTAGACGACTATCTGGAAACAGGAGCAAAGGACGTCTATGCGGCAGGTGATGTGGCAGGCTTATCCGGTATCTGGCCAAACGCTCAGAAACAAGGAGAGACAGCGGCGCTTAATATGTGCGGGAAAAAGACAGCTTACACAGACCGTTATGCTATCAAAAATACCATTAATTTCTTCGGGCTTGTTTCTATGTGTATCGGAGTCATTGTTCCGGAAGAAACAGACACCGTAGTGGCAAGAGAAGACTCCAAGGAATATAAACGTGTCATTATCCGTGACGGAAAAGTTGTGGGCGTACTGCTTCAGGGTGATATTTCTCATGGCGGTATCTGGCAGTATTTAATTAAAAATCAGATTTCCGTAGAGAATATTCAGAAGAATATTTTAGATTTGAACTTTGGTGATTTCTACGGTATTAAGGAAAACGGCGAATACCAGTGGAATATGTCTTGACAACCATAGAGGAAATTTGTATACTGTTGCTGTAAATGAAAAAGCAAAGATGAGAAGAAGTAATTTTCAGGGGAATGCACAGAAAGCAGCCGGCTGATGAGAGGCGCGCAGGAAGCTGGAAATGAATACATCTCGGAGCTTCACACCGAAAAGAAATGAGTAGGCTGTGACGGAAAGGTGCACGTTATAGCATTTTGAGTATCGCTTCGGCTGTACTTGCAGAGGCAGGCAATGCGAGTTGTCTGTGAATAAAGGTGGTAACACGAGAAGGCTTATCGCTCTCGTCCTTTTTATAATTATAAAGAGGACGGGAGTGTTTTTATTTTATAAGAAATTCTGTCCTCAGAGAAACAGAAGGGAGAAAACGAAATGAAAATTTATGATGAACTGGTTGCCAGGGGCCTGATTGCTCAGGTGACAGATGAAGAAGAAATCCGTGAACTGATTAACAATGGGAAGGCTACCTTCTACATTGGCTTTGACCCTACGGCTGACAGTCTTCATGTAGGACATTTTATGGCATTATGTCTGATGAAACGTTTGCAGATGGCAGGAAATAAACCAATCGCATTGATTGGCGGAGGAACAGGCTATATCGGAGACCCGTCAGGAAGAAGCGATATGCGTTCCATGATGACACCGGAGATTATCCAGCACAACTGTGACTGCTTCAAAAAGCAAATGGAACGTTTTATTGACTTTTCTGAAGGAAAAGCAATGATGGTAAACAATGCAGACTGGCTTTTAGATTTGAATTATGTAGAGCTGTTAAGAGAAGTAGGACCTCATTTCTCCGTAAACCGTATGCTGACAGCAGAATGTTACAAACAGCGTATGGAAAAAGGTCTGAGCTTTTTGGAATTTAACTACATGATTATGCAGAGCTACGACTTCTATATGCTGTACCAGAAATACGGCTGTAATATGCAGTTCGGCGGAGATGACCAGTGGAGCAACATGCTGGGCGGAACAGAGTTAATTCGCAGAAAATTAGGCAAAAATGCCTGTGCAATGACCATTACTCTGCTTTTAAATTCCGAAGGCAAAAAAATGGGTAAAACACAGTCAGGAGCAGTTTGGTTAGACCCGAATAAAACATCTCCGTTTGATTTCTATCAGTACTGGAGAAACGTGGCAGATGCAGACGTATTAAAATGTATTCGTATGCTTACTTTCCTTCCATTGGAACAGATTGACGAAATGGATAAATGGGAAGGAAGCCAGTTAAATAAGGCAAAAGAAATTTTAGCTTACGAATTAACTGCCTTAGTACACGGAAAAGAAGAAGCGGAAAAAGCGCAGGAAGCTGCAAGAGCATTGTTCAGCAGCGGAAATGCAGCAAACATGCCGTCAGCAAAAATCGAAGAGGCTGATCTTGTAGACGGAAATATTGATTTGATTTCTCTGTTACACAAAAGCGGATTAGCAAATACACGTTCTGAAGCAAGACGTGCCATTGAACAGGGCGGTGTAGCTATTGACGGAGAGAAAGTTACAGATATTAAACATCTGGTTTCCGGAGAAAAATTGCAGGGCGATGGAATTGTGTTGAAAAAAGGAAAGAAAAACTTTAGAAAAGTAACATTATAAGAAAGTCAGGTCATAAATCACTTAGGGAGAAGAAAGTGGTTTATGGCCTTTTTTATGAACAGAAAAATTAGCAGTTGAGAGAAAGCTTATTTTGTAGTAAAATGAAAAAAACACAAGTCTGTATTCAATTTCTAAATCATATCTGAATTTTCATCTTATCCGAATTATCCATTTCAAAATTTAATACAGGCAGAAAAGAGGTTATATGAGAACGCAGGGAATTTTATTTCAAGGTCTATATTTTTCTACAAAAGCGGAGGTATCTTTTCTGAGAGAAGAATGTTCATATTGCGAGGAATTACAAAGAGAAAAGGGGCATTATATAGATGTGACGTATTTTCTTTTGTATGCCCTTTGTAAAAATCCAAAGGCAGGAGAACTGCTGAGGACAATGGAGAAGGACTGGAAAGAATATGTTTTATCAGCAGCAGAAAAAAGTACTTATCAAAAGGGAGCATTTTGGGAATATTTGAATAAAGGGGAAAGGGAAAATGCTCAAATTCTTTTAGGGTTATTAGAAGAAATCAGAAATTGCCACACATCCAGAGCAGAAAAATCGTGGATTGCCTTTGCTTATTTGTTTCATAAAAGTATTGGAGTAGAATACAGCTTTCTGGAAGGGGAGAAGCTTGTATCTTTTGAAAAAATATGCAGTGTGGCAGAAAAATATCAGGAAATTCCGTTTCTCCCTTCTGCCTATATTTGTGCAGCCTTTTTCTGGGCAGAGAGTCAAAATATTGAGATACAGAGAAACGGAACTTATGATTTTTTATATCCCTGTTTGAAAGAAGGAAGAAAAATTTGGGAAAGGGAAAAAAGCCTGTAAAATTGAGTTAAAACTTTGTCAAAAACTATTGAAAAAAAGTACGAAACAGAGTACAATTAAAATCGGCAGAAATTGGTTTTAACAATCTATTGCGATGCAGTAACACAAGGTGATTTCTGCAAAAAACCGGAAAAAACTCACAAAAGCAGTGCAGAAATCCCGGTGAACAGCATGAATTTTATTGATTTGCAATAGATTTTTGCTGTTAAAATAAAAATTAATATGGAGGGCTGATTAATGAGTAGTACAGCACAAACCTTAGCAGGTAAAAGAATTGCTTCTTTGCTTGATGAGAACAGTTTTGTTGAAATTGGCGGCTATGTAACAGCCAGAAACACAGATTTCAACTTATCTGAAAAAGAAACACCGGCAGATGGTGTTATCACCGGATATGGTGTGATTGATGGCAGCCTGGTATATGTTTACAGCCAGGATGTTTCCGTGTTAAACGGTTCTATCGGCGAAATGCATGCAAAAAAAATCACAAATCTGTATGACTTGGCAATGAAAACAGGCGCACCGATTATCGGATTGCTTGATTGTGCAGGTTTAAGACTGCAGGAAGCAACAGATGCATTAAATGCCTTTGGTGAAATTTACACAAAACAGGTTATGGCATCTGGAGTAATTCCACAGATTACAGGTATCTTCGGTACATGTGGTGGCGGACTGGCAGTTGTTCCTGCTCTGACAGATTTCACATTTATGGAAGCAAACAAGGGAAGACTCTTTGTAAATGCACCAAATGCTTTGGAAGGAAATGAAATTTCAAAATGCGATACTTCCAGCGCAGCTTATCAGAGCGAGCATGCAGGTCTTGTAGATGTAATGGGAAGTGAAGAAGATATTCTGGCTCAGATGAGAGAATTAGTTTCTATGCTGCCATCTAACTTTGAAGACAATTCTTCTTACATCGAATGTACAGATGACTTAAACCGTGTTTGCCCTGAGCTGGAAAACTGTGCAGGAGATACTTCTATTGCACTTTCTCAGATTGCGGACAATCAGGAATTCTTCGAAGTAAAAGCAGAATACGCAAAAGACATGGTTACAGGATTTATCCGTTTAAACGGAGCAACGGTTGGATGCGTTGCAAACAGAAGCGAGCTTTACAATGAAGAAGGCGAAAAAACAGAAACCTTTGAAAAAGTTTTATCCGCAAGAGGATGCAAGAAAGCTGCTGAATTCGTAAAATTCTGCGATGCTTTTGACATTCCTGTATTAACCTTGACAAATGTAAAAGGCTATAAAGCTACAAAATGCTCTGAAGCAAATATGGCAAGAAGCGCAGCAGAACTTACAAACGCTTATATCAGTGCAACAGTTCCAAAAGTAAATGTAGTTGTAGGAGAAGCTTTTGGAAGCGCTTATCTTACAATGAACAGCAAATCTACCGGTGCAGATATGGTATTTGCATGGCCAAACGCACAGATTGGTATGATGGATGCAAAACTGGCTGCAAAGATTATGTATGCAGATGCAGATGCAGCTACAATTAATGAAAAAGCAGCAGAATATGCAATGTTACAGTCCAGTGCACTTTCCGCAGCTAAGAGAGGATATGTAGACACAATTATTCAGGCAGAAGATACAAGAAAATATGTGATTGGTGCTTTTGAAATGTTATTCACAAAGAGAGAAAATCGTCCTAGCAAAAAACATGGCACGGTTTAAGCGAGGTGAATTAATATGAAGCAGACATGGAAAAAATTAGGTAGTTTAGTTTCAGTAGGAATTTTGGCAGTATCTTTAACTGCCTGTGGTTCTACAAAGAACGAAATTAACGAAAAAGTAGCTCAAAATCTTTATGACAGCAGTGTAAATGTTGTTCAGACATTAACACAAAGCAATCCAAGTGAATTAGAACAGGCTTTAGAAGAAAATCCAAATATGGATGATTTTTCTAAAAATGCCTTTACATCATGGATTGATTCCTATGAAGAATTAGGAAGTTTTATTGACTATGAAGAAGTAGACCCTCAAGAAGCTATCAAAAAAGATGGCACGAACTATGTTGTAACATTAAAATGCGACTTTGAAAAAAGAGATGCTGATGTACAGGTGGTTTATGATATCAAACTTGCAGGAAAGTCTGTAGGATTTAGTGCGAACTATTCAATGGCAGAGAAAATGCAGGAAGCAGGGGGAAATACTTTAATTGGTCTTGTTATTGTATTTGTAATGCTTGTGTTCTTGAGCTTTGTTATTTCTTTGATGAAATATATTCCAAAGTTTGTAGAAGGCTTTGGTAAGAAGAATACAGCAGAACCAACACCGGCTCCGACACCTGTACAGCCGGCTATAGAAGAAACTGTTGAAGAAGATCTCACAGATGATCAGACATTAGTTGCAGTTATTGCGGCAGCAATTGCGGCATCAGAAAATACTTCAACAGATGCGTTTGTAGTACGTTCTATCAGAAAATCAAATAAAAGAAATTGGCGATAGGCTAAGCTCGTAGGAGGAAAAGAATATGAAATCTTATACAATTACAGTAAATGGCGTTGCATACGATGTAACAGTTGAAGAAACAGCTGGAAATGGTGCACCAGTTGCTGCTCCAAAAGCAGCTCCGAAGGCAGCACCAAAAGCTGCACCAGCAGCAAAACCGGCAGCAGCTTCTGCAGCAGGTGCTGTTGAAGTAAAAGCTTCTGTACCGGGAAAAGTTTGTAAAATTGAAGCAAGTGTAGGACAGGCTTTAAAAGCTGGTGATGCGATCGTAATTCTGGAAGCTATGAAAATGGAAATCCCAGTTGTTGCACCTCAGGACGGAACTGTAGCAAGTATTAATGTTGCAGTAGGTGATTCCGTGGATAACGGCGCTGTTCTGGCATCTATGAATTAGAATTTGCATACAGTGTAAATTCCCAAGACAGGAAAAATTCCTGTGCAATATAAATAAATGGGAGGTAAAAAAATGTCTAACATTGCAGATACAGTGTCAAACCTGATTGGACAGACAGCCTTTATGAATCTGACAGTGGGAAACCTGATTATGATTTTAGTGGCATTTATCTTTTTGTATCTTGCCATTAAAAAAGGATTTGAACCGCTTTTGCTGGTTCCAATTGCATTTGGTATGCTTTTGGTAAATATCTATCCGGATATTATGGCCAGCGCAGAAGAAACATCAAACGGAGTAGCAGGGCTCCTTCATATTTTTTATATTTTGGATGAATGGAGCGTGCTTCCATCTCTGATTTTCCTTGGAGTAGGTGCTATGACAGACTTTGGTCCGTTAATTGCAAATCCAAAGAGCTTTTTGTTAGGTGCAGCAGCACAGCTTGGAATTTATGTTGCATACTTCCTTGCAATCCTGTTAGGATTTAACGGAAAAGCAGCAGCAGCAATCTCCATTATCGGTGGTGCGGATGGTCCAACATCAATCTTCCTTGCCGGTAAACTGGGGCAGACAGGCTTGATGGGAGCCATTGCGGTAGCGGCATATTCTTATATGTCTTTAGTACCGATTATCCAGCCTCCAATTATGAAACTCTTTACAACAGAGGAAGAAAGAAAGATTAAAATGGAACAGCTTCGTCCGGTATCTAAACTGGAAAAAATCTTGTTCCCAATTATCATTACCGTTGTTGTATGTTTAATTCTGCCAACAACAGCTCCGCTGGTTGGTATGTTAATGCTGGGTAACCTGTTCAGAGAATCAGGTGTTGTAAAACAGTTAACAGAAACAGCATCCAATGCTTTAATGTACATTGTAGTTATCTTACTTGGTACATCTGTAGGTGCATCTACAAGTGCAGAAGCATTCCTGAAATTAGATACGATTAAAATCGTAGTATTAGGTCTTGTTGCTTTCATATTTGGTACAGCCGGAGGTGTACTGTTTGGTAAACTTATGTGTAAGCTTACACACGGCAAGATTAATCCTCTGATTGGTTCCGCAGGTGTGTCTGCTGTTCCAATGGCAGCCCGTGTTTCACAGAAGGTCGGTGCAGAAGCAGATCCGACAAACTTCCTGTTGATGCACGCTATGGGACCAAACGTTGCAGGTGTTATCGGTACAGCCGTAGCGGCAGGTACTTTTATGGCGATTTTTGGAGTTTAATCCAAGATGAATAAAATGGAGGAAAAAAAGATGGCAGAAGTAGTGAAAAAACCAATTAAAATTACTGAAACAATTCTGCGTGATGCTCATCAGTCTCTGATTGCTACAAGAATGACAACAGAGCAGATGCTTCCTATTGTAGAAAAACTGGATAAAGTAGGATATCATTCCGTAGAATGTTGGGGTGGAGCTACCTTTGATGCTTCCCTGCGTTTCTTAAAAGAAGATCCATGGGAAAGACTTCGTAAATTCCGTGACGGATTTAAAAATACAAAATTACAGATGTTATTCCGTGGACAGAATATCTTAGGATATCGTCCTTATGCAGATGATGTAGTAGAATATTTCGTTCAGAAGTCTATTGCAAACGGTATTGATATTATCCGTATTTTCGACTGTTTAAATGACCTTCGTAACTTACAGACAGCAGTAAAAGCTGCGAACAAAGAAAAAGGTCATGCTCAGGTTGCATTATCTTATACTTTAGGTGATGCTTATACATTAGATTACTGGGTAGATATGGCGAAAAAAGTTGAAGACATGGGTGCAAATTCTATTTGTATCAAAGATATGGCTGGTTTATTGCTTCCATACAAAGCAACAGAGCTTGTAACAGCATTAAAAGAAGCAGTTGATATTCCAATTCAGCTTCATACACACTATACTTCCGGTGTTGCTTCCATGACTTACTTAAAAGCAGTAGAAGCAGGTGTAGATGTTATCGATACAGCAATGTCACCATTTGCATTGGGAACATCTCAGCCAGCAACAGAAGTTATGGTTGAAACATTTAAGGGAACACCTTATGATACAGGTTTTGACCAGCAGTTATTGGCTGAAATCGCTGATTACTTCCGTCCAATCCGTGACGAAGCTTTAGACAGCGGTCTGTTAAATCCAAAGAACTTAGGTGTAAACATCAAAACTTTACTGTATCAGGTACCGGGAGGGATGTTATCCAACTTAACATCCCAGTTAAAAGAACAGCATGCGGAAGATAAATTCTATGATGTTCTGGAAGAAGTACCAAGAGTACGTAAAGACCTTGGAGAACCGCCACTTGTAACACCATCCTCTCAGATTGTTGGTACACAGGCTGTATTTAACGTAATCATGGGTGAACGTTACAAAATGGTTACAAAAGAAACAAAAGACGTATTAAGCGGAAAATACGGTGCAACTGTAAAACCGTTTGATAAAGAAGTACAGAAAAAATGTATCGGTGACACAGAAGTAATTACATGCCGTCCGGCTGATTTACTGTCTCCTGAGCTTGATACATTAAGAGGAGAAATGGCACAGTGGTCCGAACAGGAAGAAGACGTATTGTCTTACGCACTGTTCCCACAGGTAGCAACAGACTTCTTCAAGTACAGAGAAGCACAGCAGACGAAGGTAGATCCAAAGGAAGCTGACACAGAAAACGGAGCATATCCGGTATAAAACAAAAAGAAAGGCTCAGCGCCCTATATGGGGTGTCTGAGCTTTTTCTTTGTGCAAAAGAGCAAAGTTTTTGCTGAAACTTTTTTGTTTCTGTGCTATCATAGAGAAAGTATGAAAGAAAAAGTAAAGAGGGGAAGGTTCATGAGCAATACAGAGCACCTGCTTAGTAAAATGAATGTGCAGTATCAAAATTTCAGCAAGGGTCAGAAGAAGCTGGCAGCATATATAAAAGAAAATTATGATAAAGCAGCATTTTTAACTGCGGCAAAGCTGGGAGAGACTGTGGGCGTCAGCGAGTCCACGGTTGTGCGCTTTGCAACACATCTGGGATACAAGGGATATCCTGAATTTCAGAGGGAATTAGAGGAGCTTGTGCGGAATAAATTAAATTCTATTCAGCGAATGGAAGTGACTTATGGAAAAGTGCCGCAGTCAGAGATTTTAGATACAGTGCTGCATTCAGATATTGATAAAATAAAAATGACTTTGGAAGCGGTGGATCATGAAGCGTTTAATCTGGCAGTGGAGACCATTTTAGAAGCAAAAAATATATATGTGGTAGGTATTCGAAGCTGTGCTCCTTTGGCAGAGTTTCTTGCCTTTTATCTGAATTTGATTTTTGACGGAGTGAGGCTTTTAAATACCAACAGCGCCAGTGAGCTTTTTGAGCAGATGATACGCATTGGGGAAAAGGATGTCATTATCGGAATTAGCTTTCCGAGATATTCCATGCGCACCTTAAAAGCCTTGGAATTTGCAAACAATCGAAATGCAAAGGTAATTACGCTTACCGACAGCATCCATTCTCCTATGAATTTATATTCCTCCTGCAATTTAATTGCCAGAAGTGACATGGCTTCTATTGTAGACTCTCTTGTAGCGCCTCTTAGTGTGATTAACGCATTGGTTGTGGCGCTCAGTATGCGCAAGCAAAAAACTGTGGTGGCAACCTTAGAGGCATTGGAGAAGATATGGGATGAATATCAGGTCTATAATAATGATGAAATCAATCTGCCGGATAATCACGAAATTGAATTGACAGACCCCAAAGTGTTAAAAAATTGAGAATTAAAGGAGCATTTTATGGCAAAGATACTAATTATTGGCGGCGGCGCAGCCGGGATGGCGGCAGCGGTTTTTCTGGGCGAAAAAAATCATCAGGTACATCTTTTTGAGAAAAATGAAAAGCTTGGAAAAAAACTGTTTATTACCGGAAAAGGACGCTGCAATATTACCAATACCTGTGACGATGAAACGTTCTTTAAGTCCGTAGTGACAAACGCAAAGTTTTTATACAGCGCATTTTACGGATACAGCAATCAGGACGTGGTCTCTTTCTTTGAAAATCTGGGCTTGGCAGTGAAAGAAGAACGGGGAGGGCGAATTTTCCCTGTTTCGGATCATTCCTCTGATGTTATTCGTATTCTGGAAAAGCGTATGAAAGAATTAGACGTAAAGGTACACTTAAAAAGCGAGGCAGAAGCTCTTTTGACAGAAGAAGGAGAGAACGGCGAAAGGAAAATAAAAGGCGTACGTCTTCGAAACGGTGCGGAGATTTTGGGTGAGAAGGTGATTGTTGCCACAGGCGGATTTTCCTATCAGGCAACAGGTTCTACGGGAGATGGCTACACCTTTGCCAAAGAGGCCGGACATACGGTTACACAACTGCGTCCGGCGCTTGTTCCCATTGCCACAAAAGAAGAATATGTAACGCAGATGCAGGGACTTGCATTAAAAAACATTCGTTTTACGGTAAAAGACGGCAAAAAAGTTTTATATGACGATTTCGGAGAGCTGTTGTTTACTCATTTTGGAATTTCAGGTCCTCTGGTTTTGACTGCCAGCTCCTATATTGGGAAAAAATTAGAAAAAAAGGAGCTTCAGGGATATATTGATTTAAAAGCAGCGCTGACAGAGGAACAGCTGGACGCCAGACTTTTAAGAGAATTTGAGGCAGGCATAAATCGACAGTTTAAAAATGTAATTACAGGTATGTTTCCTGCAAAGCTCTATCCGGTTATTTTAGAGCTGGGAGGCATTGCTCCTGATAAAAAAGTGAATGAAATAACAAGAAAAGAAAGACAGGATTTTATCCATCTTGTGAAACACTTTCCGCTGACACTTGTGGAGCTGCGTCCGTTTCGGGAGGCAATTATTACACAGGGCGGCGTAAAAGTAAAAGAAATCAATCCGAAGACCATGGAGTCTAAGCTGGTAAAGGGACTGTATTTTATCGGGGAGGTTCTTGATTTGGATGCAGTTACCGGCGGATTTAATTTGCAGATTGCCTGGTCTACGGCAAAGGCAGCAGCAGAATTTATAGAAGAATAAAGGGAGAGAAGAAAATGGCAATTAACATAGCGATTGACGGACCTGCCGGAGCAGGCAAAAGTACCATAGCAAAGGCAGTGGCAAAGGAATTGGAATTTATCTATGTAGATACAGGCGCCATGTATCGTGCAATGGCATTATATCTGATTAGAAAAGGAATTTCTCCAAAGGAACAGGAGAAAATGGAAGAAGCCTGTAAAAATGCAGAGATTTCCATTGTGTATGAAAAAGGAGCGCAGCAGGTGATTTTAGACGGGGAAAATGTCACAGAATATTTAAGACAGGAAGAAGTAGGCAATATGGCATCTGTAAGCTCTGTAAATCCGAAAATCAGAGAAAAGCTGGTAGAGCTTCAGAGAGTGCTTGCGTCGAAAGAAAACGTAGTTATGGATGGAAGAGATATCGGAACCTGCGTATTGCCTCATGCAGATATAAAAATTTATTTAACTGCCAGCGCACGTACAAGAGCCCTGAGAAGATGCAAAGAGCTGGAGGAAAAGGGAATTGCCTGTGTATTGGAAGAAATTGAGGCAGATATCAATGACAGAGATTACAGGGACATGCACAGAGATATTTCCCCTTTAAAACAGGCAGAAGACGCTGTTTTACTGGACTCCTCCAATATGAATATTACAGAAGTAAAAGACGAAATTATTCGTTTATACAAAGAGGCAATCGCATAGAGAACAGGAGAAAAGCATGGATGTAAAGGTAGCAAAAACAGCCGGATTTTGTTTTGGAGTGAAAAGAGCCGTGGAAGAAGTCTATAAGGTGGCGGAAACGACCAAAGGGACTGTGTATACTTACGGCTCGATTATCCACAATGAAGAAGTGGTATCTGATTTAGAAAAGAAAGGCGTAAAGGTTCTGGAAACAGAGGAAGACTTAAAAAATCTTACAGAAGGGACTGTGATTATTCGTTCTCACGGCGTTCCAAAATATATTTACGAGCTGTTGGAAGAGAGAAATATTTCCTATGTAGACGTTACCTGTCCTTTCGTTTTAAAAATACACAGGATTGTAGAAAAAGAAAGTGCACAGGGAAAACACATTGTAATTGTAGGAGATCCCAATCATCCTGAGGTAGTAGGAATTAAAGGCTGGTGTCAGAGAAAAGCTACGATTATAAAAACAAAAGAGGATGCAAAGAGCTTTTTGGCAGAAAGCGGCGAAAAACTATGTATTGTGTCTCAGACGACATTTAATTACAATAATTTTCAAGAAATAGTTGAAATTTTGAGCGAAAAGGGTTATGATAAACTTGTTTTAAATACGATTTGTAATGCTACCCAGGACAGACAGTCTGAAGCAGCTCAAATCGCTAAGCAGGTAGACGCCATGATAGTCGTAGGAGGCAAACATAGCTCCAATACCCAGAAACTATATGAGATATGTAAAAGCGAATGTAAGGACACTTACTATATACAGACACTTGCTGACTTGGATTCTGAAGGTTTTCCGTCCGTTCAATGTGTAGGTATTACAGCTGGGGCGTCAACCCCGAATAAAATAATTGAGGAGGTTTCAAAACATGTCAGAATTAAGTTTTGAACAGATGCTGGACGAAACATTTAAAACAATCAGAAATGGAGAGGTAGTTGAAGGTACAGTTATCGATGTCAAAGAAGACCAGATTATTTTGAACATTGATTATAAAGCAGACGGTATCATTACAAGAACTGAATACTCAAATGACCAGAACCTGGATTTAAGAACTGTTGCACACCCAGGCGATACAATGGAAGCAAAAGTTCTCAAATTAAACGATGGTGACGGACAGGTGCTTTTAACTTATAAAAGACTGGCAGCTGATAAAGGAAATAAGAGATTAGAAGAAGCATTCGAAAATAAAGAAGTGCTTACAGCAAAAGTAAATCAGGTATTAGACGGCGGATTAAGCGTTATCGTGGAAGAAGCAAGAGTTTTCATTCCTGCAAGCCTTGTATCTGATACTTATGAAAAAGACCTGACAAAATATCAGGATCAGGAAATTGAATTTGTAATTACAGAGTTCAACCCAAGAAGACGCCGTGTAATCGGTGACAGAAAACAGCTCTTAGTAGCTAAAAAAGAAGAAATGAAGAAAGAATTATTCGAAAGAATTCACGCCGGAGATGTTGTTGAAGGTACAATTAAAAATGTAACAGATTTCGGTGCATTTATTGACTTAGGTGGCGCTGACGGACTTCTTCATATTTCCGAAATGTCTTGGGGAAGAGTTGAAAATCCAAAGAAAGTATTTAAAGCAGGAGAGAAAATTACTGTTCTGATTAAAGAAATCAATGGTGATAAAATTGCGTTAAGTCTGAAATTTGAAGACCAGAACCCTTGGTTAAATGCAGCTGAAAAATACGCAGTTGGTAATGTTGTAGAAGGAAAAATTGCTCGTATGACAGATTTCGGTGCATTCATCGAATTAGAACCGGGTGTAGATGCGTTACTTCACGTTTCTCAGATTTCCAGAGCACATGTTGAAAAACCATCTGATGTATTAAAAGTTGGTCAGGTAGTTACTGCGAAAGTAGTAGACTTCAACGAAGAAGAAAAGAAAATCAGCCTGAGCATGAAGGTTCTTGAACCGGTTCAGGAAGAAGCAGAAGAAACAACAGAAGAATAATCAATAAGGTCGCAGTAAAACAGCCATTACGACAAAGTAATGGCTGTTTTTAATATTTCTTGAATATAACTTTTTTGCATGGTCAGAGATGAATTTTGAAGAGGCCAGAAGGTATAACATTCTTTGGTACGGATATCTTCTTTTAAAAGCGGCAGAGTACAGGTTTGAGGGGCATAAACAAAAATGCCGTTATATTTTTTGTAGCAGGTAGAAGCAGTTGCCTTTTGCCGGTGCTGTGCATCAATATAGACAGCAACACTTTTGTGAACGGCTTCATCTTCTAAAGGTAAATAGTAATAATTTTTATAGTCAGGATAATAGAATTTTAAAGTTCCCTCGTACAAGGGAAGCTTTATCTTTACCGTATGCCAAGAAGCCGTTATGTAGCCGAAAGGAAAGGAAGCGGAAAGCTGGCCGGGAATAGGGGCGGGAATTGTGAGGGTAAACAACAGTTCTTTGGTAATTGTTTGGTCTGCTTCCTGTTTTTTTAATTCCTCCACATGGGTGAGTTCCCATTGTCCTTTGGGGAGCTGTCTTAGATTAAAAAGAGGAAGGACAGAGAGCATTCCCACAAGGTCATCATAGTTATGCTGTAAAAGCAGGTCTTCTTTTTCCTTGGAAGGCGATTTTGTGTAGCTGTGATAAAATTTTATCATTTCTTTTCCTGATAAAAGGTCTTTTCTTGTATAAGAAGTCAATTCTTCAAAAGCTTTTTGGGTATGATTGGGCATTTGCCGGAAAAAAGCAGGCATACGCAGAAATTCCCGATACAAATCAAGGGAGCTTTTATGGGAAAAAGGGTTGGGAAGCTGATGCTTTTCATAGCGGGACACAAGATAAGGGATATCAAAAGAGCTTCCATTAAAGTGAATGAGCTGTGTTCTGCTTTTTGCAAAGGCAGAGAAAGTCTCTAAAAGTGCTCTTTCCTCTTCCTCGTTATCCTGCTCCTGAAGGAACTGGATAAGCTGCCATTCTTTGGTGTCAGGCTGAAAGGAAATAAGACCAATTAAAAATACATGGCTTGTTTTGGGGCTTAATCCCGTGGTTTCAATATCAAAAAACAGGACGTCCTTCGGCTCATAATTTAAGACGGAAAAGGTTACTGGTAAAACTGTTGAGAATTGGTGAAGAATTCGCACATTTGTTATCATTTTAACAAAATCCTTTCAAATTGTTTTTAAAATAATACGAAAAATTACTAAATTTTTCTAGTGATTTCTGCAAAAAAGTGTTATATTATATAACAGAGGAGGAAAACATGGATATAGAAATCGCAGGTGTATCTTTATATTATATCATAAGCTGGTTCTTTGTATATAGCTTTTTGGGATGGCTGTGGGAAACTGCTTATGTATCGGTAAGAAAAAAGAAGTTTGTAAACAGAGGGTTTATTAACGGTCCTCTATGTACCATTTATGGTATGGGTGCTGTAAGCATTTATTTGATTTTGAAACCTTTTGGTGATAATTTGGCTGTTTTGTACATAGGCGGTGTAGTGGTTGCGACTATACTGGAATATATCACCGGATGGCTGATGGAAAAGATTTTTCATACGCGCTGGTGGGATTACAGCCACAGAAAATATAATCTTCAGGGATATATCAGTCTGGGGACTTCTCTGGGATGGGGCGTGTTTACAGTTTTGCTGTTTGAAGTGCTTCAACCGGCTGTCTCATGGTTTACGGATTTATATCCTCAGAAAATAGGAGAAATCCTTCTGATTGTGATTATGATTTTATACGCATTGGATTTTATCACTTCGGCTTGGGCAGCTTTCGGTCTTACAAAGAACTTTGCAAAGGTAGAGGATATGATGGAGGATATTACCCAATATCTTCACAGCAGCAGGCTGTATGAAACGAAAGAAGAAATTCGGGAACGATTGGAAACAGTCAGAGCTCATATACGTACGCAGGAGGCGGTAGAGCGTTTATCTGTCAGACGACAGGAGTTTATGGAGCGTTTTGAAGCTTTGTTTGCGGAAAAGCATCTGCTGGATGAGGACAGTTATCTTTCCAAGAAGGCAGAGATGGAGCAGAAGCTGGATGAATTTGCAAAAAAATATACGGATATTCGCAAGAAACAAAATATTGTGAAAAAACGTATGGTTTACGCATATCCTGAACTGAAAAATCAGTTTAAGAAATATAGAAAAAAACATCAGAAAGAATAATCGGCGTAAGCTGATTAGGATAAATAAAGGAGGGACAAAATATGGCGTTTTTAACCTTTAGGGGTGGCGTACATCCTTATGATGGAAAAGAACTGTCAAAAGAAAAGCCTGTACGGGAATATTTTCCCGGAAAAGAAATGGTTTATCCGCTGTCACAGCATATCGGAGCTCCGGCGCAGCCTGTTGTGAAAAAGGGCGATTATGTTCTGGCGGGACAGAAAATCGCAGAGATGGGAGGCTTTGTTTCTGCACCTATTCATTCTTCTGTATCGGGAGTGGTAAAGGAACTCAAGAAGGTACGGAATAATGTAGGAGCTATGGTGGATGCTATTGTTATAGAAAATGACGAAAAATATGAAACCGTAGAATTTACACCGGCAGAGTCTTTAAAGGAACTTACTAAAGAAGAAATCATCGGCAGAATTAAAGATGCGGGCGTTGTCGGTATGGGAGGAGCGGGCTTTCCTACCCATGTAAAGCTTTCGCCAAAGGAGCCGGATAAAATTGAATATGTTCTGGTCAACGGAGCAGAATGTGAGCCTTATCTGACCTCTGATTATCGCCGTATGTTAGAGCAGCCGGATTGGATTATCGGCGGATTAAAGTGTATTTTAAAGCTTTTTGACCACGCAAAGGGTTATATCTGTATTGAAGACAACAAACCAGATTGTATTGAAAAGCTTACAGAGCTGGTAAAGGATGAACCAAGAATAGAAGTTGCTCCGTTAAAAACAAAATATCCGCAGGGAGCGGAGCGTTGCCTGATTGCGGCAGTAAGCGGCAGAGAAATCAATTCTTCCATGCTTCCGGCAGATGCGGGATGCGTAGTGGATAATATTGATACAGTATGTGCTGTTTATCGTGCAGTGATGAAAGGCGAACCGGTTATGGACCGTATTGTTACGGTTACAGGAGATGCGGTGGCAGAGCCGGGGAACTTTAAAGTCCGTCTGGGTACTTCCTTTGCAGAGCTTTTAGAAGAGGCAGGAGGCTTGAAGACTCCTGCAAAGAAAATCATTTCCGGCGGTCCTATGATGGGATTTGCCATGTTTGATTATCACGTTCCTGTTGTAAAAACATCTTCGGCTCTGCTTTGTATGTCAGAGGATGAGGTTTCGGAAAATGAACCGACTGCTTGTATTAACTGTGGAAGATGTGTATCTGCCTGTCCGGCAAGACTGGTTCCTTCCAGACTTGCAACTTATTCGGAGCACGGCAGAGAGGACTTATTTGTAAAATATAACGGTATGGAGTGTGTAGAATGTGGCTGCTGCAGCTTTGCCTGTCCGGCGAAAAGACCATTGACGCAGTCCATGCGTTCTATGAGAAAAATGGTTCTGGCAAATCGCAGAAAACCAAAGTAGGAGGAGAAAATCATGAGTGAATTATTACATGTTTCATCTTCCCCTCATGTAAGGTCGAAGGTGAGTACCAGCGGCATTATGCGCACAGTCTTTCTTGCGCTTATGCCTGCGGCATTATTCGGAATTTATAATTTTGGCTTAAATGCACTTCTGCTGATTTTAATTTCCATTGCAGTGTGCATGGCAACAGAAGCCGGATATGAGAAAATTGTACATAAGAAGCTGACCATTCAGGATGGCAGTGCGGCTGTTACCGGTCTTTTGCTGGCGCTTAATCTGCCTCCAAATGCACCTTGGTGGATTGCCGTAATCGGCGGAGTTTTTGCTATTTTAGTGGTGAAACAGCTTTTCGGCGGACTGGGACAGAATATTATGAACCCTGCGCTGGCAGCAAGATGTTTTCTTTTAATTTCTTTTACAGGAAGAATGACGGATTTCACAGTTCCAAGCGGTGGTTGGGGCAACATTGCTGATACTGTATCAGGAGCAACTCCATTAGCGGCTTTAAAAGCAGGAGAGAGTGTAAAGTGGGTAGACTTATTCTTTGGAAACGTACAGGGAACCATTGGCGAGACATCTGCTCTGGCAATTCTCATCGGAGCAGCAATTCTCTTAATCAACAGAATTATTGATTTTCGAATTCCATTGACTTATATCGGTACTTTTGCAGTATTTGTACTGTTATTTGGCGGTCATGGATTTGATGTGGAATATTTATTATGCCATTTATTTGGCGGCGGCTTAATGCTGGGAGCATGGTTTATGGCAACAGATTATGTTACAACACCGATTACCAAGGCAGGACAGCTTGTCTATGGTGTATGTCTTGGTATCTTTACAGGGCTGTTCCGTATTTTCGGCGGCTCCGCAGAAGGCGTATCTTATGCAATTATATTCTGCAACCTGTTGATACCTTTAATTGAGCGTTATACAATGCCCCGTGCCTTCGGAAAAGGAGGTAAAAAAGCATGAAAAAGAATACGATATTAAAAGATGCCCTTATTCTTATTGTGATTACTCTGATTGCAGGAGGGCTTTTAGGCTTGGTATATGAGGTTACGAAAAAGCCCATTGCCAATCAGCAGGAGAAAGCGAAACAGGAAGCATATAAGGCGGTATTTGAAGACGCAGACTCTTTTGAGGTGTGTGTGGAAGCAGAAGATGCAGATTTGGCAGAAGCTTTAAAAGAACAGGGCTTTGAAGCTCAGAAAATCAATGAAATTATGGAAGCAAAGGATGCTTCCGGAGAGACTTTAGGATATGCTGTCAATGTGACGACCTCAGAAGGCTATGGCGGCGATATCACCTTTTCTATGGGAGTTCAGCTTGACGGAACCTTAAACGGTATTTCTATTTTAAGTATCAGTGAAACGGCCGGACTTGGCATGAATGCCACAAAAGATGAATTTAAAAATCAGTTTTCTGATAAAAATGCAGAGGCTTTTGAAGTTACTAAAGCAGGTGCGTCTGATGAAAATGAAATCAATGCAATCAGCGGTGCAACCATTACTTCAAAGGCAGTAACCGGTGGGGTAAATGCCGGAATTTGTGCATTTAACTATGTAAAGGAGGGAGAATGATATGAAAAAGAATTCACCTGTTGAACGTCTTTATAACGGTATCATCAAAGAAAACCCGACTTTTGTGCTGGTACTTGGTATGTGTCCAACGCTGGCAGTTACCACAGCAGCCATAAACGGAATAGGAATGGGACTTACCACAACGGTGGTTCTGGCAATGTCCAACTTATTTATTTCTCTTTTGAGAAATATTATTCCGGACAAGGTACGTATGCCGGCATATATTGTGGTGGTAGCCTCCTTTGTAACCATTGTTCAGCTTTTGCTTCAGGGTTTTATTCCGGTTTTATACGATGCACTGGGAATTTATATTCCTCTTATCGTAGTAAACTGTATTATTTTAGGAAGAGCAGAGTCTTATGCGTCTAAGAACGGACCGGTTGCTTCTATTTTTGACGGAATAGGAATGGGACTTGGTTTTACACTTTCCATTACCATTCTTGCAGGCTTCCGTGAGCTTATTGGCGCAGGCACTTTGTTTGGTTTCCAGATTATGCCTGAGGCTTATGAGCCTGCTACTATTTTTATTTTAGCTCCGGGAGCTTTCTTTGTGCTTGCATTTTTGGCAGCGCTTCGTGCAAAAATGCAGGAAAAGAAACCAAAGGAAGAGCAAAAGCCGGTACATTGTATGGAAGGCGGCTGTGCTTCCTGTGGCAATGAGTCTTGCAGCGGAAAATTTTACGATAATACAGTGAAGAAATAAGGGGAGGGAGACGGAATGAAAGAATTATTGATTATAGCTGTTGGAGCAGCGGTGGTAAATAATGTTGTTTTAAGTCAGTTCCTCGGTCTTTGTCCCTTCTTTGGAGTTTCTAAGAAAATAGAAACGGCAGCGGGCATGGGAGGAGCGGTTATCTTTGTTATTACCCTGTCTTCACTGGTAACCAGCTTAATTTATCAGTTTGTTTTAAGTCCTTTGGATATGGGCTATATGCAGACGATAGTATTTATTTTAGTTATTGCGGCGTTAGTTCAGTTTGTAGAAATGTTTTTGAAAAAGGCAATGCCGGCGCTGTATCAGAGCCTTGGTGTTTACCTTCCTCTGATTACTACAAACTGTGCGGTTTTAGGTGTTGCAGTTATCAATGTGCAGAAATCTTATAATGTCTTGCAGGGAACAGTAAACGGATTTGCCACAGCAGTGGGCTTTACCATTTCTATTGTTTTAATGGCAGGGCTTCGTGAAAAAATGGAGTATAATGATGTTCCGAAATATTTTCAGGGATTTCCGATTGTGCTTTTGACTGCCGGATTGATGGCCATTGCTTTCTTTGGCTTTTCAGGAATTATTTAGGAGGTGTGAACTATGATAACAGGAATTATCATTGCGGCAGCTCTGGTAGGCGGCGTAGGGCTTTTCATCGGACTTTTTCTGGGAGTTGCCGGAAAGAAATTTGCAGTAGAAGTAGATGAAAGAGAAATACAGGTAAGGGAAGAGCTGCCCGGCAATAACTGCGGAGGTTGCGGATTTCCGGGATGTGACGGACTGGCAGCAGCCATTGCAAAGGGAGAAGCGCCTGTAAATGCCTGTCCCGTAGGTGGAGCGGCAGTAGCGGCAAAGATTGCAGCGATTATGGGGCAGGAAGCAGGAGAAAACATTCGTATGACAGCTTTTGTAAAATGTGCCGGTGATTGCGAAAAAGCCGGAAAAAGCTACGATTACACCGGTGTAAAGGACTGTAAAATGGCTGCTCTTATGCAAAACGGCGGAGAAAAAGCCTGCTCCTACGGATGTCTTGGCTATGGCTCCTGTGTAAAAGCCTGTGGTTTTGATGCTATACATATTGTCAACGGTATTGCCGTGGTAGACAAAGAGAAATGTAAGGCATGCGGAAAATGCGTGGCAGAATGTCCGAAGCATTTAATCGAATTAATTCCATATCAGCAGAAGCAGGCTGTGGCATGCAGCTCCAAGGAGAAAGGAAAGGCAGTCATGAGCGCCTGTGAAATCGGTTGTATCGGCTGCCGTAAATGTGTCAAAGAGTGTCCGAGCGAAGCCATTACAGTGGTAGACAATGTGGCACAGATTGATTATGAAAAATGTACAAATTGTGGAAAATGTAAAGAAACATGTCCACGCCACATTATTCTGTAAGATAAGAATGCAAATGTATCAGTCGCATATTTTGCGAACATACATTTGCATTTTTTATTTGGCTATGTTAAGATAGGACACAGAAAATAAGAACAGGAGAGTAATTCATGAAGAAAAAGGATTTGTTTCTAATTTGTATTCTCTTGGCAGCAGGAATGATTGGTTTTGTTGCGTTTAAAGGCATTCAGAAATCAGCAGCTTCAGATAAGCAAATGCTGAAAATTTCTGTGGATGGAGAAGTCTGCGGAGAGTATTCTTTAAAAGATAAACAGGAAATTAAAATCGGGGATACCAATGTATGCCAAATTGAAGAGGACGGAACAGTGTCCATGACAGAGGCGGACTGCCCTGACCAGCTGTGCGTAAAGCAGGGGAAAATCAAAGCGTTTGGAGAAAGTATCATCTGTCTGCCAAATAAAGTGGTTTTGGAAATTGTAACAGAGAATAAAAAGGCAGAGGAAATTGACAGTATAGTGAAATAGAAGCGAGGATTTGAATGAAAAAAACAGCGTATATCGGACTGCTCTGTGCATTGGCAATTATCTTGGGATATGTGGAAATGCTGCTTCCTTTGTTTCCCTTTGCACCGGGAGTAAAGCTTGGAATTACAAATTTGGTAACGGTATTTCTTTTATATAGCTTTACTTACAAAGAGGCTGCTCTTGTCTCCTGCATCCGAATTGTGTGCATTGGATTTATGTTTGGAAATTTGTTTTCTATTGTATACAGCCTGGCAGGAGCTTTTTTAAGCCTGTTTTGCATGACTTTGGCAAAGAAAATAAAAGGCTTATCTATGGCAGGAGTCAGTGTAATCGGAGGTGTGACACATAATATAGGACAGCTTATCATAGCAGCTTTGGTGGTGGAAAGCGGAAGTGTCTTTTTCTATTTTCCGATTTTACTTTTTGCAGGAACAGTAACCGGACTTTTAATAGGAATTGTATCTTCGGAAATTTATAAGAGAATACCGGGAAGGATAGGAAATGATAGCGTATTTAAAAGGTGAAATTGTTGAAATTTTAGAAGACAGAGTAATTTTGGAAGCGGGAAATATAGGATATAATCTTTTTATGCCCATGGCAGGAGTAGATGGGGTTCTGCGTACAGGTGATGAGACGAAGATTTACACTTACTTAAATGTCAGGGAGGATGCCATGCAGCTGTATGGTTTTCTTACCAAAGACGATTTGAATGTTTTCAAATTGCTGTTGGGAGTAAATGGTATCGGACCAAAGGCGGCGCTTGGAGTCTTATCGGGACTGTCCGCAGACGAGCTGCGCTTCGCTGTTTTGGCGGATGATGTGAAGACCATCTCAAAAGCGCCGGGAATTGGGAAGAAGACGGCACAAAAGCTGATTTTAGAATTAAAGGATAAAATGAGTCTTCAGGAAGCGTTTGACTTAAAATCAGAGCATGTGCAGGAAAGCGCAGGAAGCCTGAGTGATGTTTCTGATATTAAGAAGGAGGCAGTAGAGGCATTGACTGCTCTGGGATATTCCGGAGCAGATGCCCTTCGTGCGGTAAAGCATACAGAAATTACAGAGGGTATGAGCGTGGAGGATTTATTAAAACAGGCATTGAAAAACATGTTTTAAATAAAGAGGAAAAATCATGGAAAAAAGAATTATTACCACAGATGTGATGGAGGAAGACCTTCGCACAGAGGGCAATTTAAGACCTCAGCTTTTAAATGATTATATCGGACAGGAAAAAGCAAAGAAAAACCTGAAGGTTTATATTGAGGCTGCAAAGCAAAGAGGAGATGCCTTAGACCATGTGCTGTTTTACGGACCTCCGGGACTTGGAAAAACAACACTGGCAGGAATTATTGCCAATGAGCTGGGCGTGCACATGAAAGTAACCAGTGGGCCTGCCATTGAAAAGCCGGGAGAAATGGCGGCAATTTTAAATAATTTGCAGGAAAATGATGTGTTGTTTGTAGATGAAATCCACCGCCTGAACAGACAGGTGGAGGAAGTGCTTTACCCTGCAATGGAAGACTATGCCATTGATATTATGATTGGAAAGGGTGCGACTGCCCGCTCCATTCGTCTGGATTTGCCGAAATTTACACTGGTAGGAGCTACAACAAGAGCAGGACTTTTAACCGCTCCTCTGCGTGACCGATTTGGTGTCGTACATCATCTGGAATTTTATACAGAAGAGGAGCTTCAGACCATTATTATTCGTTCTGCAAAGGTTTTGGGCGTAGAAATTGACGAGGCAGGAGCTTTGGAAATGGCAAAGCGTTCCAGAGGAACACCACGACTTGCAAATCGTCTTTTGAAAAGAGTACGAGATTTTGCACAGGTAAAATACGATGGGAAGATTACAAAGGAAGTTGCGGATTTTGCTATGGATTTGTTAGAGGTGGACCGCTACGGTCTGGACCAGACAGACAGACTTTTGCTTACCACCATTATTGAACGGTTTTCAGGAGGACCTGTGGGGCTGGATACCCTGTCAGCCGCAATCGGCGAGGATGCAGGAACCATTGAAGATGTGTATGAGCCATATCTGATTAAAAACGGATTTTTGCTTCGAACTCCAAGGGGAAGAACCGTAACAGAATTGACCTATCATCATCTGGGAATAAAATAATGGTTGTTTTTCTCGGAATTTCGATTATAATAGACAATAAGGAACGTAAGAAAAGGCGGGAGGATTAGATGGCAGTTAAGAATACAACCCAGGTGCTGATTGGAGGAAAAATCATCACTTTAAGCGGATATGAAAGTGAAGAATACCTGCAAAAGGTTGCAAATTATATGAACGGAAAGCTGACAGAGTTAGGACAGCTTCCGGGATACAACAGACAGTCACAGGAAACCAGACATACCCTGCTCAGTTTAAATATTGCAGATGATTATTTTAAGGCAAAGAGACAGGCGGAAATGTTCGAGGAAGAACTGGAAGCCAAAGACAGGGAAATGTATGATTTAAAACATGACTTAATCAACAAACAGGTAGAGCTTGATGAAGCAAAGGAAAAGGCTCAGGAAAGAATACAGGAATTACAGCAAAAAGCAGCAGAGCTGGAGAAGGAGCTGGACGAGCTTTTAAAATAATATAGAAAAGAGCGATGGGGTGGGCAGTTGTTGTTTGCCCCATTTCTATTATTTGAAAAAGAAAGGATATTTGAATTATGAAAGCAGAATTGTTAGCACCGGCAGGCTCTTATGAAGGCTTGCAGGCAGTTGTAAAGGCAGGTGCAGATGCTGTTTATATTGGAGGAAGTATGTTTGGCGCAAGAGCATACGCCAATAATCCTCAGCAGGATGAAATGCTGGAGGCCATTGACTATGCCCACATACACGGAAAACAAATCTATTTGACGGTAAATACCCTTTTAAAGAATAAAGAGCTTTACGGACAGCTCTATGATTTTCTGGCTCCGTACTATCAGCAGGGAATTGATGCGGTGATTGTGCAGGACTTGGGCGTGTTGTCTTTTTTGAAAAAAGAATTTCCCAACTTTCCTATTCATGCCAGTACACAGATGGCGGTGACAGGCGCAAGGGGAGCGGCGCTTTTAAAGGAAGCAGGAGTATCCAGGATTGTAACGGCAAGAGAGCTGTCTTTAAAGGAAATTCATGAAATTTACAAGGAAACAGGGATGGAAATCGAAAGCTTTGTCCATGGGGCGCTTTGCTACTGTTATTCCGGCATGTGCCTGTTCAGCAGCATGCTGGGAGGCAGAAGCGGCAACAGAGGCAGATGCGCTCAGCCCTGCCGTCTGCCCTATACAGCATATAAAGGCAGAGAGCAGATTAGTCAGGAAGAGCAGGCATATCTGTTAAGTCCAAAGGATATGTGTACCGTTGACATTTTGCCGGAAATTTTACAGGCGGGAGTCTATTCCTTGAAAATAGAAGGCAGAATGAAGCGTCCGGAGTATGCGGCAGGGGTGACCTCCATTTACAGAAAGTATCTGGATTTGTACGAGAAAAATCCCAAGAATTATGGAGTTACATCTGAGGATAGGCAGATACTCCTTGATTTATATCAAAGAGACGGCTTTAATCAGGGCTATTATCATTCTCATAACGGAAAAGAGATGATGGCGGTGGTAAATCAGAAGGAGCAGAATAAAAAACAGAAGATTGCGGGAAAACGGAATGAGCTTCTCTTTGAACAGTTAAAGAAAGAATACTTGGACACAAAAAAACAAGAAAAAATTAATGGGAATTTTATCCTTTTTGCCAATTCTCCTGCTATACTGGATTTAGACTTTCAGGATATTCATGTTCAGGTTATGGGAGATACCGTAGAGGAGGCAAAAAAGCAGCCTTTGTCAGCAGACCGGGTAGAAAAGCAGATGAGAAAGACAGGGCAGACGCCTTTTGTGTTTGACACTTTGGAAATCATGACAGACGAAGCGGGATTTCTTCCTATGCAGAGCATCAACGAGCTTCGAAGAAAGGGCTTAGAAGAGCTGGAAAAAGAAATTTTAAAAAAGTATCGCAGAGCTTTGCCTGAAAGAACAGAAAACAGCAGAGAGAAGAGTTGTGAAGCATTTGGGAAAAATCCTGTTTTCTATGTTTCTGTGGAGACAAAAGAACAGCTGGAGGCTGTACTGGAGGAAAAGGATATACAGGGTGTGTATTGCCATATCTCCATGTTTGATAAAAAACAGCGTTGGAAAGAGGCTTTTGAGACCATGTATCAGGTGCATAAGCAGGGAAAAGAATTTTATCTGGCGCTGCCGTACATGCTGAGAGACGGACAGCTTGCTGATGAGGAACAGGAGTTTTTGAAAATGGCAGAGCAATGTGAAGGATTTCTGGTGAGAAATTTAGAAGAGCTGGGATATTTATCCAAGCTTGGACTGTTGCAGAAGGCTGTTACTGACTATTCTGTGTATGCGTTTAATGACAATGCAAAGAATACGCTGGATAAATTAGGCGTTATGCGTACCACAGTTCCACTGGAGCTTAACGGAAAAGAAATTCATGCAAGAGATAATGAAAACAGTGAAATGGTGATTTATGGGCATTACCCCATGATGATATCTGCCCAGTGCATTAAGAAAACCTGCGGAAAATGTGATAAAAACAGCAGCCTTGTGAAATTAAAGGACCGTTATGGAAAATACTTTCCCACAAGGACCTTCTGTGATTTTTGCTATAATGTGATTTATAACAGTGTTCCCACAGGGCTTTTAGAGGAAGCACCGCAGCTTTTCGGAGAGGGATTTGCGTCATTGAGACTGAATTTTACTGTTGAAACAAAGGAAGAAATGAAAAATCTGCTGGATATGTTTCTTGGAGCATACGCACAGGAAAACAAAAATGTGAAAAAGAAAAACCCGAAAGAAATGCCGGAATTTACAAAAGGGCATTTTAAAAGAGGGGTAGAGTAGGTGAACAAGTGTTAAATTTAATTATTGAACTTTCAAAATATTTTTTATTAATTCTCATTGTACTTTATACCTTTGAAAGCTTTACCGTATTTAAGTATGAGGATGATTATGACAAACGTTATATTTTAAGAAAACAGCTTCTGATCATTGTATTCTTGGATTTTACCGCTTTTTTGGTTATTTTTTTAAAGACAGAGAAAGTGGAGATTATTTATCTTTTTGGGGCGTTGCTGCTATACCTGATTACTGTGCAGGCCTTGTATCGCATTTTCTATAAAAAGGCGTCTATCTTGCTTTTAAATCATATGTGTATGCTGCTGTCTATTGGGTTTATTATGCTGTCCAGACTTTCTCCGGACTCAGCCATTCGGCAGTTTGCCATTGTAGCTGTGGCTACGGTCATTGCTATGATTATACCGATTATGATTAAAAAAATGTATTTTTTGAAAAACTGGACATGGTTTTACGCTGCATTAGGCTTGGGACTTTTGCTGGTTGTACTGATTTTCGGTAAGAATGTCAACGGGGCAAAAATCAATATTGACTTTGGCTTCTTTGTGTTTCAGCCATCTGAGTTTGTAAAAATTATTTTTGTGTTTTTTGTGGCAAGTCGTTTATATCGAAAAAGCGCTACCTTTAAAGACCATGTAATCACAACTGCCATTGCGGCGGTCTATGTGCTGACTTTGGTGCTTTCCAGAGATTTGGGAAGTGCGGTTGTATTTTTTATTACTTATGTCATTATGCTTTATGTGGCAACCAAAAAACCGTTTTATCTTTTGGCAGGATTGGGAAGCGGAAGTGCGGCGGCAGTGATTGCCTATTTCCTTTTCTCTCACGTAAGACAGCGAGTGGTGGCTTGGAAATCTCCTTTCAGTGTCTATGAGGGGGCGGGATATCAGATTGTGCAGGGGCTATTTGCCATCGGTGCAGGAGGCTGGTTTGGCATGGGGCTTTGTCAGGGCTCGCCGGAAATGATACCTTTTGTAAAACAGGACTATATGTTTGCGGCAATTTGTGAAGAGCTGGGAGGACTGTTTGCTATTTGTCTGATTTTAATTTGTATGAGTATGTTTCTTTTGGTTGTAAATATTTCTCTGCGGATTAAGAAAAGATTTTATAAGCTGATTGCATTGGGACTGGGAACAGAATATGCCTTTCAGGTATTTCTTACCATTGGCGGAGTGACGAAGTTTATTCCTATGACGGGAATTACGCTGCCCTTGGTCAGCTATGGAGGAAGTTCTGTGTTAAGTACCATTATCATGCTGGCAATTATTCAGGGATTGTATATTTTAAGAGAAGATGAGGACGAAGAAATTGAAAGACAAAAATAAGAAAAGCGCAAAAAAGCTTCAAAAAGAAGAGGAAGCTATGAAGAAAAAGCGCAAAAAAAGAAAACGTTCCAAAAACAAAGAGTATACGATTATCAGCTATTTCTTTGTAGCTATTTTTATATCCTTAATTGGATATATGGTATATTTTAATGTGGAAAAACGAGAGGATGTTATCAGCAGTCCGTATAATACCCGTCAAAACCAGTTGGCAGACAGGATTACCAGAGGAAAAATTCTATCCTCAGACGGACAGACTCTCGCATATACAGAAACTGACGGAGAGGGTAATGAAACAAGAGTTTATCCTTACGGAAATAAGTTTGCCCATGTGGTAGGCTATGACTGTAATGGAAAAAACGGAATTGAAGCGCTGGCTAATTTTTCGTTGATGTCTTCCCATAATAATTATATTGAGCAGGTGAAAAACGAAATTCTGGAGAACAAAAATCCGGGTGACAGCGTGGTAACTACCTTAAACACAAAATTGCAGGAGGCAGCTTATAATGCCCTTGGCTCTTACAACGGCGCTGTGGTTGTTTTAGACCCAAAGACAGGTGCTGTACTGGCTTCTGTAAGCAAACCGGATTTTAATCCGAATACGGTAGAGGAAGATTGGGATGCCTTGGTAAATGACTCTGCAAACAGCAGTCTTTTAAATAGAGCTACACAGGGGGCTTATCCGCCCGGGTCTATTTTTAAAGTGGTAGATGCGTTGGCATATTTGCGGGAGCATGGAACGATTGATGGATTTTCTTATAATTGTAAGGGAAGCATTACGGTAGACGACCATAAAATTCCTTGCTTTGGCGGGGAGGTTCACGGCTCGGAGGATTTTACAAAAGCATTTGCAAAATCCTGTAATACGGCATTTACACAGATCGGACTTGATTTAGGAGCGAAAAATCTGCAGGAGACAGCAGAGAACCTGTTGTTTAACAGTAAGCTTCCAATTCCTTTGGAATATAACAAGAGTAGATTTGACCTTGGAAGTGCGCCGGGAAATCCACTGCTGATGCAGACGGCCATCGGACAGGGAAATACGCTGGTATCACCGATGCACATGGCTATGATTACCGCTGCTATTGCCAATGACGGAAAGCTTATGAAACCTTATTATATAGAAAAGGTAGAAACAGTCAGCGGCCAGACAGTAGAAACTACAAAGCCGTCTGTCTATAAAGAGCTTATGACAGCAGAAGAAGCAGGAGTATTAAAAGCATTGATGACGGAAGTGGTAAAAAGCGGTACGGCAACAAAGCTTTCAGGAGAAAGCTACTCCGCAGCGGGAAAAACAGGTTCTGCGGAATATACGGGAAGTGACGGAAAGATAAAGACACATTCCTGGTTTATTGGATTTTCTAATGTAGAGGAGCTGGACTTAGCCATTGCCGTAATTGCAGAGGGCGCCGGAACAGGAAGTAAGGTAGCAGTTCCGGTAGCACATCAGGTGTTCAACGCTTTTTATTATAATTAGTGGCTGTAAATTTCTTGCGCCTGCGAAAAAAAAGAGGTATACTACCAATAAAGAAACACAACGCAGACATACTTGTATGTCTTAAGCAGGAGGAAGTGCAATATGATTGAAGCAACGAGCTGTGGCGGAGTGGTAATATATCGGGGCAAGATACTGACCTTGTATAAATCTTATAAGCACAAATACGAGGGCTGGGTACTGCCGAAAGGAACGGTAGAAAAGGGCGAAGACTATAAGGATACTGCCCTGCGGGAAGTGAAAGAAGAAGCAGGAGTATCAGCCAGCATCATTAAGTATGTGGGAAAGAGTCAATATAGTTTTTGTGTGCCGGAGGATGTAGTAGAAAAGGACGTACATTGGTATTTAATGTCTGCCAACAGCTATTACAGCAGACCGCAGAGAGAAGAATATTTTGTGGATTCCGGTTTTTACAAATTCCATGAAGCTTACCATCTGTTACGTTTTTCAAATGAAAAGCAGATTTTGGAAAAGGCTTATAGTGAATACCTGGATTTGAAAAAAGCAAATCTTTGGGGAAATAGAAAGTATTTCTGAGTAAGCATGGAAAAAGAGGACTGTCGCAGGAAGCAGTAGCAGGCTTTTGTGACAGCCTCTTTTTAAAATATAGGAGTGGAAAATATGTTAAACTGGTATAAAAAACTCTATGTTGGCGATAATGCAAAAAAGAAGAAAAGACAGCTGATGTTTAAAATTAACGCAGGAGCAGGAGTGTTTGATGTGTATTTGATTACCTTTGCCTGCAATTCTCAAAATCAGCTGGAAATTTTTTCAGCCAATGAGCTGAAGCAGAAGGCAAGACGGAAATTTTGTCCCGTGATTATCGGGCTGTGCTGCGGCTATGAGGAGGCATTGGAGATGACCAGAACGCTTGTGGAAGAGGCATATAAGGAGACAGGTACGCCTAATGTGAGAAAATGGCTGGAAAATAAGATAAAAGAGGAAGGCAGCAGGTGAGAGAATGGCGATGCTACATATTTTATTGGGAATTTTGAAAATAGCAGGTATTCTTCTGGCAGTTCTTTTGGGGCTTTTGCTGCTGATTTTAAGCTGTATGCTCTTTTGTCCTGTTGTTTATCAGGGGGCAGGAGAGAAAAATCAGGACAGCTTGAAAGGAAGCCTAAAAATTTCGTGGCTGTTTCGTGGAATTTCTTTGAAAGTATGGTATGAAGAAGGTACACATTATTCTGTGCGGATTTGCGGTATTTCCACGGAGCAATTTAAGAGGATTTTTAAAAGGCGGGCAGGAAAGAAAACCGAAAAAAAACAGCCAAAAGAGCTTACTGCCGTGCAGGAAAACAGTGGCGAAGCCAAGAAAAGGGAGTATACAGGGCAAAGCCCAAGGGAAGCTGTTCAAAAGGAAACAGAAAAAGCAGAAGAACAAGTTTCTCCAAAAGAAAAGTCGAAAAGAAAAGGAATAGGGCGGTCTTTTGCGGATTTTCGATTAACAATCGAAAAAATCTGTGATAAAATAAAAAAAGTAAAAAAAATTTTAAAGTCAGAGCAGATGAAGCGAACAAAAGCATGGATGCTGAAAGAAATCAAGTCCTTGATTTTTCATATAAAACCGAAAAAATTGCAGGGTAATATTCGCTTTGGATTGGAAGACCCTTGTCTGACAGGAGAAATTCTGGCTGTTGCAGGTGTATTTTATCCACTGTATGGGGAATATTTTACAATAGAGCCCTTTTTTGAGGAACAGATTTTAGAAGGAGAAATATCTTTTCGAGGACGCATTTACGGTATTTATTTTGCGCTTCTTGCATGGCGCATATTTCAAAACAGAGAGCTTCGTTTTATTATAAAAAAATTTAAGTATCTTTAAGGAGGAAACAGAATATGGCTTCAGAAAACAATTTTCAGACAACAGTAGAGTCGCTATTTAAAGGGATGGATAGTTTTATTACGACAAAGACGGTGGTAGGTGAGGCAATTACCGTGGGAGATACCATTATACTTCCGTTGGTAGATGTTTCCTTTGCAGTGGGAGCAGGCGCTTTTTCCGGTGAGAAAAAGAATAACGGCGGCGGCGGAATGGGCGGAAAGGTTTCTCCAAGTGCTGTTTTGGTGATTTCCAATGGCATGACAAAGCTGGTAAATATTAAAAATCAGGATGGTCTTACAAAAATTCTGGATATGGTTCCTGATTTCCTGAATAAATTTTCAGAAGGGAAAAAAGAGCAGGAGCCGGAAAAAGAAGGATTAAAAAAAGAAGAAACGGTTTCTGAGGAAGAAGAATAAGACAGAAGAGCTGCTGCGGGTAATCTGCGGCAGCTTTTTGCATATACTATAAAAAGAGAAAAGAGAAGGAAAAAGATATGAGTCGTGTATGCGGACTGTTTTTGTTTGGAATAGGGATTGGATTATTTTTAGCGCTTATTTTTCCAAAATCTCTTTTTATGGTGATTATGGCAGTGCTGTGCTTGCTGGCAGGATATAATCTGTTTTGCAGTTGTTCATAAATAGAAGAGAATAAAAAAACAGACCTTGTCGCATGGACAAGGTCTGTTGATGTGTCAATCAGTAATTAAGCTCTTTCAACTTTACCGCTTCGTAAGCAGGAAGTACAAACATACATTTTTTTTGCGTTTCCGCCTTCTGTTTTAACTCTTACAGATTTAATGTTGGATTTCCACATTTTGTTTGATCTTCTATGAGAATGGCTCACGTTGTTTCCAAAATGAGCACCTTTTTCACAAATTGCGCACTTTGCCATGGTAGCACCTCCTTAGAAATATAATAAGTCTGTATAACAAACTCACAACATAGCTTATTTTAGCAGATGATATTTGTTTTTGCAAGTAAAATTATAAAAAAATTAAATTATTATTTCGTTTTTGGAAAAGATATGTTAGAATAGCATATATAAAAAAGTATGGAGGTATCCGTGCATGAATGGATTTGTTGATACAGGATTAGGAAAAATTACAATTGATACTGATGTAATTGCAACTTATGCAGGCAGTGTGGCAGTGGAATGTTTTGGAATTGTGGGCATGGCTGCTGTAAGTATGAAGGACGGCCTTGTAAAGCTGTTAAAGAAAGACAGCTTAAAACACGGCATTAATGTTATGATTGCAGATAATAAGATTACACTGGAGTTTCATGTAATCGTGGCTTACGGAGTAAGTATTTCTGCTATGGCTGATAACTTAATCAGCAATGTAAAATACAAAGTAGAAGAATTTACAGGCCTGACTATTGAGAAGATAAATATCCTTGTAGAAGGCGTAAGAGTAATTGATTAATAAGGAGGAAACTTGTTTTGAATACCAATACCGTTGATGCGAAAATGCTTGGCCGGATGTTCCTTTCCGGAGCGAAAAATCTGGAGGCAAAGAAAGAGTGGATAAATGAATTAAATGTTTTTCCTGTGCCGGACGGCGATACAGGAACCAACATGACACTGACCATTATGGCGGCAGCGTCTGAGGTAAGCGCATTATCAGATCCTACTATGAAAACTCTGGCGAAAGCAATATCTTCCGGTTCTTTAAGAGGAGCAAGAGGAAACTCCGGTGTTATTCTTTCACAGCTTTTAAGAGGATTTACAAAATCAATCGAACATCATGAGCAGGTAGATGCCATGGCATTTGCCAGAGCTTTTGAAAAAGGTGTGGAAACTGCGTATAAAGCAGTTATGAAACCAAAAGAAGGTACAATTTTAACTGTGGCAAAGGGCGCTGCGGTAAAAGCTCTGGAAATTGCAGAGGACAGTGAAAATCTGGAAACATTTTTTGCAGATGTAATTGCAGAAGCAGAGGAGGTTCTTTCCAGAACCCCGGAAATGCTTCCTGTTTTAAAAGAAGCAGGTGTAGTAGATTCCGGCGGACAGGGACTTTTAGAAGTGTTAAAAGGTGCTTTTGACGGATATCTGGGCAAAGAAATTGATATGAATTTCGAAAAACCGGCTCATGCAGTGATGAGCAAGCCAATGTCCGCAGAGGAAAGCGATATTAAATTCGGTTACTGTACAGAATTTATTATTATGCTGGAAAAAGAATTCTCTGAAAAAGAAGAAAGAGCTTTCAAAGAATACCTGTTATCCATTGGTGACTCTCTGGTAGTCGTGGCAGATGATGAAATCGTAAAGGTGCATGTACATACCAATGCGCCGGGTGATGCAATTCAGAGAGCTTTGACCTACGGACAGCTGTCCAACATGAAAATTGACAATATGCGCTTAGAGCATCATGAACGTTTGATTAAAGACGCTGAAAAAGTAGCTGCACAGCAGGCAAAGGCAGAGCCGGAAAAAGAGGTTGGATTTATTTCCGTATCTGTGGGAGATGGTATGGGAGAGATTTTCCGTGAATTGGGAGCAGATTATCTCATTGAAGGCGGACAGACCATGAACCCAAGTACAGAGGATGTGCTTCAGGCAATCTCTCATGTAAATGCAAAAAATATATTTATTTTTCCAAATAATAAAAATATTATTCTGGCTGCAAATCAGGCAAGAGACCTGACAGAGGATAAGAACATTATTGTTATTCCGACAAAAACCATTCCTCAGGGTATTACAGCGTTGATTTCTTATGTGCCGGATAAAACCGTTGAGCAGAACACAGAAGAAATGTTAGAAGCTATGACACATGTGAAAACAGGTCAGGTGACTTATGCAGTGCGTGATACAAAGATTGATGACAAAGAAATTCGTCAGGGCGATATCATGGGCATTGGCGATAAGGGGATTTTGGCAGTCGGACAGGGTATCGAAGACATTACCGTAGAAACATTAAAAGAGATGGTAGACGAAGATACAGAAATTATCAGCATTTATTACGGGGCTGATGTAACAGAAGAAGATGCAGAACAGTTATGTGAGCGTCTGGAGGAGTTATATCCTGATTTTGATGTGGAAATCAATCAGGGCGGACAGCCGATTTATTACTACGTGGTTTCCGTAGAATAAGAGATGAACAGAGGAGCTGTTGGGGTTGTTGCACTTATGCGATAGCCTTGACCGCTTCTTTTTTATGAGGATTTTTCAGATGAAGGAACAGGAAAGTATTCGCAATATAAAAGGAATTGGAGAAAAAACAGAAAAGCTTCTGGCAAAATTGGGAATTACCACAGTAGGTGATTTCCTCCGTTATTATCCAAGGGAATATGATGAATATACAGAGCCTGTCGGTGTTTCTCAGGTGACCGCAGGAAAAAAATGTGCGGTTATGGGAAGGATTACAGGAAAAGTGGGCGTGCGAAATACAGGCAGACTTACCATAGTGACTGCCACGTTAAAAGAAGAAAATTCTTTCTTGCAGCTTACGTGGTACAATATGCCTTTTTTACGCAATACCTTGCGGTCCGGCGGGTTTTATATTTTCAGAGGAATGGTAACGGACAAAAACGGGCGAAAGACCATGGAGCAACCGGAGATTTTCAAAAGAGAAGATTACAAGGCGCTGCTTCACAGTCTCTACCCCATTTACGGGCTGACAAAGGGATTAACCAATAAGCTGATGGTAAAAACCATACATCAGATTTTGGAAAATAAAGAAATTGTGCAGGAATATCTTCCGGAGGAGTATAGAAACTATTATCAGTTGGCAGAATATAACTATGCAGTTTCACATATTCATTTTCCAAAAGATAAGAAAGATTTACTTCTGGGGCATCATCGATTAGTTTTTGATGAATTTTTACTTTTTATTCTTTCTATTCGAATGATGAAGGAAAAAACACAGGACATGCCGAATTCTTTTGCCATAAAACCGGTATGGGAAACAGAGAATGTAATTGATGGACTGCCGTATCCATTGACAAATGCACAAAAGAGAGTGTGGAATGAAATTGAAAGGGATATGACAGGACATACGCTGATGTCCAGACTGGTACAGGGAGATGTGGGAAGCGGAAAAACCATTATGGCATTTCTGGCAATGCTTCTGGCGGCATTTAACGGATATCAGGCTGCGCTCATGGTTCCTACGGAGGTTTTGGCAAAGCAGCATTTTAAAGAAATGGAAAAGCTGCTCAAGGAGCATCAGCTGCCGCTAAAAGCCGTTCTTCTGACCGGCTCGAATACCGCAAAGGAAAAAAGGGAGAGATGTGCTCAAATTGCTTCCGGAGAAGCAAAGCTGATTATCGGAACCCATGCGCTGATACAGGAAAAGGTAGAATATGAAAATTTGGCATTGGTGATTACCGATGAGCAGCATCGTTTTGGGGTTCAGCAAAGGGAAGACTTATCCAAAAAAGGAACAAGACCTCATGTGCTGGTCATGAGCGCCACGCCAATTCCCAGAACATTGGCAATTATTTTATACGGAGATTTGGACATTTCTGTCATGGATGAGCTGCCGGCAAAGCGATTACCTATAAAAAACTGTGTGGTGGACACTTCTTACCGTCCAAGAGCCTATCATTTTATTCAAAAGCAGGTGGAGGAAGGACGACAGGTGTATGTCATCTGCCCTATGGTAGAGGAAAGCGAAGGGCTGGATGCGGAGAACGTCATTGATTACACGCAAATTTTAAAGGAGGCTCTGCCCTCTGATATCTCTGTTGCGTATCTTCACGGAAGAATGAAGGCAGGAGAAAAGAACAAAATTATGGAAGCGTTTGCTGCAAATGAAATACAGGTGCTGGTATCTACCACGGTTATTGAGGTAGGGGTAAATGTTCCCAACGCAACGGTAATGATGGTAGAAAACGCAGAACGCTTCGGACTTGCTCAGCTTCATCAGTTAAGAGGAAGGGTAGGCCGAGGAGAACATCAGTCTTACTGTATTTTCGTGCAGGGAGGACAGGATACGGAAACAAAGGAGAGATTGGAAATTCTGGTGAAATCCAATGACGGCTTTCAGATTGCAGGAGAAGATTTGCGCTTGCGGGGACCGGGGGATTTTTTTGGTATACGGCAAAGCGGCTTAATGGAATTTAAGATTGCAGATATTTATCAGGATGCAGAGATACTAAAAGAAGCCGGTGAGGCGGCAGGAGCAATTTTAGCTTTAGATCCGGATTTATCATTGCCTCAGCATGAAAGATTAAGGGACAGACTTTTCTCTTACGGAAAAGAAAGAATGGAAACGCCGGGAATATAAAAAGAGATTTCCTTCTTTTTACTTTAAGAATAAGCAGAAGAAAATCCCTTTTTCTAGTTGTTAGACTTTACTAGTGATTTCGTACACTAGAACTGCTGAGTGCTTCCGTTTCCAGACATCTGACGTTCCTGAGCTTCAATCATTTTTTTGACCATATATCCCCCAACGGAACCGTTCTGTTTAGATGTTAAGTTACCGTTGTAACCATCTGTAAGAGGTACACCTAATTCGTTTGCAACCTCATATTTGAAGCGGTTTAATGCTCCCTTTGCTTCCGGTACAACTGCTTTGTTTGAAGAATTATTGTTAGACATTTTAATTTCCTCCTTTGGAATTTATTTTTGTTACAATGCTAGTATGTGATTTAAAAAAGTTTTTACACTAGAAGTTCTTTCAAGTTTTGACAAATTATGTGAATTGTATTACAATGAGTATTCGGATTTAGGGTTTCAAGTCGATTTTTTTTGTGAAAGTACACAAAATTTGTAAAAAATGTATAAAATGATAAAAAATAATTGCAAAAAGTTAGTGCTTTTGCTATAATAGACTCTGGAATACAAGAGAACCGGATGGTTTGATTGAATTAAAATAAATAAGGATTGATGTAAATGAATGTTGGAATTATAGCGCATAACAGTAAAAAAGCCCTGATTGAGGACTTCTGCATTGCTTATAAGAATATTTTGGCAAAGCATGAGATTTATGCAACAGGGACTACGGGACGCAGAATTGAAGAGGTTACAAATCTGCGTGTCCACAAATTCCTTCCGGGAAGCATGGGAGGAGATAAACAGTTTACAGAAATGATTGAGCGTGGAGATATTGATATGGTAATCTTTTTCTACAATCCGGCGATGATTGACGGTACGGAACCGGATGTATATCAGATATCCGGCTGCTGCGACCAGTACAATATTCCTATTGCAACGAATATTGCAACGGCAGAGTCTCTGATATTGGGACTGGAGCAGGGAGATTTGGATTACCGCTTAAACCGATAAAAGATACTGAAGAAGGAAAAACAGCTTATGAGAGTCATTGCAGGAAGTGCAAAAAGTATGCCTTTAAAAACAATTCCGGGCTTGGAAACAAGACCGACCACAGACAGGGTGAAGGAGACGTTATTTAATATGCTTCAGCCGTATTTGTGCGAATGTCGATTTTTGGATATTTTTGCGGGAAGCGGCGGAATTGGAATAGAAGCTTTAAGCAGAGGTGCACAGTTTTGTGTTTTTATTGAAAAAAACAGAAAGGCAGCAGCCGTAATTGAAGATAATCTGAAATTTACCAAACTGGCAGACAGAGCTGATGTATGGTGCAAAGATATATTTCAGGCAGTTGCTTTTTTGGAAAATGAAGAACCGTTTGATTGTATCTTCATGGACCCACCTTATAATCAGGAATTGGAAAAACAGGTTTTAGAATTTTTAAGAGATGTAAAGTTTGTAAATGAAGATACAAGAATTATTGTGGAAGCTTCTTTGGAAACAGATTTTAGTTATCTGGAGGAGCTGGGTTTTTCCATTGATAAAATCAAAAGATACAAGACAAATCAGCACATTTTTATTAGAAAGGCATAGAAAATGGTACGAGCAATTTATCCGGGAAGCTTTGACCCGGCAACTTACGGTCATCTGGACATTATTAGACGGGCAGCAAGCTTATTTGATGAGGTTGTTGTAGGAGTTTTGAATAATTCTGCAAAAAGTCCGTTGTTTTCTGTGGAAGAACGTGTTAATATATTAGAGAATGTAACAGAAGATATTCCCAACGTGAAAATTCAGGCGTTTGACGGATTATCTGTTAATTTTGCACGAAGCTGCGAGGCAAAGGTAATTATTCGTGGTTTGAGAGCCTTTACTGATTTTGAATATGAATTACAGATGGCACAGACAAACCGCGTGTTGGCAACTGATGTGGATACTATGTTTTTGACTACCAGTCTTCAGTATGCGTATTTAAGCTCTACTACATTGAAGGAGGCAGCGTCTTTCGGTGCGGATATTTCAAATTTTGCACCGGATTTTGTAGTACGACAGGTGGAGGAAAAATACAGGCAGAGGCATTTGGGAAAAGAATACAATAAGGAGAAATAAAAGATGAGCAGCAGAATTGAACAGATTATTGAAGAAATCGAAGAATATGTGGAAAGTTGTAAATATCAGGCGTTATCTACAACAAAGATTATTGTAAATAAAGAGGAAATCGAAGAGCTGTTAAGAGAGCTTCGTTTAAAAACACCGGATGAAATCAAAAGATATCAGAAAATCATCAGCAATAAAGATGCGATTTTAGCAGATGCACAGGCAAAAGCAGACAATATCATAGAAGACACCAAAAAACAGGTGCAGGAGATGGTAAAAGAGTCTGAGGTTATGCAGCAGGCTTACGCACAGGCAAACGAAACAATCAACAGTGCAAATCAGCAGGCACAGGCAATTATTGACGCAGCTACCAATGATGCAAATACACTTCGTTTAAGCGCAGTATCTTATACAGATGAAATGATGGCAAATATGGGACAGCTTGCCAGCAATATGTTAGAGGATGCAGCAGCAAAATATAATGATTTTGTTCAGGCGCTTCGCAGTTCTTTAGAGGTTATCAACCAGAACAGAGCCGAGTTATCTCCGCAGCTTGTTCGGAGCAATGAAGCTCCGGTTCAGGAAGAAGCTTCTGCACCTTCCTATGAGCCGGATGGTTTCGACGAAGATGAAGATTTAGATGATGACTTTGACGATTTTGACTAAGCAAAAGGCAATAGCAAAGGTACAGAAAAAGTTGCATATTTTTCCTTTTAAATAAGAGGAAAAGGGCAGGTCTGTATCAGCAAGCATGGACTTTGTCTGTGCGGCTACGCTTAAACCGCCAAAGGAAGTAAAGGCAAGGATGAGAGGATAAAGAAGGTCAAAGTTCCAAGAAGCTTTTGATAAAGCGGCATTTCCGGTAGTGATTTCCGTAATTCCCTGTAAGAAATAGCCGAGGGTAGGGAAGGAACGAAGGGCTATGCTGGAAATTCCCTGAAGGATGGAAAAAATTAAAATATATCCTCCCAGCTTTGTAATTGTTTCAAAACCGTTCATAATAGAGGTATCCAGAATATTTCCGAGAAAATCGGAGCCGGATATCTCTTTTTTTGTTTTTTTCAGATAAGAAAATTCCGAGCTTTTTTGAGGGCGAAACAGAAGGGAGCATAAAAAGCCGGAGCTGTAAAGAATAAAATATGTAGGGAAAATCAGGCGGGTATTTTTAAAAAGTCCCACACATAAATAGGAAGACAGGAAAGAGGGGCCGGGAAAACAGGCAAAGGTCAGCAGATAGGAGGCTTCCTGTTTGGAAATACGGTGTTCTGCGTAAAGGTCTGCGGTGATTTTTGCGCCCATGGGATAACCGCAGAAAATCCCCATACATAATGCGTAAGCGCCGGATGGAGACAGGGCAAAGGCTTTTTTCCAAAATTTTTTCGGGGCTTCAAAAAGTTTGTCCAGCAGCCCTGTTTTGATGCAGATATTGGATAAAATCATAAAAGGCAAAAGCGAAGGCAAAAGGGTATAAAACCACAACATAAGCCCTGCCTTGGCATAGGAAAACGCCTGAGAGGGAAATAATAAAAGAAAAAATAAAAAGAATAGTAGGGCAAAAGGAAGAAGAATTTTTTTCATGATAAAATCCCGAGGTTTTTATCTAAAATATATGTGAGAAGAAATAGAATATTCAAGTTTTTCCGGAAAGCTTGCTATTTTTTTCAATCTGTGTAAGAATGAAGAAAGAAAAGAAACAGGAGGAAACAAAAATGGCAGTATTAGAACATTTACAGCCTGAAAGGGTATTTTATTATTTTGAGGAAATCAGTAAAATTCCTCGCGGCTCAGGAAATACAAAGGAAATCAGTGATTATCTGGTAAGCTTTGCAAATTCTCATAATTTACGCTGTATTCAGGATGATGATAATAATGTAATTATTTTTAAAGAGGCTTCCGAGGGTTATGAAAATGCGCCTGTGGTTATGCTTCAGGGACACATGGATATGGTTTGCGAAAAAACAGCAGACAGTACACATGATTTTACAAAGGACCCGCTGCAGCTTCGGATAGAGGGTGATTTTGTTTCTGCAACCAACACAACCTTAGGCGGAGATAACGGAATTGCCGTTGCTTACGGACTGGCAATTATGGAAGATACCACCCTTTCCCATCCGGCGCTGGAGCTGGTTATTACCGTAGATGAGGAAATCGGACTTTTGGGAGCAGCCTCTGTTGACACAACGCCTTTAAAGGCAAAATATTTAATCAATCTGGACTCAGAAGAGGAAGGATATATTTGTGCAGGCTGTGCAGGAGGAATGACAGCGGTTTCCGAAATTCCTGTTCGCTATCAGGAATATACGGATTATAAATGGAGAGTAAAAGTATCCGGACTTTTAGGTGGTCACTCCGGTGCAGAAATCGATAAGAACAGAGCAAATGCCACATTGCTTTTGGCACGTTTTCTGCATGAAGGAAAAGAACTTGCAGAGTATTCCGTTTCAGAGCTTTTCGGAGGACAAAAAGACAATGCCATTCCGAGAGAGGCAGAGGCATTAGTGCTGGCATCCAAGGAAGACGGAGAAAAGCTTTCTGCTTATGCGGCAGCCTATACAGAAGCCCTGAGAAAAGAATATACAGGAAGTGACGAAGGGATTACTGTTACCGTAGAGGAGGAAGGACAGGGCACAGAGCCGGTGCTTCATCCGGTAAGTCAGGAAAAAGCGCTGTTTTTCCTTTTGAATTATCCAAACGGCATTCAGAAGATGTGTGGGTTTATTGACGGTCTGGTAGAGACCTCCTGTAACGTGGGAATTACAAAACTGACTCCTGCTGTATTGAGCTGCTCTGCCAGTGTGAGAAGCTCTGTGGGAACGGCAAAGAAAGCGCTGGCTGATAAAATCGGATATCTGACAGAATTTTTAGGCGGTACTTTCACCATAGAAGGGGAATATCCTGCATGGGAATTTAAACAGGACTCTAAGCTTCGTCAGGTGTTGGTGGATGTATATGAGGAAATGTATCAGAAAGAGCCTGTTGTGAATGTTATTCACGCCGGCCTGGAATGTGGTTTATTCTACGAGAAAATTGCAGGACTGGACTGTGTATCTATCGGCCCTGACATGCAGGATATTCATACTTCCGAGGAGAAGCTTTCTATCTCCTCCGTAGAGCGTGTATGGAACTATTTATTAGAGGTTTTAAAAAGAATAAAGGAATAATGTCATAATTGCCTTCGTCTGCACATAGAATGATATGTAATGGTAAGCGTGTAGTTACCGGAGTATCTTGTGTGCAGACGGAGGTTTTTTGTGCTGAAAAGACTGCTGTTTTTATGTGTGATTTTGTTTTTGAATGTAAATCTTACAGGAGAATTAAAGGAAAAGGCTTCTTTGGAAGAGCTGAGGCAGAAAGGACTTCCTGTAAAAAGCATGGAAAATGCAGGGATTTCCAAAGAGGACATGGAAAAATATCTGGTTTTTTGGGAGGATTTAAAATGTTTTCCTGTTGCAGGGAGAATTAACGCAAGGACGGAGACTTTTTCTTATGAAAACAGCTGGCATGAAAAAAGGCACTATGGAGGGGAACGATTTCATGAGGGCTGTGATATTTTTCCCAAGGAGTCAAAAACAGATTATTATCCGATTTTAAGCATGACAGAGGGCAGAGTGGAGAAAATCGGCTGGCTTCCTCTGGGCGGATATCGCATTGGGATTCGAAGTCCGGGAGGCGGGTATTTTTATTATGCACATTTATCCTCTTATGCAGAAGACTTTTCGGAAGGCGACAAGGTAAAGGCAGGAGAAATTTTAGGATTTTTGGGAGATACCGGATATGGAGAAGAAGGGACGAGAGGGAAATTTCCGCCCCATCTTCATCTGGGAATTTACATAGCAGAAAAAGAAAGAGAAGAATATCCTTTAAATCCTTATCCGGTACTGCAGTTCTTACAGGAGAGGCAGAAAAATTTTTTCTATTAAAAAGAAAAGAAGTATGCTATACTTTAATGATAGTTAAGGAGTCATGTTTTATGGAAATACGTTTATGGCGTGAATTGCTCATTCCTTATGAACTGGCAGTGAAGGATTTAGTGATGAAATTCAAGCTGCTGCAAAAAGAACACAGGGAGAAAAACCTTTATTCTCCCATTGAACAGGTAACCGGTCGTGTTAAGTCTATTAACAGTATTCTGGAAAAAATGCAGGCGAAGCATGTTTCCTGGGAGGAGCTGGAGGAGAAGATTGAGGACATTGCCGGTGTGCGGATTATCTGCCAGTTTTGCGAAGACATTGAAAAGGTGGCGGCTTTAATTCGAAACCGCAGCGATATGAGGGTACTGGAGGAAAAGGATTACGTGACACAGGGAAAAGACAGCGGTTATCGAAGCTATCATATGATTGTGTCCTACTGTGCAGAAACCTTAGCCGGAAAAAAGGAAATTCATGCAGAAATTCAAATTCGGACCTTGGCAATGAATTTCTGGGCAACCATAGAACACTCTTTGCAGTATAAATATAAGGGAAATGTGCCGGCAGACCTTGCAGGCAGATTGACGGAGGCTGCAAATTCTGTGTTAAAGCTGGATGAAGAAATGTCTCTGGTGCGCAGCGAGGTGATGGATGCACAAAAATCCATGCTCCATCAGTCTAATCTGGTAGCAGATATTTTGAATAATATAGAAAATCTCTATTATTACGCAAACAGAAGGGAAACAGGTAAAATATTGGAAGAATTTTATCGTGTATATGAGGAGAAAAATCCTCAAAAGCTGGAAAGCTTTTACAAAGAATTGGATTTTATTGCAGAAGGATGCCGTGCACAGGCGTTGACATACGAAGATATATAGAATAAAGGACAGAGAAAGTATGATAAATTTACCGGAAGAATACGAAAAGGAAATGCGTAGCCTGCTGGGGGCAGAGTTTGAGGAATATAAGAAAATCTATGAACAGCCTGTCCGACAGGGACTGCGTTTTAATCCCTACAAGCTGACAAAACCTGTATGGGAAGAAATCATGCCTTTTGAAAAAGAAGAAATTCCGTGGGTAGAAAACGGATATTATATTCACGGAGGGGAAGGAAATCCTGCAAGACATCCCTATTATTTTGCAGGTCTTTATTACCTTCAGGAGCCCAGCGCCATGACGCCTGCAAGCCGTCTGGAGATTCAGCCGTATGATAAGGTACTGGATTTGTGTGCGGCTCCGGGAGGAAAGGCTACGGAGCTGGTAGGGAGATTACAGGGAAAAGGTTTTTTGCTGGCAAATGATTTAAGCAACAGCAGGGCAAAGGCTCTTTTGAAAAATCTGGAGCTTACCGGTGCGCCGAATTTTTATGTCACCAGCGAAGAACCGGCAAAACTGGTAAAAAGCTTTCCGGAATTTTTTGATAAAATCTTGATTGACGCACCCTGCTCCGGTGAGGGAATGTTCCATAAAGAACCGAAAATGGCAGAGTATTGGCTGGAGAAATCACCGGACTATTATGCAGAAATTCAAAAGGAGCTGATTGTGCAGGGAGCGCAGATGTTAAAGCCGGGAGGGAAAATGCTTTATTCTACCTGTACGTTTTCCAAAAAGGAGAATGAGGAGACCATTGCCTATCTGCTGGAACAGTGCGAAGACATGGAGGTGCTTGCTCCTTTGGGCTATGGGGGCTTTTCGGAAGGCTTTCCTTTGGAAGGGAAAAGTGAGGAAATGTGTAGCCAACTGAAAAAATGTGTGCGAATTTTTCCACATAAAATGGCAGGGGAAGGACATTTTCTGGCTCTGTTACAGAAAAAAGGAAACGGAGAAAAAAGTGTGCCGAGAAAAACAGTGGCTGCAAAAAAGGATGAAAAACCAGATGCTTGTGTGGAAGAGTTTTTAAAACTGGTGTCCTTTGATTTCTCTGAGGGAAAGCTGAAAAAGGAAAAGGATAAGGTATATTTTTTACCGGGAGACGGAAATATGCCAAAGCTTCGGTATCTGCGTACCGGTCTTTATCTGGGAGAGATACGAAAAAATCGTTTTGAGCCCAGTCAGGCTTTGGCAATGGCATTGTCACCGAAGACCTTTGCTTCCTGCGTTCTGCTTTCCTCCAAGGATATTCGTACTGTGAAATATTTAAAGGGAGAAACCATTGATGTGGCAGACTTAAAGCCTGCAAAGGAAAAGGGCTGGCAGCTTGTGTGTGTAGACGGTTTTTCTCTGGGCTTTGGAAAGTTGGACAGAGGAATTTTGAAAAATAAATATTATCCGGGCTGGAGAATGCAGTAATGGGAAAAATAAGATTAGATAAATATCTGGCAGATATGGGACTGGGTACAAGAACAGAAGTAAAAAGGGATATCAAAAAGGGCAGGATTTCCGTAAACGGAGAAATTGTCAAAAGTCCCGAATATAAAATAGATATACAGACAGACGTGGTTTTGGCAGACGGAAAAGAGATTGCTTATGAGGAGCTGGTTTATTATATGTTAAATAAGCCTCAGGGCGTGGTGTCTGCCACAGAAGACAGACGGGATAAGACGGTGCTGGATTTGATTTCTGAGAAAAAAAGAAAAGATTTGTTTCCGGTAGGGCGTCTGGATAAGGATACAGAAGGGCTGCTGCTGATTACCAATGACGGCGAGCTGGCGCATAATCTGTTGTCTCCGAAAAAACATGTAGATAAAAAGTATTTTGTCCGTTTAAGGGATGCGCTGTCAGAGGAAGATAAAAAGCATTTGGAAGAAGGCGTTGATATCGGAGAAGACAAGCTTACCCTGCCTTCTCATGTTTTTGTTTTAAATGAGAAAAGAGATGAGGCAGAGATTGTTATTCGGGAAGGAAAGTTTCATCAGATAAAGAGAATGTTTCACGCAGTGGGAAATGAAGTGGTGTTTTTAAAACGGCTGTCTATGGGAAGTCTGACATTGGATGAAGCTCTTTTGACAGGAGAATATCGTTTGCTGACACCACAGGAGATTGAGAGGTTGAAGGAAAATGCTTGAAAATATAAAAGCAGTGATTTTTGATTTAGACGGGACATTGGTAGACTCTATGTGGATGTGGAAATCCATTGATGTGGAGTATTTGGGAAGAAAAGGAATAGCCGTACCTGAGGATATTCAGGCATTTCAGGAAGAGCTGGAGGGTATGGGATTTACAGAAACCGCTGTTTTCTTTAAGAACAGATTTCAGATTGAAGACTCCTTAGAAGAAATCAAAAAAACATGGATTTTCATGGCGGAGGAAAAATACTGTAATGAAGTTCCCTTAAAAGCGGGAGTAAGAGAATTTTTAGAAGAGCTGAGAAACAGAAATATCCGTATTGGAATTAGCTCCAGCAACAGCAGAGAATTAATTCAGGTAGTTTTAAAAGCCCATGGAATTGCAGAATATTTTGACTGTATCACTACCTGCTGTGAAGTACCAAACAGCAAACCGGCGCCGGACGTCTATTTAAAGACTGCCGAGGGATTACAGGTTGAGCCAAAGGACTGCCTTGTCTTTGAAGACGTTCCTATGGGAATTATGGCAGGAAAGAATGCAGGCATGCAGGTGTGTGCTGTGGAGGATGCTTACAGCAAAAGACAGGAGGCAGAAAAACGCAGACTTGCGGACTATTACATAGAGGATTATTATGAGGTATTAAATTTATGAATACAAAATTTTTGCCTGTGACAAAAGAGGAGATGGAAGCAAGAGGCATTTGGCAGCCGGATTTCGTCTATATTTGCGGTGATGCTTATGTAGACCATCCCTCTTTTGGCGCAGCCATTATTACCAGACTTTTGGAAAGTCGTGGATATTCTGTGGGAATGATTGCACAGCCGGACTGGAGAAAAAAGGAAAGTATTGCTGTTTTCGGAGAGCCCAGACTGGGATTTCTGGTCTCGGCGGGAAATATGGACTCTATGGTTAATCATTACACCGTAGCCCAAAAGCATCGAAAACAGGATGCCTATTCTCCGGGAGGAAAAATGGGACTACGTCCGGACAGAGCCGTAACGGTATACAGCAATTTAATCCGTCAGACGTATAAGCATACGCCGATTATTTTGGGCGGTATTGAGGCTTCCCTTCGAAGGCTGGCACATTATGATTATTGGTCAGACGGAATGAAACGTTCTGTTTTAATGGATGCAGGTGCAGATTTGATTTCTTACGGAATGGGAGAACACAGTATTCTGGAAATTGCGGAAGCATTGGACAAGGGATTTCCTGTAAGTTCCATTACGTTTATTCCGGGAACGGTTTATAAGACAAAAGAAATGCCAAAAGGAGAACTGCTGCCCTCTTATGAACAGCTTTGTGAAAATAAAAAGGCCTATGCAGACAGTTTTCGTATACAGTATGAAAACACAGATGCGTTTTCCGGCAAGGTTCTGATAGAGGATTACGGAAACAGAGGCTATGTGGTACAAAATCCTCCTGCCAAGCCATTGAGTCAGAAGGAAATGGATGAGGTTTATGCTTTGCCTTATGCAAGAACCTACCATCCCATGTATGAAAAGCAGGGAAAAATTCCCGCAATCGAAGAAATCAAGTTCAGTATTACCAGTAACAGAGGCTGCTTTGGCGGATGTAATTTCTGTGCACTAACCTTTCATCAGGGCCGAATTGTACAGACCAGAAGCCATGCCTCTATTATAGAAGAGGCAAAATCTTATGTGACGGAAAAGGATTTTAAAGGATATATTCATGACGTGGGAGGACCTACGGCAGATTTTCGTCATCCTGCCTGCAAAAAGCAGGAGACAAAAGGGGTGTGTACCAATAGGCAGTGTCTGTTTCCAAAGCCCTGCAAAAATCTGAATACAGACCACAAGGATTATCTGGAGCTTCTTCGGAAGCTGCGAAATATATCCGGTGTAAAAAAGGTCTTTATACGCTCCGGTATTCGTTTTGACTATGTAAATGCAGATACTTCTTCTGCATTTTTGGATGAACTGGCAAAATATCATGTCAGCGGACAGCTTCGTGTAGCGCCGGAGCATGTATCTGACGAAGTGCTGTATTATATGGGAAAACCGGAGCATGCAGTTTATCAGCAGTTTTTAAAAAAATTTGAAAAGGCAAATGCAAGGTCAGGGAAAAAGCAGTATGTAGTTCCGTATCTTATGTCTTCCCATCCGGGGTGTACTATAACAGAAGCCGTGAAGCTGGCAGAGTATGTGCGGGATATGGGATTTATGCCGGAGCAGGTACAGGATTTTTATCCTACGCCGTCTACGATGTCTACCTGTATGTATTACACAGGGATAGACCCAAGAACAGGAAAGAAGGTTTATGTACCGAAAACCTTCAAAGAAAAAGCCATGCAGAGGGCTTTGCTTCAATATAAAAATCCGGAAAATTATGAGCTGGTAAAAGAAGCTCTGCTGCTGGCAGGAAGAAAAGATTTAATCGGTTTTGACAAGAAATGTCTGATACGTCCGAGAGGAGCAGGGAAGAAAGAGCAGCGCAGAAATAAGCCTGTGGAAAAGAAAAAGAAATCCATTCGAAACGTACATAAAAGAAAGGGTTAGCTTATGAAAATCGCAGTGATTACAGGGGCTTCCTCCGGCATGGGAAAGGCTTTTACAAAGCAGATTGACGAAAAATATCAAGAGCTGGATGAAATCTGGGTAATTGCCAGAAAAAAAGAAGGCTTAGAAGGATTAAAAAAGGAAATTTCCAAATTGCGTATTTTGCCTATGGATTTAACAGACAGACAGGCTTTGGAGGAATTTTCCACACTTTTAAAAAGAGAAAAGCCGTGTATTCAAATTTTGGTGGAAAGTGCGGGAATGGGAATTCAGAAAAAAATAGAAGATACTGCTGTGGATGACCTGCGTAGGATGACAGAATTAAATTGTACGGCGCTGACAGCATTTGTGGCTATGTGTCTTCCTTATTGCGAAAAGGGCAGCCGTATTTTATGTCTTGCAAGTGGTGCTGCTTTTGTGCCACAGCCGAGTTTTGCGGTGTATGCTGCTTCAAAGTCTTATGTGCTTTCTTTTGCAAGGGCTCTGGGAGCAGAGCAAAAGGGCAGAATTGTGGTTACAGCCGTATGTCCGGGACCGGTAGATACCCCATTTTTAGAGAAAATGGGCGGAAAAGAAAATATGCCTTTTTATAAGAAGCCTTTTATAGCCGATGCAGAAGCAGTGGTGAAAAAGGCGTTAAAAGACAGCGAAAGAGGACGGGAGATTTCCGTGTATGGTTTTGCAATGAAAGCCTTGCGGGCAGTCTGTAAAATAGTACCCATAAGGCTTCTGATGCGTTTTATGTAAAAAGAAATCCCTAAGGAGCGATAAAAATGAAAAATACAAAGAAAAAAATAGAAAAAGGCGAATTTGGTTATATTAAAAATCAGCAAAAAAGGCGTGTGATTTATACAGTGCTTGCCTTTATACCGCCTTTACTGATTTTTCTGGCAGGACTTGCCATATATGGAAAAAGAGAAAATGTATTTACTGCGTTTGCGGCAGTGGCATGTCTGCCTGCCTGTAAGTTTGCTGTTGGCATGATTATGATGTTTATGCAAAAGCCCATGAAAGAAGAAGATTATCAGGAAATTGAAAAGCACAGACACGGATTGGTATGTGGATATGAATTTGTAGTTTCCGCTTATGAAAAACAGTCTTTTTTAGACTCCGTTGCAATCTGCGGAAATACTGTGGTAGGCTATGCCAGCAGAGAAAAAACAGATACTGCTTTTGTAGAAAAACACATACAGGATATTTTAAGGCAGAATGGATTTTATGTCAGTGTGAAAATCTTCAGAAAGCTGGGAGATTATACCAAACGACTGGAAACTATGTGGGAGCATCGGGAAGCGTTGGAAAAGGATATTAAATTCAAGCCGGATCCGGACGAACCGGAGCTTACAAGAAATGAAAAAATAAAAAGGGTAATTGGTGCAATTTCCCTTTAGGAGAAGCCATGAAACAATTAGTAGTCAAAGAAATAGAAAGCGGTCAAAGACTTGACAAATTTCTGGGGAAATATTTAAAAGAAGCGCCGAAAAGCTTTCTTTACAAAATGCTTCGAAAGAAAAATATTACGTTAAATGGAAAAAAAGCCACAGGAAATGAAAAGTTGCAGCCCAATGATGAAATCAAGCTGTTTTTATCCGATGACACATTGGAAAAATTCTGCGGGGAAGAAAAGAGCAGCAGTCGGACAGAGTTGGACATTGTATACGAGAACAATCATGTGCTGTTTGTGAATAAGCCGGTAGGAATGTTGTCCCAGAAGGCGGAAAAAGAGGATGTATCTTTGGTGGAATACATCACAGGCTATTTATTAGAAGAAAAATTTTTGACAAAGGAAGATTTAAGAACCTTTCGACCGGGAGTATGCAACCGTTTAGACAGAAATACCAGCGGTATTGTGGCAGCAGGAAAAACGGTTCAGGGCTTGCAGGAGATGTCTCAGTGGTTTAAGGAAAGAAATCTCCATAAATATTACCTGACACTGGTAAAAGGAAAGGTAGAGCGACCTGCCCATGTAAAGGGATATCTCTGGAAAGACGAAAAGAAAAATAAGGTAGCTGTATTTCCGGAAAAGAGGGAGGGGAGCCTTCCCATCGAAACGAAATATGAGCCCTTGGGTATTTCCAAAAACGGAGATACACTTTTAAAAGTAGAGCTTTTAACAGGGCGTTCTCACCAGATAAGAAGCCATCTGGCAGGATTGGGACATCCGGTTATCGGAGATTGGAAATACGGAAGCAAGGAGAAGAATGAAAACTTTCGGAAAAAATACGGAATTGAATTTCAGCTGCTTCATGCGTGGAAATTGAGCTTTCCCAAAACAGAAGGGATTTTGAAAGAACTGTCATTAAAAACAATTACGGCTGATGTACCTGAAAAGTTTCAAAAAGCTTTAAAAGGGGAGGGGCTTTTGGAATTTACATCAGAGAAAAATAAGGGAGATGTTAAAAAACATGAGTAAACCAGATGTAAAAAATTCAATATGGAAAGAGCTGTGGGAATATATCAAGATGATTATTTTTGTGGTAGTTGTGGTATTGATTGTGAATAATTTTTTGCTGATTAATGCCAGAGTGCCATCGGAGTCCATGGAAAAAACCATTATGACAGGCGACCGTTTCTTTGGAAATCGTCTGGCATATTTATTTGATGACCCGGAGCGCTTTGATATTGTGGTTTTTAAATATCCGGATGATGAGAGCCAGCTGTTTGTGAAAAGAGTAATCGGACTGCCGGGGGAAACAGTAGAGATTAAAGACGGAAAGGTCTATATCAACGGCTCCGAGACACCTTTGGACGACAGCTTTACACCGGAGACACCTACGGGAGATTATGGCCCTTATGTTGTGCCGGAGGGCAGCTATTTTATGTTGGGAGATAACCGTAATCATTCCGGAGACTCCCGTTTCTGGAAACAGCCTTATGTAGAAAAAGAGAAAATCGTAGGAAAAGCCATTTTTCGGTATTTTCCAGGTGTTAAGATACTGAAATAGGAGAAAGGATATGGCAACTTGGAATTCCAGAGGGCTTCGAGGCTCTACCTTAGAGGAATTTATTAACAGAACCTGCGAGCAATATCGGGAAAAGGGACTGGCACTTATTCAGAAAGTGCCCACTCCCATTACGCCGGTGCGTATTGACCAGCAAAGCCGGCATATTACTCTGGCATATTTCGACCAGAAAAGTACCGTGGACTATATTGGTGCTGTGCAGGGAATACCGGTATGCTTTGATGCAAAAGAGTGCAGCACCGATAATTTTCCTCTGCAAAATATCCACGCACATCAGGTGGAATTTATGAGGGATTTTGAAAGACAGCAGGGAATTGCATTTTTGATTTTATATTTTTCCCACAGGGATGAAATTTACTATATGCCTTTTGCACAGGTGTTAAAATTCTGGGAACGAGGCAGAAACGGCGGCTTAAAGCATTTTAAATACACAGAGCTGGAGCCACAGTGGTTTTTAAGAAAAACGGGAAATATTCTGGTGCCTTTTTTAGAAGGAGTGCAAAGAGATTTGGAACAAAGATAGAGAGTGATTGCATCATGCAGTTGCTCTTTTTGTTTTTTTCCTAATACAAAAGCGTTGACAGAAAATAAGGATTGTGGTAAAATTCAGAGGAAAAGTGAAATTTTTAACGAATTTCCTTGCTGATTTAAAGTGATATTTCTATACTACGAAAAACAACAGGAGTGATACGTAAAATGAAGAACACACACAGAGATAAGATTGTAGTTATTGGTGCCGGAAATGTAGGAGAAGCCATTGCTTACACATTGATGGTGAGAAAACAGGCAAATGATATTGTGTTAATTGATGTAAATGAAGACAGAGCAAAGGGCGCTGCCATTGATATTGCACACGGAACCAGCTTCCATAAGCAGGTATGGGTAAGACAGGGCGGCTATGAAGAATGTAAGGATGCACAGATGATTATCATCACAGCAGGAATTGCAAGAAAACCGGGACAGACTCGTCTGGAGCTTGCAAAGACCAATGTATCCATTGTTCGCAGTATCACAGAAAACATTATGAAATATGCGGAAAATCCACTTCTTTTGGTTGTTTCCAATCCGGCGGATATTATTACAAAAGCCGTTCAGGAAACCTCAGGACTTCCTGCAAACCGTGTAATCGGTACAGGTACTTCCTTAGACACAGCAAGATTTCGTTATAATATAAGTACAAAGCTTCATGTAAACGTAGAAGATATTCAGGCTTACGTAGTAGGCGAGCACGGAGACAGCCAGGTTGCCGTATGGAGCTCTGCTATGGTAGGCGGTTTCCCATTGGAAGATTATGCAAAACAGGTGGGAGTGACACTTGACAAAAAGGAAATTGCAGAACATACTAAGAATGGCGGCGCAGAGGTTATCGGATTAAAAGGTGCAACCTTCTACGGAATTGCCATGTCTGTTTCCAACATTGTAGAAGCAATTATGAAGGATGACAGTGCAATTCTTCCGGCTGCATGTGTTCTGGATGAAAGCTTTGGTGAATGGGCAGGCGTTGCCGTTTCTTTACCATGCCGTATCGGATGGGAAGGAATTGAAACCTGTCTGAGAATACCGATGAATGAGGAAGAACAGGCAGCTATGAACAAATCCGTAGCAATTTTAAAAGATTTCTGGGCACAGGTAAAAGAACAGTAGAAAAAGGAGATTATGACAATGGACAAAAAAGAATTTGCATTAAAACAGCATGAAGACTGGAAAGGAAAAATCGAGGTTATCAGCAGAGCAAAAATCCAGACACCGGAAGAATTGGCAGTTGCTTATACACCGGGCGTTGCTGAACCATGTCTGAAAATTTCAGAAGATGTAGATTTGTCTTATAAATATACACGTCGTGGCAACATGGTAGCCGTAGTGACAGACGGAACTGCTGTTCTTGGTCTTGGTGATATCGGACCGGAAGCAGGTATGCCTGTAATGGAAGGAAAATGTGCATTATTTAAAACATTCGCAGATGTAGACGCATTTCCGTTATGTGTACGCTCTAAAGATGTAGATGACATTGTAAAAACAGTCAGCTTATTAGCAGGAAGCTTTGGAGGAGTAAACTTAGAAGATATTTCTGCTCCAAGATGTTTTGAAATCGAAAGAAAATTAAAAGAATGCTGTGATATTCCGATTTTCCATGATGACCAGCACGGAACAGCAGTTGTAACAGCAGCAGCTTTAATCAATGCTTTAAAATTAGTTGGCAAAAATCTGGAAGATATTAAAGTAGTTACTTCCGGTGCAGGTGCAGCAGGTATTGCCATCATTAAACTTTTAGTAAGTCTGGGACTGAAAAATGTAGTAATGTGTGACCGTCAGGGCGCTATCTATAAAGGAAGAGAAAACTTAAACGCAGAAAAGATGGAAATGGCTGAAATCTGTAACCAGAACATGGAAAAAGGTACTTTAGAAGAAGTGTTAAAAGGCGCAGACGTATTTATCGGTGTATCTGCACCAGGTACTGTTACAGAAGAAATGGTAAAGAACATGGCTGAAAAACCAATTCTTTTCCCAATGGCAAACCCAGTTCCTGAAATTATGCCGGAGCTGGCAAAAAATGCAGGAGCAGCCGTAGTAGGTACAGGAAGAAGCGATTTCCCAAATCAGATTAACAACGTTTTGGCATTCCCGGGAATTTTCCGTGGAGCATTAGACGTTCGTGCAAAAGATATCAATGATGAAATGAAGGTTGCAGCAGCTTATGCCATTGCAAACTTAATCGAAGAAGATAAATTAAATCCGGATTACATCATTCCAAATCCTTTTGATGAACGTGTAGCGCCGGCAGTAGCAAAAGCAGTAGCAGAAGCAGCCAGAAAAACAGGCGTAGCCAGAATTTAATTTTTAATTTCACAGTAAAACAGGACAGGAGTCATTATATGAAACGTGAGCTGTTTCATGTAACGGCTCCTGTTTTATTTGAGTATTATTTCTGTTTGTGATAAAATGATTCTAGAAACAGGCTGAGCCTGACTTGAGGAGGAAGAGAATGGAAAAACTGAATTACAGGAGAACCTTTTTTATTGGACTTGCATTTTTGTCCATCTGTGCATTTTGGCAGATGTATGATAATGTTATTCCATTAATTTTACAAAACACGTTTCATTTAAATGAAACTTTTACGGGAGCTATTATGGCAGCAGACAATATTTTAGCAGTTTTTCTGCTTCCATTCTTTGGAACCTTGTCGGATAAGGCAAATACCCGTCTTGGTAAAAGAACGCCTTTTATTATTACGGGAACTTGTGTTGCGGTTTTGTTTTTAATGCTGCTGCCTTTTGCAGATAAAAATCAGAATTTTATCATGTTCGTGGCATGTCTGGCGGTTTTACTTGTAGCTATGGGATTTTACCGCTCTCCGGCAGTGGCGCTGATGCCGGATTTAACACCGAAGCCATTGCGAAGCAAGGCAAATGCCGTAATAAATCTGATGGGAGCGATTGGAGGCGTTTATACCCTTCTTCTCATTCGTTTTCTGGTAAAGGGAGGAGCAAGACCGGATTACATAGCCGTTTTTACAGGTGTGGCATTTCTTATGGCAGCAGCTGTAATTTTATTGGTGCTTACAGTAAAGGAAAAGAAAATTGCGGCAGAAATTGAAAAAGAGGAAATCCAAGAAGAGGAGCTTGCAGGGGAGGCAATAGCTGAAAATACAAAAGAACTGCCGAAACCGGTGAAGAAGAGTCTCTATATGATTTTACTTTCGATTTTCTTTTGGTTTGCGGCTTATAATGCAGTTACCACAGCCTTTTCCAGATATGCGGTAAAAGTATGGGGACTGGAAGGCGGCGGATTTGCAGACTGCTTAATGGTCGCTACGGTGGCTGCAATTTTCAGTTATATTCCTATTGGAATGATTTCGGAAAAATTCGGAAGAAAGAAATGTATACAGGGCGGTCTTTTGCTTTTGCTTATCAGCTATCTGTCCGCTGCATTTTTTCCGGTTTATCATCCGGCAATTAACATCGGATTTATCCTAATCGGTATTGGCTGGGCGTCTATCAGCGTCAATTCACTGCCTATGATAGTGGAAATTTGTTCTCTGGGAGATGTGGGAAAATACACGGGAGTGTACTATACCTTTTCTATGGCAGCGCAGATTTTCACACCGATTTTTTCCGGATTTTTAATGCAGCATATTTCTTATCGTGTATTATTCCCGTATGCCTGTGTCTTCACAATTTTGGCAATGATTACCATGTGCATGGTAAAACACGGAGACAGCAAGCCTCAGGCAAAGAAAAAGGTATGGGAACATTTTGATGTGGAGGATTAAGGTATGAAAATGAAAACAGCAGCAGCAATTACCGGTGTTTCTTATTTAGGACTTGTAATGCCGAGGATGTTTCAAAGACCAAAGCAGGGGAAAAAGATTTATTACGCGCACAGAGGCCTGCATTATAATGCAGGAAATGCCCCGGAAAACACTATGGCGGCTTTTGAAAGAGCAGTAAAAGCAGGATATGGGATTGAGCTGGATGTACAGCTTACAAAAGACGGACAGGTTGTGGTTACCCATGATTTTCATCTGCGGAGGAACTGTGGGATTGATAAAGAGGTGGATGAATGTACTTATGAGGAGCTTTGTCAGTATCCTGTATTTTTCTCAAAGGAGAGAATTCCGCTGTTTACAGATGTGCTGAAGCTGGTAGACGGAAAAGTGCCTTTGATTGTGGAATTAAAATATAAGGACGGAAGTAAAATCTGCGAAAAAGCAGATGAAATTTTGCAGAATTATGAAGGGGAATACTGTATTGAGTCCTTTCATCCGCAGGTTTTGCTCTGGTATAAGAAGAACAGACCTTGGATTTGCAGAGGACAGCTTTCTATGAATTATCAGAAGGAAGAAGGCTGGCATCATCCTCAATATTATATTATGCGGCATCTATTGCTGAATTTTTTGACAAAACCGGATTTCATTGCTTATGACTGGAAAGCAAGAAAAGGGATTTCTCTGTGGATATGCAGAAATCTTTTCCGATGTCCTGTCTATGCGTGGACAATTAAAAGCAAAGAACAGTTAAAAGCGGCAGAAAAATATTTTGATTATTTTATATTTGAAGGTTTCAGACCTTAGAAGGATTTGGAGAATTTATGGCAAAAAAAGTATATGCAGTAAAAAAAGGAAAGAAAACAGGAATTTTCGCCACTTGGGCAGAATGTAAGGCAAATGTTGACGGTTATTCGGGGGCGCAGTTTAAAAGTTTTGCCACAAAAGCAGAAGCGGAGGCATATTTGGGGAATATTTCTAAAGAAGACAATCCATCGGAGACAGATGCAGATGCCTGTATTGCTTATGTGGACGGAAGCTTTGATGCAGCACAAAAGGCATATTCCTATGGCTGTATCCTTCTTTATCAGGAACAGAGAACAGAGCTTAGTAAAGCTTTTTACAATACAGAAGATGTGAGTATGAGAAATGTGGCAGGGGAATTGGAGGGCGCAATGGCTGCCATGGAATATTGTGAAAAGAACCACATTTCCAAACTGCATCTGTATTATGATTATCAGGGAATTGAGTCCTGGGCAACAGGAGAATGGAAACGGAATAAGCCGGGAACCATTCGTTATAAAGCTTTTTTTGATACCCTGCAAAATGTGCAGGTAATTTTTCATAAAGTAAAAGGTCACAGCGGAGTGGAGCTAAACGAAGCTGTGGACCGTTTAGCAAAAGCCGCACTGGGAATTGGATAATTCCTGTAACAGTTTTCTTCCGATGTTCATGCCGGAAAATGCGTGGATTCCGAGTCTGGCAACAGGCATAATACCCAGAAGAGAGTTTGTGAGAAACATTTCGTCAAACTCTCCGATGTCTTCCGGCAGAATGATTTGTTCTTTTATGGTGTAGGCATCATAAAGGTATTCTCTTATAATACCGGGGAGCATCCCACAAGACAGGGGAGGCGCTACAATTTGTTCATCTTTTACAAAAAAGACGTTGGTGGTAGCGCCTTCTGCGATTTCTCCTCTTGTGTTTAGAAAAATAGGTTCTTGAATACCCATTTCCTTTGCACGGCGTTTTTCCATAATACAATCCCCGTAATTCAAGGTTTTATGATAAGTAAAAGGAGAAGTTTCGTTTCTTCTTACATTGGAAATGGCAGTGGCAAAGCCTTTTTCATAATCTTCTTTTTGATAAGTATTTGTCCGTGTGGTTACGAAAATATTTTCTTCGGAAACTGTAATTTTTAAGACTTTTCTTCCTTCCTGCATTTCTTTTTGTGCAAGGTTCATGTTTACTTTTTCTTCGATTTTAGAAAAATCAATATTCAGATTTAAAAATTTCAGAGCCAAAAGAAGCCTCTTATAGTGTTGGGGTAAAAATTGAGGAAAACCGTTTTCAACAGCAATGGTTTCAAAAGCGCCTAATCCAAAATAATATCCTTCATCCGGTATAAACATTATTTTTCCTCCCATAAAGCTTCTAAAAGAGCTTTTGCTTTTTGCAGTGTTTCTTCGTATTCAAATTCCAAATCAGATTCACAGGTAATTCCTCCGCCAACGCCCAGATGATATTGATTATCCAGATGAATGGCAGTGCGGATAATAATATTAAAATCGCAATTCCCGTCAAGAGAGAAGTATCCCATAGAGCCAGTATACAGGTTACGCCTGTCATGCTCCAGCTCATCAATAATTTCCATAGCACGTATCTTTGGCGCTCCGGTAATCGAGCCGCCCGGAAAGGCAGCTTTGATTAAATCGGAGACAGGAAGCTTCTCCTTCAATTTACCTATAATCGTAGTAACCAAATGAAAAACAGTGGAATATGTTTCTACTGCAAAATGCTCGGTTACTTTGACACTTCCTGCTTCGCAGACATGGTTTAAGTCGTTTCTTTCCAAATCCACAATCATTAAAAGCTCACTGCGGTCTTTGGAGGAGTTTTTTAGTTCCTCCTTCAATATTTTATCTTCCACGGGATTTTCTCCCCGTTTTCTCGTGCCTTTGATGGGGCGTGTTTCAATACAGCGGTTTTTCACTTTCAAAAAACGCTCCGGTGAAGCACACACAACCTGAAAAGTATTGCATTGGAAAAATCCCCCAAAAGGAGAAGGGTTATGAGTGCGCAGATAACGGTATACTTCATAGGGAGGTTTTTGACTTTCTATGGTGAGCTGCTGCGTCATATTTGCAATATAAATATCGCCTTCTATGATGTAAGAAATCATTTTGTCAATGGCTTTTTTATAATCTTCTTTTGTAAAATTAGGTGTAAATGGGGCAAGGGCAGAATGTTTTTTCGGTCTTTTATAAGAGGCACATTCTTTGATTTCCTGTTCCAAATCGGTGATTGCCACATCTTGATTTTTTGTTTTTCCTCGTGCAGTAATATAGAGAGCTTTTTCGATTTTGTCATCAATAATCAGAAGGTCATAGAAAACAAATAAGGCATCGGGAACAGAAAGTTTTTTGGGATGACGGCTGGAAATCTGTTCAAACTTTCGTCCATAATCATAGGAAAAATACCCCAACGCACCCGCAATAAGAGGAAGGCTTGTAGGATTTTCTTCTTTTTGTTTTTCAAGATATTTCTGCATACCTTCTTCAAAGGTTATCTCTTGAGGAACATCATTTTCATAGAAAATGCCGTCACACTCTTTTAAAATAAGATAGGGATTTAGGCCGATAACAGAGTATTGACCCATGGCATTTTCTAAGGAAGAGTCTAAAAAAATTGCCATATTTTCGTCTTTATATTTTTCAAAGATGTCTTCGGATTTTTTGTAAAAATCCAGTTTTTTAACTTTTGTAGCCATTATTTTCTCTCCATTTCTTACATATTTTTGTGAAATTTTTCAGCAGCTCATGGCCGTATTTGGTAAGCACTGCTTCGGGATGAAACTGCACTCCGTAGATAGGAAAGGTTTTATGATGCAGCGCCATAATTACGCCGTCTTCAGAAAGCGCATCAATTTTCAGGCAACCCGGAAAATCGTATCCGGAAACAATAAGGGAGTGGTATCTGGTTACAGAATAAATTTTGGGAAGACCTTCAAAAAGTCCTGTCTGATTATTGCGTATTTCTGTAACTTTCCCGTGCATGGGTTTTGCACCTTTCTGCACGGATGCGCCGAAGACTTCTCCGATAATCTGATGCCCCAGACAAACACCTAAAACAGGAACTTTTCCTGCGGTTTTTTCCAGAATTTCTTTACAATTTCCACAGTCTTTGGGGCTTTTGGGACCGGGAGATATAATCAGTCCTTCTAAATATTCATCAGCTAGCAGCCTTTCTATTTCCGACAGAGTGATTTTATCATTTCTTATCAGAAGAACCTTTTCTCCACATTCTTCCAGATAGCATGCCAGATTGTAGACGAAAGAGTCGTAATTATCAATCATTAAATACATGGTTTCCTCCTTACAGAGTGCAAAAAAGACTACCAAAAACAGGCTCCTTTTCAGAACCTCTTTTGGCAGTCTTCCATAAATGGGCACACCTGATATTTTTATTTTTCTTATTGTAGCATGGTTTTTTCTCACTGTCTATTTGTTTTCATGGCAAAATAATTGTAAAATTGAAAAAAATGTTGAGATTACTGTGAAAGAGGTCTATAATGAGTCGTAAAAAAGAGAATATCTCAGATAGGAGCAGACATGAATTACGAAGAAGCAAGAGTATATTTGGATGAAACCTCCAAATACGGAAGTGTACTTGGCTTGGAGAATATGAAAGCACTGTTAGACAGACTTGATAATCCCCAGGAAAGTTTGAAATTTATTCACATTTCCGGAACAAATGGCAAGGGAACGGTGCTGGCATATCTGTCCACGATTTTGCGCAAAGCAGGGTATCGGACAGGGCGATATATATCTCCCACACTGTTTTCTTATCGAGAGAGAATTCAGGTGAATGAAGAAAAAATTGAAAAAGAAGCTTTGGCGCAACATGTAACAGCTATTGCAGCTGCGGTAGCTGATATGAAGGAAAAGAAAGCAGGGACTCCCACTGCTTTTGAGATTGAGACAGCCTTGGCTTTTTTATATTTTAAGGAAAAAAATTGTGATATTGTAGTTCTGGAAACAGGACTGGGAGGGGCTTTAGACGCTACAAATATTATTCAGACCACACAACTAGAGGTAATTGCGCCAATCAGCATGGATCATACCGATGTGCTGGGAAAAACATTAAAAGAAATTGCCACTCAGAAGGCAGGAATTATTAAGCCGCATACTACAATGGTAACTGCTGTTCAGGAGGAAGAAGCGAAAGAGGTGCTTCAAAAGGTTTGCAAAGAAAAGGAAAGCCGTTTTTGTGAAGTGGAAAAAGATGAAATCAGCGATATACAATACGGGTATATTCGACAGAGCTTTTCCTATAAGAACTGGAAAAACGTAGAGATTTCTCTGGCCGGAGAATTTCAGATACAAAACGGAGCATTGGCTTTGGAAGCCGTAAACCAGCTTCGCAAGCTTGGACTTTCTTTGCCGAATGAAGCAGTATATGCAGGTATGAAAGAGGCAAAATGGGTCGGAAGATTTACGGTAATGTCTCAAAACCCGCTGGTTATTTTAGACGGAGCGCACAATCCGCAGGCAGCGGAAGCTTTAAGAAAATCTTTGGAATTATATTTTAAAGGGAAAAAGCTGTATTATGTTTTTGGGGTTTTTCAGGATAAGGACTATAAGAAAATTATTGAGCTTACCGCACCTCTTGCAGAACATATTATTACGGTGGAGACACCGGATAATCCTCGTGCCCTTCCGGCAGAGGAGTTGAAAAAACAGGTGGAGAAGATAAATGCTTCAGTGGAAACAGGTGAGAGTATAGAAGCAGCAATCGAGAAAAATTTAAGCTATATGGGAGCCGAGGATGTGTTGGTTGTTTTTGGTTCTTTATCTTTTCTTGGTATAGCAGCCAAGGTATTACAGGGCGGAGGAAGAAAAAATGGATAAGAAAAAAATTGAAGAAGGCGTAAGATTAATTTTAGAAGGTATCGGAGAAGACATAAACCGAGAAGGACTTTTGGAAACACCGGACCGCATTGCCAGAATGTACGAGGAGCTGGCAGCAGGTTACACAGATAATGCGTCAGAGCATTTAAAAAAGAGATTTCATGTAGATAATAATGATATGGTAATGGAAAAAGATATTCCTTTTTATTCTTTTTGTGAACACCATATGCTTCCGTTTTATGGGAAAGCAGCGGTTGCTTATATTCCCAACGGAGAAGTTGTGGGGCTGAGCAAAATTGCCAGAACATTAGAAGTTTTTGCAAAGCGTTTTCAGCTTCAGGAACGTCTGACCGCACAGATTGCAGATGTGTTTATGGAAGAATTAAAGCCTTATGGTGTTATGGTTTTAATTGAGGCAGAGCACATGTGTATGACAATGCGTGGAATTAAAAAGCCGGGAGCAAAGACAGTGACAGTTGTTACAAGAGGCGTTTTTAATGAGGATGAAAAGCTTCAAAACCAATTTTACAGAATGTTGGAGTCAAGATAATATGGAGCGTATTGATAAAATTTCGGACCATCCTTTATGGAAATGGCACATGGCACAGCTAAAGGAAGCAGAAAAGGATAGAATTTTCTGCAAACATGGGATTGAGCATTTGCTGGATGTGGCAAGAATTGCATACATAGAAAATCTGGAGCAGAATTGCGGTGTCTCTAAGGAATGGATTTATACCGCAGCATTGCTTCACGATATCGGAAGATTTTTACAGTATTCCAAGGGAATATCTCACGAAGAAGCAGGGGCAGAGCTCGCAGAAGAAATATTAAAGGACTGCGGATTTAAGCAAGAGGAAAAAAAGGAAATTCTTTTGGCAATTACAGCTCACAGAAATACGGAAACGAGACAGGATAAGAGCCTTGCAGGGCTGATTTATCGGGCGGATAAACAGTCCAGAATGTGTAAATTTTGTCCGGCTTTTTCCGAATGTAACTGGTCGGCAGAGAAGAAAAATAACAAGATAGAAATATAAAAGCAAAGAGGTAAAAAGAAATGATGAAAATCGGAAATCGCTTTTTTGATGTAGAAAATGACTGTAATATTATGGGAATTTTAAATGTAACACCGGACTCTTTTTCAGATGGCGGAAGATGGAATAATATGGAAAAAGCAAAACAGCATGTGGCTGATATGATAGAAGAAGGCGCAGGTATTATTGATGTGGGCGGAGAGTCTACCCGTCCAGGACATGTGCAGATTACTATACAGGAAGAAATCGATCGTGTTGTTCCTGTTATTGAAATGATAAAGGCAAATTTTGATATTCCCGTATCCATTGACAGCTATAAAAGCGAGGTCGTAGAGGCTGCATTAAAAGCAGGAGCTGATATGGTAAATGATATTTGGGGCTTAAAATATGACAAAAAAGTTGCTCGGTTAATTGCCAAATATCAGGTTCCTTGTTGTCTGATGCACAATCGGGATAACACAGATTATAACAACTTTGTAGAAGATATGTGCGAGGATTTAAGAGAGTCCGTAGCCATTGCAAAGGCGGCAAATATTCCGGATGAACACATTATTTTAGACCCCGGTGTAGGCTTTGGCAAAACTTATGAGCAGAACTTAATTGCCATTCATCAGCTGGAAAAATTGAAAGAAATCGGCTATCCTGTTTTGCTTGCCACTTCCAGAAAATCCGTAATCGGACTGACCTTAGACCTTCCTTCTGATGAGCGTGTGGAGGGAACCATTGTGACTACGGTCATGGGGGTTGAAAAGGGCGCAGCCTTTGTGCGTGTTCACGATGTGAAGGAAAATTTGCGGGCAATTCGCATGACGCAGGCAATTTTAAGGGAGTGTAAAGCATGATGAAATATGATGAAATCCATATAGAAGATTTGGAAATTTATGCCAGACATGGGGTGTTTCCGGAAGAAACAAAATTAGGACAGCGTTTTATTGTGTCTGTAATATTATACACCAATACCAGAAAAGCAGGAACGACAGATGAATTGGAATGTTCCATTGATTACGGTTCAGTCAGTCATTTTATTACAAGATTTATGCAGGAGAACACCTATAAATTGATTGAGGCAGCAGCAGAAAATCTGGTAGAAGCGTTATTATTCGAATATCCGTTGCTGGCAGGCGTTACCTTGGAATTAAAGAAGCCGTGGGCGCCAATCGGTCTGCCGTTAAAGTATGCCTCTGTAAAAATCAGCAGATTTTGGCACAGAGCATATTTGGGCATGGGCTCTAATATGGGAGATAAAAAAGCATATTTGGACGGAGCAATTGAAGCTTTAAATAAAATAAAAGGCTGTCAGGTGGAAAAGGTATCCGAATATCTGGTGACAAAGCCTTATGGCGGAGTAGAACAGGATGATTTTTTAAATGCCTGTGCTCAGATAAAAACACTGCTTTCTCCGGAGGAGCTTTTAGATGTGCTTCATGAAATTGAAAAGGAAGCCCACAGAGAGCGGATTGTACGTTGGGGACCACGTACACTGGATTTAGATATTTTATTGTATGATGATGTAGTAATGGAAACAGATGATTTGATTATTCCTCATATTGAAATGGAATTGCGTGATTTTGTTTTAAAGCCTTTAAGTGAAATTGCACCAAATTTACGCCATCCTGTTTCAAAAAAGACAGTGACACAGATGTTGAAGGAATTGCAGTAAAAATTTGGAAGGAGAGGGGAAAGAGATGTTATTGACGAACTATGTAAGCGCCATGGAATACTGGAAGGGGCGTGTAGACAGCACCACAGATTATGATGCCTTTCGATGGCATCAATGGGTGAAACCTTTAGACTTAAATCAACAGGAAGAGCTGCCGGAAAGTAAGCTGGCCTTTGCCTTTATCGGCTTTTGCAGTGAGCAGGGGGTAAAGCGGAATAAAGGACGTGTGGGAACGGCTTTGGCTCCGGATTTTATCAGAGGTCAGATGTCAAATCTTCCGTGTACTTTTTCGCAGGAGGTAAAATTTTACGATGCAGGAAACATTCTCTGCGATGAAATTTCTATGGAAGAGGGACAAAGACTTTTAGGTCTGGCAGTGGAAAAGCTTTTGGAAATGAAGATGTTTCCTATTGTACTGGGAGGAGGTCATGAGACCACTTTCGGACATTTTCAGGGACAAATGGCAGATTTAAAAAAGGAAAATCATCCATTGGACATGGGAATTATCAATTTTGACGCACATTTTGATTTGAGACCCTATGATAATGGACCGTCCTCCGGTTCTATGTTTCGTCAGATTGCCGATATTTATAAGAAGGAAAATGCAGAGTACCGCTATTTGCCCCTTGGTATTCAGGAACACAGCAATACAGTGAGTTTGTTTAAATATGCCAAAGCGTTGGGGGCAAATTATATTTTGGCGAAAGAGATACAAAATTCTAATTTTTCTACGGTATTGGAAAAGGTAGACACTTTTTTGTATAAGTGTAATTCTGCCTATATTACCATTTGCACAGACGTATTTTCTTCTGCATTTGCGCCGGGAGTCAGCGCTACACAGGCTTTAGGATTGGATCCGGAGGTGGTGCTTCCTATTATCAAACATATTTTACGCACACGTAAAATCCGAGGATTTGATATCTGTGAGATTTCTCCCCGTTTTGATCAGGATAATACTACTGCAAAATTAGGGGCAGTTATTATCTTTGCCGTGGTAAATACGTTATGTAAGTTAAATGATTTGTCTTTGGAGATGCTGGATGAATAATCGGAAGAACATGTCTCTTGTATATCCGGATTTCCTGTGATAAACTGAAAGAAATATAAAATTGTAAAAGTAGAAAAAGGAGAGTCAGCTATGTATACAATGGAAAATCAATACTTAAAGGTAAAAGTATGTGAAAAAGGAGCAGAGCTGCAAAGCATTTTTGATAAAGAGATGGGAAAAGAAATTCTCTGGACAGCAGATGCAAAATTTTGGGCTCGCCGTTCTCCTATCTTATTTCCAAATGTAGGACGCCATCATGAAAACCAGTATTTTTATAATGGAAAGGTTTATGAAGCAATTCAGCATGGCTTTGCAAAAGATATGGAGTTTTCCTGTGTTGAAGAAACAGAGAATACCTTATCTTTTATAATTCAGGACACAGAGGAGACAAAGAAATATTATCCGTTTTCCTTTGCTTTAACTATTACATATAAAATTCAGGACAGAAAATTGGATGTAATCTGGAAAGTAGAAAATAAGAACACAGAAACCATGTACTTTACTATCGGAGGGCATCCGGGTTTTAATGTTCCGATTTTAGAAGATACTTGCCAGACAGATTATAAGCTGTTGTTTAAAAACAAAGGAGAAGTGGAGTATTGTCAGGTATACGGAATGACAGGTACTGCGGATGAGAAAAAAACATATAAGCTTCCTTTAGAGCCTTACGGTGAATATGAAGGCTGCAACGTTACAGAAACTATGTTTGAAAACGATGCTTTAATCTTTGACAATTCCCAGTTATCCTGTGTGGGAATTGGATATCCGGACGGAACACCGTATATTATGATGGACTGTACAGGATTTACAAATTTCGGAATTTGGAGTCTTCCGGGAGCACCTTATATTTGTTTAGAGCCTTGGATGGGAAGATGTGATAATTACGGATTTAAAGATGACATTTCTAAAAAGCCGGATATTGTAGCATTGAAGCCGGAAGAAACCTTCCAGCATGGATACAGTGTAACCATATATAACAAATAAAAGAAAGAAGATGTAAAAATGTTAGACGCAAAAGTAACAGAACTGATCAATACACAAATCAATAAAGAATTTTACTCTGCATATCTTTATCTTGATTTTGCAAATTTTTATAAGAGCAAAGGTTTAGACGGATTTTATAATTGGTATATGGTGCAGACACAGGAAGAAAGAGACCATGCCATGTTGTTTCTGAAATATCTTCAGAACAATAATGCGGAAGTAACTCTGGAAGCGGTTGACAAGCCGCATATGACACTGGAAAAGCTGATAGATCCTTTAAAAGCAGGATTGGCTCACGAGGAGTATGTGACAGGACTAATCAATACCATTTATGATGCGGCTCAGAGTGTAAAGGATTTCAGAACCATGCAGTTTTTGGACTGGTTCATTAAAGAACAGGGAGAGGAAGAAACAAATGCTCATGATTTAATTACAAAGATGGAGTTATTTGGAACAGATCCAAAGGGACTTTATATGTTGGATAATGAATTGAAAGCCAGAGTGTATACAGCTCCTTCTTTAGTGATATAAGTGTCTGTGGAAAGATAACAAATGAAGTGAAAAAGAAAGGGTGTGACAGAAAAAAGAGCACCCTTTCTAAAACATATAATCTAATGAAAAATTCTTTTGCGGTTGTATACTAAATGCAGATACATCGCATCTTTAGCGCCGATGACATCATGGTTTCGAATAGCTTCGGTGATATCCACATGTGTTTCGATTGTTTCCTGTATTAAATTACTGTTTGTCAGTTGTATAAAAAGAGGAATAGAACTGTTGATAACAGGAATAAGACGGGGAACAACAAGATTTTTGCTGCTCATAGCAATGGCAGTGTGAAATTCAATATCTTTTTCTGTATGATTTTTCCCGCTTAGGAGCAATTCTTCGACTTCTTTACACAATTCGGAAATTTTTTCAATATCCTGTTCTGAGGCATTTGCAGCAGCCATTCCCGCAATGGAGGGTTCTAAAAGAAAACGCACTGCCAGTAAATCCTCTGCAAGCTTCTGCTTATTTTCTATAAATGTAAACCCAAGGGGGTCATTGATTACGCCTGGAGAAGAGGCAACATAGGTACCGGAGCCCTGACGAATGGTTACGATATTTCGAGAAGCTAATAATTTCATTGCTTCTCGGATAGAACTGCGGCCTGCTCCCATTTTTTCAGCGAGTATGGACTCGTTGGGGAGCTTATCATTTGGTTTAAGATGATTATTCAAAATATAAGAAACAATATCATCAGACAGCTTTTCGGGTAAACTTTTTTCATTATCACTTGTAGAATTCATCATATCATTTTCCTTTCTTTCTGCTTCTGAAAATCTACCATTATAGGATAAAATACAAAAAAATAAATGTCAAACGGAAATATTTTTAGGTTGGTTTAAAGCTTTTATAGTATAATTTAATCACTATTATAAAAATTTCGGAGGAACAGGATATGAGATTATTACTTGCAGAAGATGAAAAAGCACTCTCAAAAGCGCTTACTGCAATTTTAGAAAGAAATAATTATTCCGTAGATGCTGTTTATGACGGACAGGCGGCTTTGGAATATCTGGAGGCAGATAATTATGATGGTGTTATTCTTGATATTATGATGCCCAAAATAGATGGAATTACGGTGTTAAAAGAAATCCGAAAGAAGGGGAATTTAATTCCTGTTTTGTTATTGACAGCAAAATCTGAAGTGGATGATAAGGTAGAAGGCTTAGATGCCGGAGCCAATGATTATCTTGCAAAGCCCTTTCATTCAAAAGAATTACTGGCACGAATTCGTGCTATGACACGTGTGCAGACAGGACAGACCGGTTCAATTCTTAAAATGGGGAATGTAACCTTAAACCGTGCAGCTTTTGAGCTTTCTACATCAAAAGGAAGCTTTCGACTGGCAAACAAAGAATTTCAGATGATAGAGCTTATGATGAGTAATCCGGGAGTTTTGATTTCAGCAGAACGATTTATGGAAAAAATCTGGGGATATGACAGTGAGGCAGAAATCAATGTAGTATGGGTATATATTTCTTATTTGAGAAAAAAGCTGGCTGCGTTACAGGCAGATATTCAAATTAAAGTTACCAGAAGTGTAGGATATTCTCTGGAGGAAATAAAATGATTGCAAAACTGCGGAAAAAATTGATTTTTGTGTCTATGGTTTCTCTTTTTATTGTTCTTTTTGTACTTATTCTTTCTATTGGAATTTTAAATTACAGAAAGCTTGTGACAGATGCGGACCATGTACTTTCTATTTTGGCAGAAAATAACGGAAAGTTTCCGGAAAGAGAAGAACCGAAGGAACCGCCAAAGCCTGAAAAAAATTTTTCTGAAAAAAACCACCTTCTTTCGCCGGAATTACCTTATGAGTCAAGATATTTTTCAGCAACTGTAAATAAAGAAGGAGAAGTGCTTTCTGTGGAAGCAGGGAAAATTGTCACGGTAAACGAGGAAACAATTATCGAATACGTACAGGAGGTTTGGCAGAAGGGAAAGCAAAAAGGCTTTATTGAAAACTATCGTTTTTTATTAAGCCGTAATGACACAGAAATACGTATTATTTTTTTAGACTGTGGAAGAAGCTTAAACACTTTTCGAATGTTTCTTTTTATTGCTGCTTTTGTGAGCTTTTTAGGATTTTTAGCAGTGTGTCTTTTAATGATTTTTTTATCTGCATATATTGTAAAACCGTTTTTAGAAAATTATGAAAAACAAAAGCGGTTTATCACCGATGCCGGACATGAATTGAAAACTCCTCTTACAATTATTGACGCAGATGCAGAGGTTTTAGAAATGGATTTCGGAGAAAATGAATGGCTCAGTGATATTCAAAATCAAACAAAAAGGCTGACAGATTTAACAAACAATTTGATTTTATTGGCACGTATGGAAGAGGAAAGTATGAAGCTTCCTATGGTAGAATTTCCTTTATCAGATGTGGCAGAAGAAGTTATAGGAAATTTCCAGACACTGGCAAAAGCTCAAAATAAATTTCTTCACGGAAAAATTCAGCCAATGATTTCTATGAAGGGAGATGAGAAAGCAATTCGCCAGTTAATCGGGATTTTACTGGATAATGCTGTGAAATATTCGGATGAAAAGGGAGAAATATTGCTGACTGTGGAAGTACAGAGAAATCACATTTTTCTTTCTGTTTTTAATACGACAGAATTTATAAATAAAAAAGAAATTGCTCATTTATTTGAGCGGTTTTATAGAGCGGATAAGTCTCGAAATTCGCAGACAGGGGGGTATGGCATCGGGCTCTCTATTGCCGCTGCCACAGTGCGTGCGCATAAAGGGAAAATTTCTGCAATTACAGAAGATGAAAAATCTCTTAGAATTACAGCGGTATTTCCAAATGGAAAAAAATAAATTCTATTTTAAGTTTGATTAAGGTTTCTTCTTTATACTATGTCATGAAGAAAAACAATAGAAACAGGAGGAACTTATGGCATATCAAGCTACATTTAAAAGATACGAATTAAAGTATTTGTTGTCAAAGCAGGAAAAAGAAAAAGTTCTTGAGGCTATGGCAGCATATATGGAATTAGACAAATATGGAAGATGCACCATACGAAATATTTATTTGGACACAGATAATTTTCGTTTAATCAGACGTTCTTTGGAAAAACCGGTCTACAAGGAAAAGCTTAGAATATGCAGTTATCGCAGAGTAGAACCACAAGATACGGTGTTCGTAGAATTAAAAAAGAAATATAAGTCGGTTGTATATAAACGCAGACTGGTGCTTTCAGAAAAAGAAGTCATGGAAAGCTTTCGAAAGGAAACGCCATTACCGCTCCATTCACAAATCGGAGATGAAATTGAATATTTTCGGGAATATTACGGACATTTATATCCGGCTGTTTTCCTTTCTTACGAAAGAGAAGCTTATTTTATGAAAGATGGTTCTGATTTTCGTGTTACCTTTGATGAAAATATCTTGTACCGCAGAGAAAATTTTTCTCTTGGCAGTCCTGTTTACGGAACACCTCTTTTAGAAGAGGGTCAAACATTAATGGAAATTAAGACATCAGGGGGTATTCCTCTTTGGATGAGCCAAATTCTTACACAGTGCCATATTTATAAAACTTCATTTTCAAAATATGGACTGGCATATAAAAATATGATAGCCGAGAAAATACAGGGAGGAATAAAATATGCTTAATCATTTGTTTAAAGGAATTTTTGATACAAGTACAACGGAGGTAATTGCAGTATCTGATTTTCTTCTGTGTGTGTTGTGCTTTGATAATCGGTCTGTTTCTGGCATTTGCCTATATGTACCGTATCCGCTATACGAAAAGCTTTGTGGCAACCTTAGCTGTGCTGCCTGCTGTTGTATGTGTAGTAATTATGATGGTAAACGGGAATGTAGGTGCTGGTGTAGCTGTTGCAGGAGCATTTAGTCTGGTGCGGTTTCGTTCTGTGCCCGGCTCAGCAAAGGAAATCGGAGCAATCTTTCTTGCAATGGGAACCGGTTTAGTAGTAGGAATGGGCTATTTAGGATATGGGATTTTAGTAGCTCTCTTATTGGGCAGTGTCAATATGATTTATAATTGTGTTGGCTTTGGTGCAGGGAAGAAAGCGGAATTATATAAGACATTACATATTACAATTCCGGAGGACTTGGATTATACAGGAGTTTTTGAGGAGATTTTACAGACATACACCTCTCAATATGAGGTTGTTCGAGTGAAAACCACAAATATGGGAAGCTTATTTAAACTTACTTATAATTTGACTTTAAAAAACAAAGAACAGGAAAAAGAGTTTATTGACGAATTGCGTTGCCGAAATGGAAATTTGGAAATTACCATGTCAAAGCAGGAAACGGCAATCGGAGAATTATAAGGAGAATAATACATGAAGAAAAAAGTATATATGCTTCTGCTTGCTCTTGGAACGATATTGCTGTGTAGTTGCCAAAATCAACCGGTGTCAGAAAGCAAGTCTGACGGACAGACGGAAGAAAACAGCGTAGAGATTGACCTTACAGGAAACAGCGCAGAATACACGTCAAAAGCAGTTGAAGTATCAGAAGGAAAGGTACGAATTACAGACGAGGGTACTTATACTTTGTCGGGAACATTGGAAGGAAGCGTTATCATTGATGCAAGTAATACCGATAAAGTAGAGTTAATATTAAAAAATGCGGAAATTAACAGCGCTGACTTTGCCGCTATTTATGTGCTGTCAGCGGATAAGGTTACAATTACGACAGAGGAGGAAACACAAAACAGTCTTTCGAATAGCGGAGAATATCAAAATATAGATGAAAATCAAGTAGACGGAGTTGTTTTTTCAAAAGCCGATTTAACTCTAAAAGGAGAAGGAATATTAAATATTCAGGCTTCTTATGGACACGGAATTGTGTCCAAGGATGAATTGATTTTCAGCAGCGGTACTTACGATATTACTGCAGCATCCCATGGAATTACAGGTAAGGACTGTGTAGAAATTACAGGTGGAGCTTATAGCATTACAGCAGGGAAAGACGGTATTCATGCAGAAAATAAGGACGACAGCAATTTGGGTTATCTCCATATAGGAGACGGAGAGTTTACGATAAATGCAGGAGATGACGGAATACACAGTGCGTCACAGGTTATGATTGCAGGCGGAAAAGTGGATATTACAAACAGCTATGAGGGAATAGAGGGACTGAGTATTGATGTTACAGGAGGCGATATACAGATTACGGCAAGTGATGATGGAATGAATGCCGCAGGAGGAGCAGACGGCAGCAGTACAGGAGGAAAAGAGGAGGATATTTTTGCTGTTACAGAAGGCGCTTATATACAGATTGCAGGAGGAACTGTCTCAGTGAATGCTTCCGGAGACGGATTGGACTCTAACGGAGATTTGACGATTTCAGGAGGAAAAACTTATGTATCTGGTTCACAGGAGGGAAGTAACGGAGCAGTTGATTATAATGGAAAAGGTACAATAACCGGAGGTATTTTTGCTGCCGCAGGAGCATCGGGTATGGCACAGAATTTTCAGGAAGCTTCTACGCAGGGAGCAATATTGATTTCTACGGAACAGCAGGAAGCGCAAAGCTCTGTGGTTCTTTATGACAGCGAGGGAAAGGAATTGCTTAACTGGCAGCCTTTAAAGGCATATTCCAGTGTTCTTGTCAGTTGTCCGGAAATCAAGGAAGACGGCACTTATCAGCTAAGTGCAGGCAACAGCAGCAGTGAAATTACCATGACCGGTCTGATTTACGGAACAGAGCAAATGCAGGGAGGAGCTATGGGAGAAAGGAAAGCTCCTTTCGAGGGAGGACAAATGCCTGAGGGACAACCGGGAGAGCCACCAGAGGGGCAGGATAACAGAATGCCTCCGGCTTAAATTTTATAAGATTAAGATAGCAATCAAGTCTGATTTGAAGTATAATAATAATAGAAACGGAAAGGAAGGGAATAGAAGAATGAAAGTATTATTATTAAACGGAAGTCCCAGAAAAGAAGGGTGTACTTTTACAGCATTAAATCAGATAGCAGAGTCATTAAACAAACAGGGAATAGAAACAGAAATTTTTCAGGCGGGAAATGCTGACATGGAAAATGTAAAAGAGGCTGCGAAAAAATTGGAAACAGCCGATGGACTGATTGTAGGTTCACCTGTATATTGGGCTTCTCCCACAGGACAGATTATAGAGTTTATGGATAAACTTTCTTCATTGGCAGGAAAGCACATGCTATATAAACCGGCGGCAGCTATCGCATCAGCAAGACGTGCGGGAACAACGGCAACCTTGGAGGTTCTTACAAAATATTTCCAATTTTTCCAGATGCCTGTCATTTCATCAAATTATTGGAATATGGTTCATGGAAATACACCGGAAGAAGTAATGCAGGACGAAGAAGGACTTCAGATTATGAGAACGCTGGGTACCAATATGGCATGGGTTTTAAAGTGTCTGGAAGCAGGAAAAAATGCCGGTATTAAGAAACCTACACCGGAAGAAAAAATCAAAACGAATTTTATAAGATAAGGAAATAGGCGAAAGGTTGGAGTAAAATCAGCTTTTCGCCTTTATTATAGAAATTATTATTCTTCGTATTGAAAAATAAGAGATATGCTCTGTATTTCGCCTGTTCCTCGCATTTCAATGGGAATGTATCCACAAAATTCCCAGCCGTTTTCTATACGCTCACGGATAATGTCTTCTGCTTTATTAAATCCATAGCTTGTTCCTTTTCCAAAACCAAAACCCCAAAATTCAGCTTTTATTTTTACAAAATCAACTTTTTTCATTCTGTCACTCCTTTTTACGAAATTACATAATACATTTTAATTATATCATAAAAAAAGATAAAAGAAAGAAATTTTAAGCATAACAGTATATAACAGTTGACAAACAGTTATATACTGTTATATACTGTTTATTAACAGGAGGAAAACAATGAAGATTATAATCAATAACTCATCGATGGTACCGATTTATGAACAGCTCATGGAGCAGATAAAAACAATGATTTTAAATGAAGAATTAAAAGAAGACGAGATTTTGCCTTCTGTGCGCTCTTTGGCAAAAGAATTAAAAATAAGCGCTCTTACTGTAAAAAAGGCGTATGACAATTTAGAGCAAGAAGGATTTACCGTTACGGTTCACGGAAAGGGCACTTATGTGGCAGCGGGAAATAACGCTGCAAAAGCAGAGGAACGAAGAAGGGAACTGGAGACGGACTTGGAAAATATTATTCAAAAAGGAAAAAGATATGGTATTTCCAATGAAGATATCCGTTCTATGTTTGAAATGATAATGGAGGATGAAGAAGAATGCTGAAAATAAAAGATTTGAAAAAATCCTATGATTTATTCCAACTGGACGTGTCTTTTGAAATCCCAAGAGGCTGTATCACCGGCTTAATTGGGGCAAACGGAGCAGGGAAAAGTACAATTTTCAAAGGGATTTTAGATTTGATTTCCATAGACGGAGGAACGATTGAAATTTTTGGAAAAGATTATAAAACTCTTTCCAAGAAAGAAAAGGAAAAACTGGGTGTTGTACTGGCTGAGTCAGGATTTAGTGGATTTTTGACGGTTCAGGATGTGGCAAAGATACTGGAGAATATGTATTCCCAATTTGATAAAGCCATGTTTTTCGATTATTGCAAACGGTATCAATTACCTTTAAAGAAACAGATAAAAGAATTTTCCACGGGAATGAAAGCAAAGCTGAAAATTTTAACTGCAATTTCTCATAAAGCAGAATTTTTGCTTTTGGATGAACCTACCACAGGCTTGGACGTTTTGGCAAGAGAGGACTTGCTTTCCATGCTCAGGGAATACATGGAGGAAAATGAAAACAGAACAATTTTAATCAGCTCACATATTTCCACAGACTTAGAGGGTTTATGTGATGATTTGTATATGATTGATAATGGAAAAGTAGTGCTCCATGAGGAAATTGACATGCTGCTGGGACAGTATGGATTATTGAAGATTTCTTCTGAGCAGTACGACACCTTAGATAAAAACTATTTGCTTCGGAAAAAGAGAGAAAGCTGGGGATATGCCTGTCTGACCAATCAAAAGCAGTTTTATCTTGAAAATTATCCTTCTTATACAATGGAAAAGGGAAGCATAGATGAGGTAATTACTATGATGATAAAAGGAGAAAAGATATGAAAGGATTATTTATAAAAGATATTGCTTTGATGAAGCATAATAAAAGATTATTGATGATTATATTTTTGACGGTACTTTTTTTACTTATGTCAGGCATGAACAGCAGTTTTCTCATGGGATATATGCCATTTATCTGTTGTATTCTGACCATGGGCACTATCAGCTATGACGAATATGAAAACGGACTTCCCTTTCTGTTTACATTGCCGGTTTCCAGAAAAGAGTATGTAAAAGAGAAGTTCTTACTGGGGTTTTTAACAGGAGGGGCAGGATTTCTCGTGAGTTCGGTAGTAACTACTGTTATGCAGTGGGTTAAGACACCGGAAATGGAATTTTTGCAGTGGTTTTTATTTTGCGGATGCTTTTTAATATTTCTGGCAATTTTTCTGGGGCTGATGATACCAATTCAGCTTAAATACGGCAGCGATAAAGGAAAAATCGTTTTTATGGGAACTTTTTTGATTTTGATTGCTCTGTTTTATCTGATTACAAATATTTCCGAAAAGCTTTCCTTGGATTTGGGAGGGGTAAAACAGTTCTTGACAGGGATTTCTGACGGACAGTTTTTTGTGGGAGGTATACTGTTAGCGGTTGTTGTTTTAGGTATTTCTTATTATGTCAGTATTTGTATTATGGAGAAAAAAGAATTTTAGATTTTGAAGTTGACATTTTTTATTTTGAGGCTATAATAGTTTTAGATAAAACAGTTTTATTTAGAACTATTATAGCTGTTTTTTTATGGAAGGGGTGTGAAAATATAGATGAAAAATGCGTCCGATATGCTGATGTTGGTTCGTTATATGATGAAGCTGTATGAAAAATATTTGGAAGATGTACAGATGAAGCACCGGTTGTCCCATATAGAAATTGCCATTATTGGATTTTTGTATAATAATCCGGAGCGAGACACAGCAGCAGATATTGTGGAGAGGCGTATGCTCCCCAAAGGAAATGTATCTGCCGGTGTAGAAACTTTGGTACAAAAGGGGCTTTTAATGCGCAGGCAGGACCAGACAGACAGGAGAAAAATTCATTTATCTCTTTTGGAAAAAGCAGTTCCGATTGTTCAGGAAATCGAAGAAATCAATAAAAAATTTCGCCGACAAATTTTTAAAAACCTTTCAAATGATGACTTGAAAACTTATGAGAAAACAACGGATTTTATTTTAGAAAATCTAAAAGAGGTTTTAGAAAGGAAATGAGAACCATGACAAACCACAAAGATTTTTTAGGGAAAGAGCCGGTAGGTAAATTATTGTTAAAGCTGGCGCTTCCCACAGTAACCGCCCAGATTATCAATATGCTCTATAATATTGTAGACCGTATTTATATCGGGCATATTCCGAAGGTAGGGGCTATGGCGCTTACAGGAGTAGGCGTGTGTATGCCGTTAATTCTGATTGTAGCGGCATTTGCGGCATTAGTCGGAAACGGCGGTGCGCCAAGAGCTTCTATTTTTATGGGAAAAGGCGATACAAAATCAGCAGAAAAAACATTGGGTAACTGTTTTTCATTACAGATTATCATTTCTGTTTTATTGACGGTTGTCCTGCTGATTTGGAACAGAGATTTTCTTTTGGCATTTGGAGCCAGTGAAAATACCATTGAATATGGCGTAAGCTATATGAATATTTATGCGCTGGGTACGTTTTTTGTTCAGCTTACATTAGGAATGAATGCTTTTATTACCGCTCAGGGCTTTGCCAAGACAGGTATGCTGTCTGTGTTAATCGGTGCAGTGGCAAATATTGTGTTGGACCCGATTTTTATCTTCGGTCTGGATATGGGAGTAAGAGGCGCTGCTCTGGCAACCATTATCTCTCAGGCGCTTTCTTGTATTTGGGTGGTATCCTTCCTCTTTGGAAAGAAGACCTTCTTAAAGATTAAAAAGGAAAACCTGAAATTAAAAAAAGAATTTATTCTTCCGAGCTTGGCGCTGGGTTCTTCTGTGTTTATTATGCAGGCAAGTGAAAGTATTATTTCTGTGTGCTTTAATTCTTCCTTGCTGAAATACGGAGGAGATATTGCAGTAGGTGCAATGACAATTTTAACCAGTGTTATGCAGTTTGCTATGCTTCCTTTGCAGGGACTGGGGCAGGGAGCACAGCCGATTATCAGTTATAATTATGGTGCACGTAATGTAAAACGTGTAAAAAAAGCTTTCTGGCTGTTATTAAAAGTAAGTATGGCGTATGCTATTTTATTATGGGGCGGTGTAATGCTGTTTCCACAGGGCTTTGCAAGCTTGTTTACATCTGATGTGGCGCTTTTGGCATTTACAAAAGACGCATTGAGAATTTATGTGGCAGCGTTGTTTATTTTCGGAATTCAGATGGCATGCCAGATGACATTTATGTCTATCGGAAATGCAAAGGCTTCTATTATTGTAGCGGTTATGCGTAAATTTATTCTTTTAATTCCGCTGATTTACGTGATGCCGGCAATTTTAAAACAAAACCAGACCATGGCAGTTTATATGGCAGAACCTGTGGCTGATGTGATTGCCGTAACCTTTACCGCAATTTTATTTGCAGTTCAGTTTAAAAAAGCTATGCAGGAAATTTCAAAACAGTAAAAAGAAAGGCAGAAGAGTATAGAGAAATCTATGCTGTTCTGCCTAAATTATTTTTCGATAATTGTTTTATATGTTAAAATAAAATGAGATATTTTATTGAAAATTCGTAGTATAAAGATGGAGGAGAAAGGAGGAAGGCTTTGGAGGATTTAAAAATTATTGCATTATTTTATCAACGTTCGGAGCAGGCAATTATAGAATTGTCCAATAAATATGGGGCAATTTGCAGGAAAGTGGCAAATAATATATTAAATAACCGACAGGATACAGAGGAATGTTTAAATGATGCCTATCTGGGAGCATGGAATACTATACCACCGCAAAATCCAAATCCGCTTTTAACATATATTTGTCGTATTGTTCGGAATTTAGCGATTAAAAGGTATCATGCAAACACTGCGGCGAAACGAAATAGTACCTATGACATTGCGCTGGATGAATTGGAAAACTGTTTTCCGTCTGCGGATACAGTGGAAACGGAATGGGAAGCCAAGGAAATCACCGAAAGTATTAACCGATTTCTTGCCTGCTTAGAGCAAGACAATCGTGTTATGTTTGTGCAGCGCTATTGGTATTCCGCTTCTATTACAGAAATTGCAGAGCTTTTTCATACAAGCAATCATAATGTATCTGTTCGGCTTTCCAGAATACGCACAAAATTGCGAAAACATTTAATGAAGGAAGGGATATTTCTATGAGAAAAGAGAAAATTTCTGAAATTATCAGTGATATAAATTCTGAATATATAGAAGAAGCAGCTGTATATAGCGGAAAGAAAAACAGACAGGGGCACTATGCCTGGCTAAAATGGAGTGTTGCTGCTGCAAGTATTGTATTGATTGTATTTTTAGGGACAGCAATTTTAGGGCGGACATACACCGTTACCTTAGAGAATGGAGATACCATAAAATTTGTAAGAAATAAGTTTTCGGGAAATCGTGTCGAAGGAAAAATAGAGTGTGATACAAGAGATTTAACAGAAGAAGAAATTCAACAGCTTTTTCATGATTTGCCTGTTAAAGCCTATGGATTGTTTGATGTTGACAATCATCAATTATTTCTTTTAAGGGGAATGATAGGTGACGTAAGACTTTATGTAACTACGATAGACTCCCTATTCGATGATGCAGAAAATATGGGATATACAGATACTTCTGTTATAGAAGGAATTCCTGTCCATGGAGGTTATTCTTATCGCAGAGAAGAAAATCTGGAGGTTGTTTGCAATGCCGGTTTTACTGTGGGGAATAGTACGGTATATCTGGAATGTACAGAGGAATATAAAAATGCAAAGACAGCCAGAAATCAGATTGCACAAACTGTTTACCATTTGATTGAAAACGGAGAAATTAATCTGGAACAAATCATAAAATAGTTTTATACTTGGATTAAAGAAATAGTAGAGAAAGATGAGGAAAGATATGCAGTATAAAACATTTAAAGATGAAATTCAATTATCCAGACTGGGCATGGGTGTGATGCGCCTTCCCATAGCAGACGGAAATGATGCACAGATTGATTATGAGAAAGCAGAGAAGCTTATTGCTCACTGTATGGAGCAAGGAGTTAATTATTATGATACAGCCTACATCTATCATGGGGGCAAGTCTGAAGAATTTCTGGGGAAAGCTTTGGAAAAATATCCACGGGACAGCTTTTATATAGCAGATAAGTATAATTTTCAGGCGCAGCCGGATTACCGCAAACAGTTTCAGGAACAGCTTGCAAGACTTGATATGGATAGAATTGATTTTTATCTGCTTCATGGAATTCAGGATACTTTTGCAGAACAAATGATTGGAAACGGTTGTATTTCTTATTTCGACCAGATGAAAAAGGAAGGGAAAATTAAATATTTGGGATTTTCTTTTCATGGAACAGCAAAGCTTTTGAAAGAGCTTTTAAAACTGTATCCTTGGGATTTTGTACAAATTCAGTTAAACTATTATGATTGGTATTTTACAGATGCCAAGGAGCTGTATGAAATTTTAACGCAGGCTCAAATTCCGATTATGGTAATGGAACCTGTTCATGGAGGACTTTTGGCAAATCTTACAGAGAAAGCGGCGGATAAATTAAAATCAATAGATACAGACCGTTCTTTGGCATCATGGGCTATGCGATGGGTAATGGAGCTGGAAAATGTTCAGGTGGTTTTAAGCGGAATGTCTGATGACAGTCAGCTTTATGATAATATCCAAACATTTTCAGAGGCAGCTCCGTTGGCGGTTGAAGAACAGGAGAAGATTAAGGAAGCAGCAGAAATGCAGAAGGCTACCATTACAGTTCCGTGTACAGAATGCAGATATTGCACGCCGAATTGTCCGCAGGGACTGGATATTCCATGTTTGCTGAAACATTATAATACAGCGAAAGTAGGCGGAGCATGGAGAATTCGTGATTTGAAGCAGATGTCGGAAGAAAAGAGTCCGTCTGCTTGTATCGGATGTAAAGCCTGTACAGAGCATTGTCCGCAGGGATTTGAAATTCCGAAGTACATAAAAGAGTTGGAGGAAATGCTGAATAATTTGTAAAAGCTGTGTATTATCGGTGGGTTGACACCTAAAATCTGATATGTTTTTCGAACGAAGGTGTCGGAGGTTGGCAGACAACAAAAAAATCAACCATGAAAAGGGGCTGTCGCTTTAACGATTAGTAAATCGTGAAGCGGCAGCTTCCTTTTTTCTGATTTTCGCTATATAGTTGCTCTGTTTCTATTGAAACAATAGCTTTTTCGTAAAAAAGCCGTACTTTAATACAATCCAAAACTGGATTTGAAAAAAAATTTTGGATTCTCTAAATTTATGCACTCTTCAAAGGAAATAAATGCCTTCCAGTTTTCCCTTTTTGGATTTTGTTATGAAGTTTATTTACATTTTTTGCCATTGCCAGCAAAACACTTTCAGCAAGAACATTCGCTGTGCCACGACTCAAATATCTGCGAAACTGCATATCCTGTTTCAGTTCACCAAAAGATCCTTCTGCTTGGATGCTTCTATTTATTCTAAGAAGAATTCCTTCGTCAGAAAGAATCCGCTCCAAATCTTCCTCCCGATATTTCAAAAATGTTTTTGCTACGGAAAGCACTTTGTTTCTCTCTTCTATTGGTGTTTTACAGTTATTCCCCTTGATGCACTCTTTCTTGTAAGGACAATCTTTACATTCTTTACATTGATAAATGTTTTTTTCACTGATATATCCGGTTTTAGATTTAGAGCGACGGAGATGTGTAAAGGGCAGCTGTTTCCCATTTTTACAAATATAAGAGTCACTTTTTTCATCATACTTCATATTTTCTATACGGCCGATGTCGTTTCTATATTTTCTCTTTTTTGATATTTCATAATTCGATGGTTTGATAAATGCCAACTGCTGATTTTGATCTAGAAATACATAATTCTCTTCACTTTCATATCCAGCATCTGCAATGATTTTTTGATACTTAAATGTCAGATATTCTTCTGTTTCCTTTAAGAAGGGAATTAAGGTGGTAGTATCTGTGGGCTGTGGTCCGATTGTCAGCCATACAATGTATTCAGAATCAACGCCATGCTGTAAATTAAATGCTGGCTTTAACTGTCCATTTCCCATTGCGTCTTCTTTCATCCGCATAAAGGTGGCATCCGGATCTGTTTTAGAATAACTGTTCCTTTTTCCACAAATATGCAGTTTTTTTGTATATCCTTTTAAACGGTCCAGATAGTCTTCTAATGTTTCGATACTCTTTTGCAGCTGAGTTTTTCGTTTCCCAATACCATGTACAAATACAATGTTTTCTTCTTGTTTTAATGCGTACAGCTTTTTGCGTAACCGTTTTACGTGTTTCATTTTAACAGTATCACCGTGAACAATCCGAATACCATAAAGTTGCTCACATTCTGCAATGAGATCGGCGATTTTAATCAGCAACTTCGCCTGATTTTTGGTTACCGTCTTTTTCCATACAAATGTATATTTATTGGCGCAGGCTTCGATTTTTGTACCGTCTATAAAAATCGTTTCTCCCGAAATTTCTCCAAGTTCGTAAAAGAGATTAGACATTTCAGCGAGAATTCGTTTCGCACACGGAGCAAAATGAATACTTCGGAAACGGGCAAAAGTGGCATGGTCAGGAACTGGTTTTCCCTCTAAAAGATACATGAAATTAATATCTCGCTTACAGTTCAATTCCATAGAGCGAGAGGAATAATCACCATTCATATAGGAATATAAAACAATCTTCAAGAGTGTTCTTGGCGATACTGTATTTATTCTTTCATAAGTAGAATATAAGTCCGTTAAATCCATAGCCTCCACAAACTGACTCAGCAACCGCACAGAATCATCTACTGGAATAATTGTTTCTAAGTTTAAAGGAAGTTTTAGTTGATATCCTTCCTCATTCAAAGTATAATTCTTGTGTAATAATATAGGGGTTTGCATACTTATATTTTACACCAACAGCCAGGTTTTTCGAAGCCTGGCTGTAATTTTTTGCATAGAAAAGAGGCTGCGCACTAATTATTTAGTGCGACAGCCCCTTTTCTAAATATTACAGGATAAAGATTTTGATTTTTAAAAAATATGAGGGAGCAGTGTAATATTTTAGGTAATTCCTGTGTCTAAGAAGTGAAAGGAGGAAGATGAAATGTCGGCAGAACAAGTAATAGAAAGATTGATTATGGAATATGGCGATGCAATTCTGCGAATGTGCTATCTTTATTTGAAAGATTATCATTTAGCGGAGGACGCAGCACAGGAAACCTTTATAAAAGCGATGAAGCATTATGAAAGCTTTCATCAGAAATCCAGTGAAAAGACATGGTTTACAAGGATTGCAATTAACTGCTGCAAAAATATGATGCGGATGAATTGGTTTCGGTTGGGGCGTGGATATCTGGAAGAAGACGTACAGGTATCTGCTGCTGATTTAATAGAAAATGTGTTGGAAAGAGATAGTATGACCAGAGCTATTCAAAATATGGAAATTCACGACAGAGAACTCATTATTTTATATTACTATCAGGAGTTGTCTATGAAAGAGGTGGCACAGGTAATTGGAAAATCGGAAAACGTGACAATACAACGTATGAACAGAGCCAGAAAAAGGCTCAAGAAAATTTTGATGGAGGTAGGTTATGGAACGTAAAGAAATTAAAAGAATAATAGATACGGAACTTAATGAGATTGTGTTTACAGATATCATGAAGAAAAAAAGTTTTTGAAAATTCAAAGAGGCGAATATCTCATCCGATGCTGCGATATGCAGCTATGATTATACTGACTTTTATGATTGGCGGAACGACGGTATTCGCAGGTTATTATTTTTTGAATAAAGTAAATGTCAATAAAATAACTCTTCCGGAACTGGATGCAATGCAGATTGTAGAAATTACACCTCTTAAAGCAGAAAAGGATGAATATGGATATATTCATACAGAGTTTTCTGATTACACTGCGTTGCAGTCAAATATTGGGATTGATTTGCTCGAAAGTAAATACGCAACGGAACAATCCTATTTGCAGGGAAGTATGGAGACAGACCAGAAAAATTATGCAATTATAAAAATGAAGAACTACATCATAGAAGAGATGTATTATTCGCCAATATCGCTGTCAATGGATTTAATTTTAAGTCAGGAACAGTTAGAGCAGGGATGGGATACAGACTATTTGGGTTTTTATGAGTATGTGGAAAGCTATACATCTAAACAGGGATACAAGGTAAATCTCATTCAGGACACAACAGAAGAAAATGTGGAGAATAACTACGTTTCAGAAAAATGTGCAATTTTTGTGGCTGACGGTGTCCGATATACTTTGTGCGGAAGAACTTCCATGGAGACGATAAAAGAGATTGTGGATAGTATGGAATATTAAAATTAAAAAACTATATACAAAAAATATTTTATAATATATAATTCCATTATACATTATGAACAAATAAGAGGTTGTGATTTTGATGGGATATGTTAGACTTTACACAGAAACCACGTCTATGAATAGTTACTATTATGAAGAATTGAGTGGAGAAATTTTTTTGTTTGAAAATAAAAGAGGTGGAAACGGACTTTGCATGGGAACTATTGCAGGAATTTCACTTGTGATATTTACGTTTGTAAGAAAAATAGAGAAGTCTATTCCCTTTGATGCCAATCTGTTGTATTGGATTTCCACGTGGATCGGAGTTATTTTAGGTGTATTTATTTCTGGATATATGTTGAAACGTGCAAAAAGAAAGATTGAAAGAAATGTAAGAATTTATCCTTGTGGATTAGAAGAACTGCGGACAATGGCAAAGCAGAACCGGAAATGGTTTTTTAAACATATTGTATTGGTTTTGAGCATGGGCGGGATGTGTGCAGTTTCTCATTTTCTAATGATTTGGGTTGTCCCCTCTGTTCCGATATATGCTTTTTTTAATTTACTAATGTGTCTGATGACGATGTTAATGCTGCTTTCTTTTGCAGGAAGTCATCCGATAAAAGGCTGGAAAATTGCAGGAAAGATATTAACAAAGAAGGAAAAATAATACGATATAAAACAGAAAGAAAATTTTCATTTTCCTTAAAATATCAATTAAGTATTTTGGTAACGCTGTATTTGGGATATTTATTAAATGCTAAGCTTTATACGGTATTGGCTCAAAATATTTTTTTGAAACATCTTATCATTTGGACCTCAGTTTCTGCGATAATATTGTTGCTTTTTTACCGGACAAATTTTGTTTTGATTTTAGTAATATTTTTAGCCAGTGTAATTGCTTTATCTGCTATGGCTGCTGCAACAAGACCTGTTTTACGGGCAAAAACATATAAAAGGTTAGAGAACAGAAAAAAATAATCGGAAGTTGATTATGGCAGGGTGATAACGTGATATTCAAGTTTTATATTGATTTAAACATGAAAATACCATCTTTATTAAAAAATACATAAATCCGAAGGAGTTTTCAGTAGCTGATATTGTGGAGGTTTTGGTATAAGAGGAAATGACTTCTTAATGGCTGCAATCGTTATTCCAGTGATTTTCATTCCGGTAAAGAGACACAGAAATACGTGCTGGCGAAATTGTTATTACAGAAGTAAAGATTTACAAAGAGGAAAAAATTCTTTTTTTTAATAATGGAGAATTAACAGCAACGGATTTTTACGGAAGAAGATAGTAGTATAGGACTCTCTGATAAATTTAAAAAGAAAACGGTTGAATTTTATGTTAAGACAAAAAGGGATTAAAAAATGCGTGAGGTTTTATAAATTTGTATTAGGGTAGAGTAAAAGAGAAGAAAAGGAGAAAATAGCATGGAACTGAAAAAGGTATGGATGTCCTCGGAAACAAGAAAAAAAAGCCGATATGGGTATCGGACGGTGGGGAAAATATTGGGAATTGTATTTTTAATGACAGCTTTACTTTTGATAGGAACATTTCTGTCTCTTTCTTTGGGATTGCCACAGCAAAGCTCTTCAATGATTTTGGTGCTTTTGGCTAGTACACTTGGGATTGTGCTGACTGCAAGGTTGGGACGGCGGGGAATGCAGGATGCCACGATTTTTTTTCTTACAGAAAATGACGGTTTATGGATTATGGATGCCCGCAGCATACCTAATTATGGAGATGGATTTTTGGGCTTTGCAGTTGGTGCGATGGAGACGCAGGCGTTTTTGCGTTTGCAGGGCAAAAAGCCATATCTTCCCCAAGGTGCAGATGAAATCCTGAAAGTATGGGGCATTAAAGAAAATAACAGTCATTATGTTATCCGATGCCAGTCACGTCATCCAAATAAACGTGTGACCCGGCATACATATTTTCTGGTTAAGGGACTTCAGGATGAAGAAATGCTATTGAAGGAGTTCGAGAGAAGAAAAACCTGGGAAAACACACTGGAGCCGGCTGAAAATCGAAATATGTGGTATATTCTACTGAGCGGAGTGGGGCTTGCGGTATGTGTTATTATGTGTGTCATGAGTCATCCGGCTGTTGCCAGAATGCCTGGAACGATTTATTTTCCCTGTATGGGAGCCTCTTTGATAGCATTTTGCTTTTTATTTTACTTTATTATCCGTCAACGCCGAGGGGAATAAGCGAGTTAGGTTTCCGCATCTAAAGAGGATACTATAAAAGAAAAAAGAGAAACACAGGGGGCGTTAAGAGATTGTAAAAGGAGGTGTCACATGAATTTCACAGACGAAAAAGACTATCTTATGCGTATGATTAAGGAAATGGTAAGTGTCTTGTTTTCTCTAATGTTGGGGAAGAAATATACTTCTGTTGAATTAGAAAATGAAGACAAATTTCAGGTGTCAGGGAGACCACTAAAAGATTTTAAAGCTATGATTGACCGAGGACAGATTAATGAAGCGGAGAATATTCTTTTAGATGAAATGGATTATACCAATCAAGATGATGTGATAACGGCTGCACTTTTTTATCAGTATTTATGTGAGAAAGAAGAAGGTTTTTTGCAGGAACATCAATATTCAAAAGAGGAGGTACTTTTTGGAGCAAAAGATTTATTAGAGAAATCAGGATATCATGATTTACTTGAGATTTTGCAGGAAAAAATATAGTTTATCAGTTATGAAAAAGAAGTTGTTACAGTTAAGGGCATATCAATGTTTCTGAACAATGCTAAATGTGACAACTTCTTTTTGTGTATTTAAGGATGCTGCTGAGAATTTAAAATTTCCTGTTCTTCAAAGTAGCGATCTGCAATAAAACCGGCAGACTCTGCCCAAAGTGTATTTTCAGTGTTTTGCAAAGCTTTGTAAGTCTTAGAGTGGTAAAAAGCTACGGTGGCTTCAGGAAAATTCATACCTGTTGTTTCTTGGATAATGTCTATAACATCTCGAATTTGTATACATAAATTCATAGTAATGTCTTTTCCATTGAAAAAATATTTATTACTAATCATGAGCAATCTCCTTTCGATATTCAAAATATAGATATTCTAAAGCACGTGGTGTGTGGAAAGACACTTGATTGTTAATTTTACTATAACGAAGTCTGTCTACTGCTTCATGTGATTTTAAAATACCTGACATATAAAGTTGAACGGTTTCCATTGTGTTATCATCGGCCACCGGACCTATGACTATATCATAATTATGTTGGATGCCGCCATGTAATCGATTGTTTTTGATAAATTCTAACCATTCTGCATCAAGAGTATTAAAATGTTTGATATTCAGTGAATTAGAAGGATGAAAAATGTATTGATATACGTATTCGCTGCCAGAAAAAGTTCGCATATATAAACGATGCGCCCATTCTTTAGCTTGAGTTTCTAGTACAGTACAATAAAATCCACGACCGAAGTCTCGTCGATTGCGTCATTTTCTGATAGATTGTGTATTTTTGCATAATTTTCTAAAGCTTGAATAGATAAAGACTCTACATCTGATTGCATGCTCATTTTTTACCCCTCCATTCTAATAACTTTATTATAACAGAATTGTTTTTTATAGCCAATAGCAAAAGTTTATCCTTAAATGATAATGCTTTGCTTTTGATTTACAATAAATATATTATGCAAACTAAAAAGCGGAAGTGGAAAAAACATTGCTCCATTTTTGCTTTTTCTGTTATAATGGGCTGGGAGGCAGATATGAAAGAAAAAATATTAATTGTAGATGATGAAACAGAAATCGCAGATTTAGTCGAGTTATATTTGCAAAATGAAGATTTTCTCGTATATAAATTTTACGATGCAGAAGAAGCGTGGAATTTTATGGAGAAGGAAGAGCTGGATTTGGCTCTTTTGGATATTATGATGCCAAAGATTTCAGGCTTAGAGTTGTGTAAAAAAATACGTGAACGATATAATTATCCTATTATTATGCTGACGGCAAAAGGAGCGGAAATTGATAAAATTCAAGGCTTGACTTTAGGAGCGGATGACTATATTACCAAGCCTTTTCAGCCGCTTGAGGTAGTGGCAAGAGTAAAGGCGCAGCTGCGCAGATATAAGCGTTATAATATGGGAACAGTGAAAGCAGAGGAGATTTTAGAGCATAAAGGATTGATTTTGAATAAAAAAACGCATGAATGTTTCTTAAATGAACGTTTATTGTCTCTTACACCCACAGAGTTTTCTATTTTAGCTATTTTGTGCGAACAAAAAGGCAATGTAGTCAGTGCGGAGGAGCTGTTTCATCAGATTTGGAAAGATGAATATTACAGCAAAAGCAATAATACCATCACCGTACATATTCGTCACTTAAGAGAAAAAATGGAGGACTCTTTTGAAAATCCAAAGTATATTAAAACAGTGTGGGGGTGCGGCTATAAAATTGAAAAATGAGAAGAAAAATATTTGTAAAATTGTGAAAATTATTCTTTTGATTTTGCTGTTCCTTTTGGGAATTTACGGGGTTTACTATCTATTTGATACGGTTTTTAACGGCATGATTTTAGATTGGATTAGCAATCATTTCGTTCATGAGGAACGTACCGGATGGTACGACGGAGAACAAAAGGTTCAATATATTTATGAGCGTGTGGATTGGCAAGCATTTAAGTATATTGCAGTTGTTTCTTTTGTTTTTTTGGCAGGTATAATTGGAAGCTCTGTATATATTATTTTGCATTTTTCCTTGAAAAAACAACAGAAAAAATTGATTTCCAGAACAGCGGAAATGATACATGATTACATGAAAAAAGAATGTGATGTATCGGAAATTTTCCCTCAGGAATTTTCAGAAATAAGTACACAGTTGGTTCAGATAAAAGCAGATATGGAAAGAAAAGAACAGTATTTGAAAATGGAAACTCAGAAAAAGAATGACTTAATTACTTATCTGGCACATGATTTGAAGACACCGCTTACATCGGTTATGGGGTATCTGAATTTACTGGAAGATGCACCGGATATGCCCCTTGCTCAACGCGAAAAATATACTCATATAGCCAGAAAAAAGGCAGAGCGTTTAGACAGTCTTATTCAGGAATTTTTTGAAATTACCCGTTACAATTTACAGAATATTACGCTGGAAAAAGAGAATATTGATTTATATTATATGCTTATACAGATGAAAGAAGAATTTTATCCTGTTCTGGCACAGAAGGGAAATACAATAGAATTGAAAGTGCCGGAGGACTTACAGGTTTACGGTGACGCAGATAAGCTTGCCAGGGTGTTTAATAATATTATTCGGAATGCCGTTTCTTATAGTTATCCGTCTTCTGTTATTACGATTGAGGGAGAGAAAAATTCAGACGGAGTGTGCCTTTTCTTCCGAAATAAAGGAAAAACAATTCCAAAGGAAAAGCTTTCCAGAGTATTTCAGAAATTTTTCCGAATTGATGAGGCACGCAGCTCAGATAGTGCAGGGTCAGGTCTTGGACTTGCTATTGCAAAAGAGATTGTGGAGCTTCACGGGGGAAGTATTTCTGCTATAAGTGAACAGGAGGAGACGGTTTTTCAGATTGTACTTCCGGAAAAGTAATGAGTTGCAAGTAAACAAATGGAGGTATTATGTATGGAAAAATTATTTTATCCGGCTATTTTTCATAAAGCAGAAGAAGGTGGTTTTTGGATTTCATTTCCCGATTTACCGGAATGTTTTACAGAAGGAGATGATATGAAACAGGCTTATGAAATGGCAGTAGAGGCTCTGGGACTTGCGTTGGTGAACCGAAAAGAGGAGAAAGAGGAAATTCCTATGCCCTCCGAAATAGATAAAATTCAAAATGAGGAAGGTATTGATTTCAGCTTAGTCTTTCCAGAAAATAATAGGTAGAATTGAATTAAATTATTAAAAATTATAGAATTACAATATAGAAAAATCAAAATAGAGAAAGGTATAGAAAATGTATATTGATTTTAAAAAGAATTGTAAAGAATACCTAAAAGAAGCCAAGAAAAAAGGCTATCAAAAATATGGATTTGTAGAATTTCAGGAATTTAGGGGAATTGTTATTACAAGTTTACAGAAATTAAATAATCCGTTAGAGGAATTATTGTACTATAAATTTGTATATCAAAAAAAGGAGATGAGATTTTATCATATTGCAACAGAACTAAAAGAAGTAGCCATATCTGGAATAGCTATTTTGAGTTTTTATATGACAGTGGCTTCTATGTTGGGAGAACATAGTATGAAATATTTGTCATTCGGGTATGCACTAATAATGTTATATTGTGGAGTGGAGATGTCCATATTTCAGTATAGCAAAATAGACTATTTTCTTTGCGAAATTTTTGCGAGTATAAGTGAAAGAGACTTACAATAATTATCCACAAGTCAAATTAAAATCATACATAATTAAAGAATATACCTTTTCAAATCTTAAGGAAATCTTAGGATTTTAACAACAGAATATTAAAACACCTTTTCTTTCTTTTTGGTACAGTAGATTTATAAGAAGTACAAAAGAAAGAAGGGTGTTTTTTATATGAGTAAACGGAAACAAAGAAGAAATAGAAGAAGAAAAACAGGATTAATTTTGTTGGCAGCAGTGTTGGTTTTCTTGCTTTTGCCAAATAAAAAATCGGAAGTTTTCAGCAAGGAAAAAGAAGAAATTTCTTTAGAAGAACTTTATAGTGAGGCTGCAATACTGCTGGACGAAGAAGGCCAAATTTTAGGAAGAAAAAATTCAGAAAAGAAAATCTATCCGGCTTCGCTTACGAAAATTATGACAGTGCTTTTATCCATAGAAAAGCTGGATAATATACGGGAAATAACTGTTTTAAGAGAGGAAATCTTTCCTGAATTATATGCACAGGACGCTTCTATGGCAGGATTTTTGCCGGGAGAAAAGGTTACTTACAGAGACCTTTTATACGGAGCGATGCTGCCATCAGGGGCAGAATGTTGTGTCGCTTTGGCAGAAGGTTCTTGTGGTTCAGAAAAAGAATTTGTATCAGAAATGAATAAGAAAGCAAAAAAACTGGTAATGAAAAATACACATTTTACAAATACTACCGGCTTACATGATGATAATCATTATACAACAGTTGAGGATTTATCACGCTTGCTTTGCTATGCTATGAAAAATCAGGACTTTTCTAAGATTTTTACTGCATTTTCATATTCTGTGCCTGCGACTAACAAACATCCGGAGGGCTTTACTTTTTTCAGTACCTTATCACAGGAGTTGCAAAAAGCAGGAGTAAAAGATAGCTGTATTTTAGGAGGAAAAACGGGCTATACCTCAAATGCAGGGCTTTGTCTTGCCACAGCAGCAGAAATAAACGGAAAAAAGTATTTTTTCATTACCGCTCATGCACAAGGCTCGCATAATACAGAGCCGTATCACGTGTTAGATGCGCTTTCTGTTTATGGAAAACTGGAGAAATAATTTTAGCTGTGTCTTCTTTTCGGTATCTGTGCTATAATTTGCAGTATATACAACGGATTATATAAGCAATTTATAACCCCCACCGGAAAGGATTAAATATATGAATTTATATGATAACATTCTATCTTTTAAAGGCACATGGAGAAGGTATCAGGAGCGTGTCTTAAACTCTTCGGATGCTTATCTCTCCGACAAAAAAATACATATTGTAGCTGCTCCCGGCGCTGGGAAGACAACCTTAGGCATTGAACTTATCAGGCGGACACAAAAGCCCTGTCTTATCCTTTCACCGAGAATTGTTATTCGGGAGCAGTGGTTGGAAAGAATAAAAGACGGCTTCTTAAATGAGCGGCTTTCGCCCGAAGATATTCTTTCCAATGACATGAAAAATCCAAAGCTCATTACTTCGATTACCTATCAGACTTTATTTTGCGGCATGACACGCTATGCCGGAATGACTGAGGAAGAGGAAACAGAAAATCAGGAAGCTATGGATTTTTCTCATTTTGAGCTTCTCAGAACAGTGAAAGAAGCAGGGATAAAAGTTATATGCTTAGATGAATGTCACCATCTGAAAAACGAATGGTGGAAGGCGTTAGAAGATTTTATGAAGGAAATGGGGGAGGTTACGGTAATCTCCCTGACGGCAACACCTCCTTATGATGCAACGCCGGTGCAATGGGAACGTTACTGTAACATGTGCGGACCTGTGGACGAAGAAATTACAGTTCCTGAGTTGGTAAAGGAGAACAGTCTTTGCCCTCATCAGGATTTTGTGTATTTTAATTATCCCACAGGGGAAGAACAGGAAAAGGTAGACTTTTTCCGACAAAAGGCAGCTCAAATGATGCAGAAACTCATGGGAGATGCACGTTTAAAGGAAGCTGTGGCATCTCACAAAGGGTTAGAAGACGTACAGGGATATTTGGAAAAGCTGCTGGAAAATCCTGCATATTTATCTTCTTTGCTGATTTATTGTCAGGAGCAGAATATTCCTTATGCCCGCAGATGGCTGAAAATTTTAAATGTCAAAGAGCTTCCGCCTATGTCTGAAAAGTAGATGGAAATTTTGTTACAGGGCTTTTTATATGATGATGTATCGGAGTTTGTGTGTCAGGAGGAATATCGGGAGGAGCTTATTCGGCAATTAAAAGCTCATGGCTTGATAGAGAGAAAGAAGGTTGCTTTTTTCGTAAATCAAAAGCTGGAAAAAACTTTGATGAACAGTGCGGGAAAATTAAAAAGTATTTCTGAAATTTGTAAGCTGGAATATTCTTCTGTGGGTAATCAGTTACGACTTTTGATTTTGACAGATTATATTAAAAAGGAATATGCAAGAAAATTAGGAAAGCCCAATTTCCTGCCGGACAGTCTGGGTGTTCTGCCTATTTTTGAGATGCTGAGAAGGGAGAATCCGGATTGGAAGTTAGGTGTTTTATGCGGAAGTCTGATTTATATTCCGGATACAGCGCTGGCTGCTCTGAAACGCATTTCCTGTTCTTTTGGTATAGAAAAACTTCCTTCAAAAGCATTGTTAAATGAAAACGGAGAATGTTTGGGTTACAGTGAGATTTTGCTTACGGAAAATACCCATTTGTGCACACAGATGATTACCATGCTCTTTGAAAAAGGAGAAATCGAAATTTTAATCGGAACAAAATCATTGTTGGGAGAAGGCTGGGACTCTCCCTGTATCAATGCTCTGATTATGGCAAGCTCCGTGGGTTCTTATGTATTGGGTAATCAGATGCGGGGAAGGGCTATTCGTGCAAGTAAGGATAATCCTGACAAAACCAGTAATATTTGGCATTTGGTCTGTATGACAGATACGAAGGAGTCCTGCGAAGTGACAGAAGATTTCCGTACACTGCAAAGAAGGATGATGGGATTTTTAGGAGTGAGTTATGACGGAACGGTGATTGAAAACGGTATGGAGCGTTTAAATACCATTACTCCTCCTTATACTTACCGACATCTTATGGAAATCAATGAAGACATGAAGCTGCGGGCGTGTATGCGGGAAGAATTAAAAGCCCAGTGGCAGCAGGCAGTTCATATTCAGGGAAATATGGAAGCCGTAGAAACCTGTAAAATGAAGAAAAAGCTTTTAAATCCCAGCGCTTCTTTTTTCAATGCTTTGGGTATGATTGCGTTAAGTGTTGCAATTCGAATGAGTCAGGGCATGATACGGGGCGCTTTTCGCAGAAGCTATGGGCAGCAGGGCATTACAGATTTTATTTTTACCGTGGCAGCAGCCGGAATTTTTCTCTGGGGCGTGTGGCGGCTTGTGCATTTTTCCGGTCCTTTAAAGCGTTTGCGAGAAATGGCAGAGGGAATGAAAGCGGCTCTTGCAGAGTCTCAAAATATTACGTCTTCCTGTAAAGTCAGTGTGTATGGAGAAAACGGTGTGGATTATCAGGTGTTTTTAAAGGGCGGAACAACAAGAGAGAAAGAGCTGTTTGCTCAGTGTATGGAAGAATTTTTGGCAGCAGTGGATAATCAGCGTTACCTTTTGTATGCGCCGCAGGCATTGGGAGCTATGACGAAATATTATTGTGTGCCCTCTGTTTTTTCTAAGACAAAGCAGGAGGCTCTCTTCTTTCAGAAGGTTATGTCTTCTCATTTAGGCAAATATCATCTGGTATATACCAGAACACCGGAGGGAAGAGCTGTGTTGCTAAAAGGAAGAGCAGAAGCCTTTGGCAGTCGAAATGAGCGGATTTTAAAGAGAAAAAAGGAAATAAAAGGAGCTTTGGAGTAGTTCATCTTTCGTTGACAAGTTTTTTCTCTTCCAGTACAATATAAACTGGTGTGAATTTTACTTTCACCAGTTTATAGAGTGGAGATTATAAGATGAACAACACATTAGAAATAAAGATACAGGATTTAAAAAACTTAAACAAAGAGGAATATCTGCTGGTAGATATTCGGGAAGAAGCAGCCTTTGCCCACGGTTTTATTCCCAATGCAGTGAATATTCCTCTGTCAAGGCTTCGGGAGAAGCCGGAGCTTCTGCCAAACGACAAAAAGATAATTTTATACTGCGCCAAAGGAATTTTAAGCTATGAGGCAGCAGAGGAATTGGAAGAAAAAGGGTATGATGTCGCACATCTTGCAGGTGGATATGGGGCATGGCTTTTAGACAGCTTTTCCACAGAGGAGCGATATCCGGAAATTGAAAAAAGCATTAGAAAGAAATTTCATAAAACGATTTTCAGCCGTTTTACAAAAGCCATTAATGAATATGAGCTTGTAAAAGAGGGAGATAAGATTGCCGTGTGCATTTCCGGCGGAAAAGACTCCATGCTTATGGCAAAGCTGTTTCAGGAACTGCAAAAGCATCGAAAAGTAAATTTTGATGTAGTTTTTCTGGTAATGGACCCGGGATATAACGAAACCAACCGAAAAGTAATTGAGGAAAACGCCCGTCTTTTAAATATTCCCATTACAATTTTTGAGACAAGCATTTTTGAAACGGTGTATGAGATTGAGAAATCTCCCTGCTATCTGTGTGCCCGTATGCGCAGAGGTTATCTGTACAGTAAAGCAAAAGAGCTGGGCTGTAATAAAATTGCTCTGGGACACCACTATGACGATGTGATTGAAACCATTCTCATGGGAATGCTTTACGGAGCACAAATCCAGACCATGATGCCAAAGCTTCACAGCACAAATTTTGAGGGCATGGAGCTTATTCGCCCTATGTATTTAATCCGTGAAGATGATATTAAGCATTGGCGAGACTACAACGATTTACACTTTATTCAATGTGCCTGCCGTTTTACAGATACCTGTACCACTTGCAGAGAAGACGGAAGCACAGGCTCAAAGCGTATGGAAATCAAAGGACTAATTAAAGAGCTAAAGGAAATCAATCCTTTTATCGAAGGAAATATTTTTAAAAGTGTAGAAAATGTAAATTTAAGCACTGTGATTGCATATAAGGAAAATGGGGTAAAACATCATTTTCTGGAAAATTATGACACCGCAGAAAGGACCGAAGAAAATGGATAAGAAACAGTTGCAGACACTGCTGGAACAGGTAGCCAACGGAGGCGTGAAACCGGAGGAAGCATTGCTTCAGATTAAAACAGAGCCGTATAAAGATATGGGATTTGCAAAGCTGGATACGCACAGGGGTATTCGTCAGGGAATGGCAGAGGTGATTTACGGCGCAGGGAAGACAAAAGAACAGATTTTAAAAATTGCACAGGCAATGCTCACAGAACAAGAAAAAACAGTGCTGATTACCAGAATGAGTCAGGAAGCAGCTGATTATGTGAAGCAGTATTTAGATTTAAAATATGACGAGATGTCACGTACCGGAAGAATTGGAAAAATTCCAACGCCGGACGGAGCAGGGAAAATCGTCATTGCCACAGGGGGAACCAGCGATATGCCTGTGGCTGAGGAGGCTGCGCTTACCGCAGAAATATACGGAAATGAGGTAATACGCCTCTATGATGTGGGAGTAGCGGGCATGCACCGTCTGATGGACCATGTAGAGGAAATCATGAGCGCAAGAGTGATTGTAGCCATTGCCGGTATGGAGGGAGCGCTGGCAAGCGTTATCGGAGGCATGGCAGACTGTCCGGTAATCGCAGTGCCTACCAGTGTGGGATACGGAGCGAATTTCGGCGGTTTATCAGCGCTGCTGTCCATGCTGAACTCCTGTGCCAGCGGCATCAGCGTGGTAAATATTGACAATGGTTTTGGCGCAGGATATTTAGCCAGTATGATTAACCATTTGGACAGCAAGAAAAACTAAGGAGAAAGAACATGACAAAGCAGGAAAAAGCGTTAGAAGTCATTGAACGTTTGCGAAAGGAATATCCGGATGCCGGCTGCACACTGGATTATGACGATGCGTGGAAATTGCTGGTCAGTGTGCGTTTGGCTGCACAGTGTACCGATGCCAGAGTAAATGTAGTTGTTGAGGATTTATATGCAAAATATCCCGATGTGAATGCTCTGGCAGAAGCGCCCGTAGAAGAAGTAGAGAAAATTGTACGTCCCTGTGGTTTGGGAAAAAGTAAAGCAAGAGATATTTGTGCCTGTATGAAGATTTTAAAAGAGGAATATCAAGGGAAAGTACCGGATGATTTTCAGGCTCTTTTAAAGCTTCCGGGAGTGGGAAGAAAGAGCGCAAACCTGATTATGGGGGATGTGTTCGGAAAACCCGCCATTGTAACCGATACGCATTGTATTCGCCTTGTAAACCGTATCGGATTGGTAGAAAATATCAAAGAGCCGAAAAAGGTAGAAATGGAATTATGGAAAATCATTCCTCCCGAAGAAGGAAGCGATTTCTGCCACCGCCTTGTATACCATGGCCGGGAAATATGCACTGCCAGAACAACACCTCATTGTGAGAGCTGCTGTCTGGCAGATATCTGTGAGAAAAACGGAATTTAAAGAATTTCGTCAAGCTGTTCTTCTGTCAATTCGATATGGTAAAAGAGCTGATAAAATTCAGTTACTTCTTTTCGTATGTCTTCGGTATAGACTTCCGGATAGACAATGCTTCCAAGCCACGGAATACCGATAAAACGATTAACAGAAGGAGGATTGTTGATATAGCTGTATGGAATATCGGGAATTTGATAAACCTGATTATTCTTTACAGCTTCTAAATCCTGCCATGCAGGGTCCTTTAAAAGCTTTTCATAAAGTTCTTTTGTGTCTGCCAAAACAATGTCAGGGTTCCAAAGGAAAATCTGCTCTAAGGAAACTTCACTTCCGCCGCCCGTAGAGGCTGCGTCAACTCTTGCAGCATTCACAGCGCCGATTTGTTCCACAATATCTCCGTGAATAGAGCCGGAAGCATTGGTATTTAAGCCTTCATTTCCGGAAGCCAGATAAATGGCTTTTTTTTCATCCTCCGGTATGGAGGCTGCCTTTTTGGAGGTATCTTCTAAAAGTTCCTTGCAATATTCTGCAAGCTCTTCACATTCTTTTGTATTGCCCAGTAATTCGCCCAGCTTTGTATAAGCGCTTTCCATGGTAGGCAGAGTGGCTTCAATAAAGACAACAGGAATACCAAGCTGTTCACTTAAAGAGTCTAGCTCTTCTCCTATATTTTCCTTTGGTTCTCCGATATCAATGACAAGCTCAGGAGAAGCTGCCAAAAGAGCTTCCATATTCAGATTGGCATTTTTCCCGTAAAACTGACCGAAAACAGGGAGGAAATAATAACTGTCGTCAATATATCCTTTTGCTGTTTCGGGAAATTCTCTGGCAAGACCACAGAGCAAATCCGGCGCTGCGGTATATAAGACCAACTGCGCCACAGGACCGGAGGGCGCAATTTTTTTCAATTCCTTTGGAATGGTTACGGTTCTTCCGACAGAGTCAGTAAAGGTACGTGTTTCTTCTGTTTCGGTGTTTTCTTGTGTCTGCACTTCTTTTACCGGCTCTTTTGCAGGTTCTTCTTTTGCACAGCCGGTAAGACTAAAAAGCAGTGATACAGACAATAAAATAGTAAATAGTTTCTTTTTCATAAATTCCTCCATAAGTATAAATTTTAAAATCAGATTTTCGGAATGCACACAGGCTGCGGAACATCAGAAGAAGTATAAAGCTGTATGGGAATATTGTATATTTCTTCTAATAGAGAGGCTGTGAGTACTTCCTGCGGTTTTCCCGGTGTCATAGCAGTTCCATTATGTAAAACAAGCACCTTGTCTGCAAAAAGAAAAGCATGTTCCGGATTATGAGTGGAAAGCAGAACAAGATATCCAAGTGCAGAAAGCTGTTTTAACTTCTTTAAAAGACGGATTTGATTTCCATAGTCCAAATTTGAGCATGGCTCATCCATAATGAGGATTGGCGCTTTTTGAGCAAGGGCTCTGGCAATCAAAACCATTTGTTGTTCCCCGCCGCTTAAATGGGAAAAAGAGCGGGAAGCGTATTTTTCCATACCCATAAGGTGAAGCGCCTCCATGGCAGCTTCTTTTTGCGCCTCCTTTGGTGTGGAAAAGGGAGAAAGGCTGGCAGCAGTTCCCATGAGAACCGTATCAAATACGGAAAAAGGAAAGCTCTGCTTATGCAGCTGGGGAATATAGGCAATGGATTTTGCCAGCTCTTTTTCCTTTAAAGCTTTTACATTCTGTCCGTCAAGAGAAATCATTCCTGTATAATTTTTTTGCAGATTTAAAATACATTGAAACAAGGTGCTTTTTCCGGCACCGTTTTTTCCCAATACACACACAAAGCTTCCTGTATCAAGAGAAAAATCAAGGTCTCTTAACAAGGGAGCTGCTTGGTAGGAAAAATATAGAGAATGTACGGATAAATTCAAATCATCACCTCTTAAAAATTACTTTCTTTCTTCAAAATCAGATACAAAAAGATAGGCACACCTACAAAGGCAGTTAAAATTCCAATAGGAATTTCATTGGTAGATAAAAGTCTGGCACAATTATCGGTTACCACAAGGAAGCTTCCTCCTAACAGGAAAGAAGCAGGCAAAAGCTTCTGATAATCGTTTCCTACCAAAATTCTTCCGATATGAGGAATAATCAGTCCAATCCAGCCAATCATGCCGCTTACGGATACTGCTGCTGCGGTAATGAGCGTAGCACAGAAGATAACAAGAAACCTCACTTTTTGAATAGAAACGCCCATACATCTTGCTTCCTCATCACCTAAGGTGGCAATATTCATCTGCCAGCGGAAAAGATAGAGGGGAATAAGCCCTAAAATAATCAAAGGCGCTGCAAAAAGAACATAATCAGGACGAATGGATGCAAGGCTTCCCATTAGCCAGTAAGTAATGACAGGCAAAACATTATCTGTATCAGCCACCAGCTTCACCAAAGAAATAGAGGAGGAAAACAGGGAGCTGATTAAAATGCCTGCCAATACCAGCGCAAGGGTGGGATTGCTTTTTACCCTTCTGCTAATCAAATAAACAACAAGCACTGCCAAAAGCCCAAAGAAAAGTGCGGTGGCTGAAACTGCCTGATAACCAAAGCCTAATAAAAGTCCTAAAGCAGCGCCAAAGCCTGTTCCGGAAGAAACTCCAAGCACATCGGGAGATACCAGAGGATTTTGAAAAATCCCTTGATATACAGCTCCGGCGCAGGACAAGCCTCCGCCTATCAGCACTGCCATAAATACTCTGGGCAGGCGTATTTGAAAAAGAACCGTTTCCAACTGAGCATCCCAAGTAGGTGAGATTGGAAAAATTTTGGAAAGCAGAATTTTTACCAATTCCAAAGGAGAAATGGGATAACGTCCCAGAAGAAAAGAAGAAAAAAAGCAAACAAAAAATAACAGAGTGAACCATAAAATCCAATGCTTTTGTTTTTTCTTTTTCATGTGCAAACCTCAGTTTTTATAAAATTTTTTAAGGCAAGCTTTACTTCTTCCCGATTAAACGCTGTCAATTCTACAATGACGCTGTGAAACTGCTGTGTCATATCCTTGTGCAGCTCTTGAAGCTTTATGGTTTCCTGCTTTTTCATTTCAACTCTTGTCATCATAGAATTCAGATTTTGAGGACTTTTTATGACACCTACACAGCAGACATCGCTTTCTAGCAAAGCGTAGAGAGCATTTAAAAATTCGGGAACGAGAAGCTCTGTTCCTCCAATTTCGTCCAGACATTTTAACGGTGTCTTTTCATTTAACAGTGTAATTGCAGTTGTCTGAAAAACATGTAAATCTTTTTGCCAGCTTGTGTCCGATTTTTTTATGAACAAATCGGATGCTTCTGCCTGATATGTGGCAGTAAGAGGATGTTTGCTGCTCCAAGGGAGGAGACGAAAGCCTCCGGTAGTACCATCGGGAAGAAGCTGTCTTTGAGCAAAAAAACCGGATATAGGAAATTCCATTTCCTGTAAAACCTCCATAAGAAGGGTTGATTTTCCTATACCGGAAGTTCCTGTGAGAAAAAAGTGACGCATGTAAAATACCTGCCTTTATTATCTTGCTTATTTCAAATAGGTAACCTTGGAAGGCTCAAAAAATCCTCGTGCATCAGGATTTTGCTCAGCTTTTCCTACTGCAACAACAGCCAGAGGAATACTGGAAACCTGAAGGAGATTTTGCAGCTTTTCCACACGTTTCATTACTGGATAAAAACCGCACCAGCAAGTACCATATCCTAAATCCGTTGCCTGAAGAAGGAGATTTTCAATGGCAGCTCCACAATCCTGGGGCCAGAAAGCGCTGCAAATAGTTTCCTGCAAATCCGGTCTGCCGCATACTACAATGGCAAGACTGGCAGTGTGTAACATGGAAGTATGAGGGCTGATTTCAATAATCTGTTCTTTTATTGCGGGGTTTTCCACAACAATAAATTCCCATGGCCTTGTATTGCAGGCACTGGGCGCCATCATGGCAGCTTCCAACATGGTTTCAATATCTTTTTGAGGAATAGCAAAATTTTCTTTATACTTTCGAATGCTTCTGCGTGCACGAATAACTTCTGATGTATTCATAATTTAAGACTCCTTTCTTGATTTCTATCCTATTATAAAGCTTTTTGGAAAGGAAATAAATCTATTTTAGAAATTTATTACTAATTTACTACGATGGCAAGAAGAACGGTAAGGCAAAGATGAAAAAATATTCTGACAGATAACAGGAAAATAATGACTATTCAATTTTCTTATGGTATACTAAAAAATAATAATAGACAAATTTAGAAGTCGTAAGAAGGTGAAATACGATGTGGAAATATTTAGCTCCAGTCATTGTGGGGGTTATTGTAGCACTGCTTTCAGAAGATATAGATAAGATGTTTAACGGGAATAAAAAACTAAAGAAAGTTATATTAGTATTTTGTGGTGGTGTAATTATTATTTGTATGATATCTGCGGTTCTTTCTGTTTTGAACTGATAGCATCCGGTAACAAGAAAAGAGGAAATTGTGGAGGTGCAAGGTTATGAAAAAATATGAATACAAATTTGTTGAAGTAAAGAAACAAATGGGTTTAGCAGGCATTACATTTGAAGAATGTAAAAAAGTAATAATTTCAGAAGCAGAATGCGGCTGGCGATTGAAACAAATTGTTACGCCAATCAACGAGAAATCAGGGGTTAATACTCCTGTTTGTTATCAAATTATTTTTGAAAGAGAAGTATAAATTAGAAGTTGTAGAGGTGTAATAAAATGAGATTAAGAGCAATAAATATATTTTCCGCTTTTTCAGGGGGTCCAGAAAAAACAAAAGAAAGAACAGGACTGTTACGAAAAGACTCTGATTTTTTATACCTTGAATATTATAAGGTTGTTAGATATTGTGATAATGATTTTATAAAGCAATTAAACGTTGAATGTGATGAAAAAGCAAAAGAAATTGCTGTAACCCTTAAACTATCAGATGGTTATCCAGTAATCACAATGCCATTTAATTTTTCGTTGTATCAATCGCTATCACCTGAAGATAAAAAGTTTTTTTGGGTAAAAGAGATTACAAAAGTATTTAATTTTGTATTACCTTTAATGAACTGTAAGTCTAATAAAAAAATAAGTGATTTTATAAACTATCTAAATGATAAATATAAAAATGAATAAATTCCAGTTTGTAGTGCAGTAAATTATGATTTGGAGGTGCATATATGAAATGTCCATATTGTAATGAAGATATGGCAAAAGGATATATACAGTGCAGAGATGGTGTTAATTGGACAGAGAAAAAACAATTCATTGCTGCTTTGTCTGCATTGGGAAAAGGAAGAACATCGCTTGCGAATGGGGGTGCTGAAAATAAACCCAATTTGTAGTGTAGTGAATTTTGAATTTAACGAGGTGAATAAATATGTGTATCATCTGTGATAGAATTAAAATGATTAAGGATGGTGTTAATCCTTATTTTGTGAAAGAATTATCAACGGGATATGTTGTTATAGGAGATAATCAGCATTTTAAAGGCTATACATTATTTCTCAGTAAAGTTCATAAAACAGAATTATTCGACTTAGATTTTTCAACAAAAATGAAATTTTTAGAAGAAATGTCTGTTGTTGCAGAAGCAGTTTCAAAAGCATTTAAAGCAGATAAAATAAATTATGAATTGCTGGGTAATGGAGATACACATCTTCATTGGCATTTGTTTCCGAGAAAAGCAGGCGATATCGAGAATTATGGGAACAACGGGAAAGGTCCTGTTTGGTGGTATCCAATGGAAAAAATGTACGATGACAGTAATCGCCCTTCTCATAAGGAATTAGAAGAAATGAAATCAAAACTATTATTTGAGTTGGATAAGTTAATATAAAATAATTTTCGGTAGGAAGCCTCCCTGCTTAGAGGAGACTTCCTGCGGCAGCCTTTTTAGATTTCACAATCATAAATAAAAAATGTCATTTTTGAACGTTGCTGATTAACCGTAAAAATATGCTCTTTTTCACATCTTCGTACCATTCCCTGATGTTCATAAAAACCGTAGTTGCAGCTGGTATCGGTGTAGAGATAAAAGCTGTCTAAATGCTCCTTCTTCAGATATTGGAGAAATTGCTGGTATAATTGTTTCCCCACGCCTTTTCCTCGGCAGTCAGGACTAATAACAAAAAGTGCCAGTTCTGCGGGATAAGGTCTGCATGTGGCAAGTAATTCCTTATCAATACCATTTACACTGCCAAAAATTTCGGAGGCATTTCGCCCCTCTTTTGTTAGGTAAAGAGAGATGAGAGAACAAATTTGTTTCCATCTGTATGAAATAGGGCATTTATGAACGGCAATATTTTTTCCAAGAATAATTCCCATAGGTTTGCCGTTTTCCACAGCTACCTGAGAAAAAGTTTGGTTGGCAAGACAACTGCTCAGAAATACGCTGGCAAGCTTTTGGGCTGTTTTTGGACCGGCAAATTTATCATAATTCCAAGTTTTGCGAATAATCCCTTCCAATGCAGGGGTGTCTTCTTTTCTGAATTCTCTAAATTCCATTGTAATCATCCTTCCTGTTTCCATAAAGTTTTTTGTTTTTTTCTTTGATGTACTGTATAATAAAGTATACAGTTAGTGTAGAGTCAATAGGAGAGTAAGAAAATAATGAAAAAAAGTACGAAATTGCTTACCACGGCAGAATTTTCCAAGCTTCATGACGTAAATAAAAGAACGCTGCATTATTATGACAGTATTGGTTTGTTTTCTCCTGCTAAAAAAGGGGAAAATCAATATCGTTATTATGAAACCTCACAGAGTATGGAATTTGAATATATTCGGATGCTAAAAGAATTGAATATGAGCATGGAAGAAATCAAGGAATATATAGAGTATCCAAATTCAAAGGATTTTCTGCAATTAGCAGATGCAAAAATCAGTGAAATTGACAGGCAGATGGAAACACTCATAAAAACCAGACATATTCTTTCTGAAATGAAAAGTCAAACAGAAAGTTGCGAGCAATTAAAGGGAGGAGAAATTTTTTTAAAGGAGTGCGAGGAGGAGCAATATCTGACTACACCGTATAATTTTGAAGAAGAGTTTTTAGAGGAAGCATTTGCTCATGTAAAAGAAGTCTGGGGAATAGAGCAGTGCCGTATGGGAATAGGAAGCTATCTTTCTGTGGAAAAGGCAGAAAAAGGAGAATTTCAGGAGTATGACGGGCTTTTTACGCCGGCTTTCGGGAAAGTACCCAAAGAGGGCGTGCTGATAAAACCAAAGGGTACTTATTTGTGTGCCTATTTGAAAGGGAGCTGGAATAATTTGCCGAAGCTTTATGAGAAAATATTTACTTATGCAAACAAAGAGAACCTGCGCTTGACAGGCTTTGCCTATGAGTGGGGGATGAATGATTTTTCTGTATCAAAAGAGGAAGATTATATTACTCAAATTATGATAAAAGCGGAACAAATGTAACTTTTCTTGGAATTTCTCATAGAATATCTATAATCCTATAACAGAAAGAATTGTTATGAATAACAATCAATATCCTTTTATAAACACACCTTTGCCGTATGATTATCAGGCATTAGAGCCTTATATTGATGCCACAACAATGTATTTGCACCATGAGAAGCATTTACAAGCTTATATTGATAATCTGAATAAACTCCTTGCAAAAGAGCCAAAGCTGCAAGCATGTACTTTAGAAGAGCTGACACAAATGCCCGGTGATATTGGGAAAAACAGCGGAGGCGTATACAATCACAGATTTTATTTTGAAGGTCTTCAGCCTCCCAAGAAAGTCCCGCACAATCCACTGTATGAGGAAATTGAAAGCCAGTTCCAGAGCTTTGAAGCATTTCAGAAAATTTTTAAGCAGACGGCATTGTCTGTATTTGGTTCGGGATATGCGTGGCTGGTATGGGAAAGAGGAATGCTTCGGATTATTACAACTGCAAATCAAGGTGTTCCGTGTTTGAATAAAATGTTCCCCATTCTTTGTATTGATGTATGGGAACATGCCTATTATTTGAAGCATTACAATTTACGAGGAGATTATATTGATAATTGGTTTAAAGTCATAAACTGGGACACAGCGCAAATGGGTTGGCAGCAGGGTGAACCCTTTACGGCTTCTGTCATAGAATAAAGAAAAAAGGATTTTTTTATGGATTATAGTAATTATGAAAAAGTAGTCGGAATTATTGAGCGTATCACGCATGGAAATTCCTGCTGTACCATGGTGATTTCCATGAAGGTTGAAAATAAAGAAAACGAAACAATCAATTTTATTCTCACAGGAGATACCACAGTTATTCACAATGTGCGTTTAAGACCGGGAATGAGGATTGCCGCTTTTTATGACACAAGCTTGTCTGCGCCCGCCATTTTTCCTCCACAGTATCAGGCGGAGCTGATTACGGCGCTTAGGCAAAATCAAGAGGTCATGCTGGCTTATTTTGATGAAAACTTAGAAGCGCAGGGGCAGTCTTTAAAGCTGAATTTAAGTCCTATGACAAATATTTCTACCATTAATGGTCAGAGATATGCCTGTGCGCCTATAAACATGGAGCTTTTGGTGTATTACACCGCTGCAACGAAAAGTATTCCTCCACAGACTACACCGCAGAAAATTATTGTGCTGTGTCCTTATGAATAAGAAAGCTGCCTGTATGACATATTATTTATTGTATGGGAAATGGTGTCCTGTGCAATAAAAACGCTGTGTAGAAAATGCACTGCGGCATATAGGAGTAGTTTATGAAATCAATTTGGAGAGAAACCTGTGAAATAGAAGAACGGAAATCTTTAGATGAGAATATAGAAACAGAGGTTGCGGTGATAGGAGCGGGAATGACGGGAATTTTAGCTGCTTATTATCTGCAAAGAGAAGGAAAAGATGTAGTGGTTTTGGAAGCAAAGAAAATAGGAAGCGGGCAGACGCAGAATACGACAGCAAAGGTTACGTCCCAGCATGGGTTGATTTATCATGCTTTGTTCAAAAAATATGGGAAAGAAAAAGCGCAGCAGTATGCGCTGGCAAATGAAACGGCAATCCGTGAATATCAGAATATCATTACAGACTTGCAGATAGACTGCGACTTCGAATATAAAAATTCTTATATTTATTCCAAAAGCCGAAAAGAACTGGAAGCAGAGGCAAAGGCAGCCTGCCTTTTAGGACTTCCAGCAGCGCTTACCAAAGAGGAGCTGCCCTTGCCTTTTCCCGTATGGGGTGCAGTGGAGTTTCAAAATCAGGCACAATTTCATCCGCTGAAGTTTTTAAAAGCCATCAGTGAAAAAGTGAGGGTTTATGAGAATACAGAAGTGGAAAGGGTAGAAGGGAATAAGATTATAACAAAACAGGGAAGTGTGCAGGCAGAAAAAATTATTTTTGCCTGTCATTTTCCATTTGTGAATTTTCCCGGAATGTATTTTGCAAGAATACATCAGGAACGTTCTTATGTGCTTGCTCTAAAAGATGCGGCACAGGTAAACGGTATGTATATGGGGGCAGAAAAAGGAGATTATTCTTTCCGTAATTATGGGGAATACTTGCTGCTGGGAGGAATGGGACATCGCACAGGGAAAAATGCAGGGAGCTATGAAGCGCTGCGAAAGGCAGCAGAGAAATGGTTTCCAAACAATCAGGAAATTTGCCACTGGTCAGCACAGGATTGCATGACATTAGACAAAATCCCCTATATAGGGCAGTATTCCAAAGAAAATCCGGATTGGTATGTTGCCACCGGATTTCAAAAGTGGGGAATGACAACTGCTATGACAGCAGCGCTTATTTTCCGTGATTTGATTTGCGGACAGGAGGTCTTTTACAAAGACGTTTTTTCGCCTTCCAGATTTTCTTTGAGTAATATATCTGCGCTTTTGAAGGAAACAGGACATTCTATAAAAGGACTTGGAAAACGTGTGCTTTTTATACCGGGAAAGGAAGCGGAAGATATCTTGCCGGGACAGGCAGGAGTGGTGCTGTACAAGGGTAAAAAAGCCGGTGTTTATAAGGACATGGAGGGCAAAATTTATGCTGTGGATATCCGATGTCCTCATTTGGGTTGCCAACTTGAATGGAATGCAGCGGAATTAAGCTGGGATTGCCCCTGTCATGGCTCACGGTTTGATTATCGTGGAAACTTATTGAATAATCCGGCTCAGAAAAATATCTGACAATATCAATCTTCTAATTTTTCTCTTAAAACGACGGCCTTGGAAGCAGACCTGCGGCGCTCATCGCTTAATTTGGCATAGTGTTTCTTTGTAGTATTGACGTCAGAGTGTCCTAAAACGTCTGCAACCAGATAAATATCTCCCGTTTCCCGATAGAGGGCAGTGCCGTAGGTGCTTCGCAATTTGTGGGGCGTAATGGTTTTTACGGAGACAGCAGAAGCATATTTTTTTACCATTTTTTCTACGGCGTCTACGCTGATACGTTTTCTCTGACCGGAGAGAAAGAGCGCATCCTCATGGCCGGAGAGGGGAGTAATGCTGTTTCTGGAAATTTCCAGATAATCCTTTAAAGCTTGCTCCACTTCAGCGCCAAAATATACAATCATTTCATTGCCGCCTTTTCGAAGAATACGGATGCCGTTATTTTTAAAATCAATATCACCAATGTTTAAGCCCACTAATTCAGATACACGAACACCTGTTCCTAATAGAAGAGTGACAATGGCAATGTCACGGTATTTTTGCTTATTATAGTGATAAAGCTTTACACCGGATAATTGTTTTCCATAATTTTCGATATAGTCCAGAAGATTGGCAACTTCATCAGGGTCCAGCTGGATAATGGCTTTTTCTTTGATTTTCGGCATATCTACAAGGCGTACGGGATTTGATGTCAATAATTGGCGTTTACACAGATAATCATAAAAGCTGCGAAGGCAAGACATTTTTCTGGCAATTCCGGTACGGGAATTGGTTTCTAATTTATTGTCCGCAGATTGATAAGCCTTTAGATATTCCTGAAATTCTTCAAAGTCCACAGGCTCAAGCAGGGATAAATCCTGAATGGAGATTTCAGACAGAGATTTTTCCTTTAAAGAAGGATTTGTTTCTTGTAAAAAACGGAAAAAAACACGTAAATCATAAGCGTATGACAAACGGGTTTTGTCTGAGGTCGTGGGTTCTTTAGCACGGAAATAATCCTTGACATAAGGAGGAAGCTCTGTTAAAAATTCACGAAGCTTTACAGTATTTTCAATTTTTTCTTGTTCACGATATGTAATTGGCTTTGCCATAAAGTACCTCCCAAAATATGATTTTCAAGAGTAGTTTAACATGGTTTCTGTGAAAAGTCCATAGTTTTTCGGTTAAATCTGTATTTGTCCGCTAAACTAATCGAATAAGAAAAACACCTTTTAAACTGCTGTTTTCAATTTCAAAGATGTTTTTCTTCTGATTTTTTCATTTTTTTAAATTTTTAAAAAATTATTTTATTTTTTATGCAAATGTATTCTCATCTAATAAAATGGTAAACGGTCCTTCGTTAATCAAAGAAACTTTCATTAACGCACCGAATTTTCCTGTTTGCACTACGGGAACAAATTCTTTTACTTTTTCTACCATATATTCATAAAGCTGTTGCGCCTTTTCAGGTTCTCCCGCATCAAAGAAGCTTGGGCGGTTTCCCTTCTTACAGTTGGCATATAAGGTAAATTGTGATACCAGAAGGATTTCTCCGTTTACGTCTTTTAAGGAAAGGTTTGTTTTTCCGTTTTCATCTGTGAAAATACGAAGATTTACCATCTTTTTTACGTATTGGTCTATGGTCTCTTTGGTATCGTTTTTGCCGATACCTACCAGAACCAAAAATCCTTTTTGAATTTCTGCGATGCTTGCTCCCTCTGTTTCTACGGAAGCATGGCTGACTTTTTGTATAACCAGTTTCATTTACTTCTCTTCCTCTTCTGCTTCTTTTTTCTCTGCCTTAACCTGTGGTTTTTCAGAAACGGGATGTTCATCTGAAAAATGGATAGGCTTTAAGGTTTCCGGATTGATATAGGCAATATCCTCGTAAAAAGCTTCTTCCGTAGGCATGGATTTTTTCTTTAATTCATGGTTTCGGAAGTACTTAATTCCTGCCATAAAGACTGCCCATAAAGGAACACCGATAATCATTCCCGGAATGCCCATCAGACCGCCGAATAACAAAATTGCTACGATTACCATAAAGCTGGACAAGCCTGTGGAGTCTCCCAGAATTTTCGGCCCTAAAATATTTCCGTCAAATTGCTGTAAAAGCAGAATGAAAATCAGGAAATACAGACAGTGCATCGGATTAACCATTAAGATAATAAAGGCGCTTGGGATTGCCCCAAGGTACGGTCCGAAAAACGGAATAACATTGGTTACACCTACTACTACGCTGACAAGAAGTCCATAAGGCGTACCGATAATGCTGGTACCGATATAGCATAAAATACCGATAATAATCGAGTCTACGATTTTACCGCTGATAAATCCGCCAAAGGTACGGTGGATGAAGCGGAAAGCCTTTACAATGCTGTTGGCGTTTTCTGTATCGAAAATGGCATATACCAGCATTTTGGACTGAGTGACAAAAGCCTCTTTTCCTGCCATCATATATACAGAAATAATCAATCCGATTAAAAGATTTTTAATGAAAACCAATGTTCCGAATACACCTGTGGTTAAAGACTGAAGAAGCTGCTTAATCTGCGGCAGAACTTCAACATTTAAAAAGGTTTCGATTTTGGGAGAATAACGGTTCAAGTAATCAAAAACCGTAGTCTGCCATTCCGGATTATCCTTTAAAAGTGACTCCAGCCAATGGCGGATATTTTGCACATAGCGGGGGGAGTCATTGATAATGCTGATAATACTCTCCAAAATACTTGGCATAATCATAGCAAGCAGAGAATAAATCACAAGACCTGCAAAAACCAATGCAAAAGCAATACAGATATAGCGGATAATTTTTTTATGCTTTTTATCCAAGGCTAGATGGCGCTTTTCTTCCAAAATGTAATAAATTCTTCTTTCCTGAAAGTTCACTACCGGTATTAACAGGTATGCAATAATTGCACCGCAAATAACAGGCATTAGAATACTTGCCAAATTCTTAATGCGCCCAAGAAAAATATCCATACGAAAAATAATAAAATAAAACAAAAGGCTGGCACAAATAACTGCAAATGCAGTTGTACCCCAGTATAAATACTTTTTATTCCAACGAAACTTCATACGTTTCCTCCTTTCTTTTCTTTATATAACGTGCAAATATTACCACGTACGCAGGCGAGGAAGCGCTTGCAAAGCATTTTCTCGACAAGCCGTGGGTTGCCGGTATAAACCGACACATTTATGTGGCGGCAAGCCAATATTATTGGCTTGATTTGCACAACGTGCAAATATTATACCACGTATTTCCTTCTTTGTGTTCACAAACACAGAAAAAATCTTTCTTTTTTTCATTATCTATGCTATGCTCTCTGAGTAAGCAGAATGATATTTGAAAGGATAGATTTATGACATTACAGAAATTATTAAGCCTTACCAGAAAGGCGGTAGATGAATTTCAACTGATAGAGGAAGGAGATAAAATTGCCATTGGGGTTTCGGGAGGAAAGGACAGCCTTACCATGCTCTACGCCCTTCACGGTCTGATGCGCTTTTATCCAAAGCATTTTCAGCTTGAGGCAATTACAGTTGATTTGGGGCATAAAGACTTCTGCGCCGACAAAATTCAACGATTATGCGACAGCTTGGAAATTCCTTTTACTCTTGTAAAAACAGATATTGCTCCGATTATTTTTGAGGAAAGAAAAGAGCAAAATCCCTGCTCTCTCTGTGCCAAAATGAGGAAGGGTGCATTGAACAATGCGGCGAAGGATTTAGGCTGTAATAAGGTGGCTTACGCCCATCACAAAGATGATGTCGTAGAAACCATGCTGCTTTCTTTAATTTACGAAGGAAGATTTCACACATTTTCCCCGAAAACGTATTTAGACCGTATGGATTTAACGGTTATTCGTCCTTTGCTTTACGTAAATGAAGCGGATGTAATTGGTTTTAAAAATAAATACCAGTTGGATATTGAGAAAAGTCCCTGTCCGGTAGACGGATATACCAAACGGCAATATGCTAAGGAGCTTTTAAAGACACTTACAAAGGAAAATCCGGGAGCAAAAGAAAGAATGTTTACGGCAATACGAAACAGTTCGATTTCGGGCTGGAGTAAATAAAGAGGAGCTGTTGCTTTATTTGTATATTCAGAATATTTATATATTTTACGCTCAGTCTGCGCTCACTTTGAGCTTGTAATCTCAAGGTGTGCTCGACAAATTCGCTGAAAATGTATAAATATCTTTGAATAATGTTAAAGCGACAGCTCCTCTTATCTTAATTATTTTTTGTCAGATTTTACGGTTCTTTAATTCCAACATTTTTTTTATCATTTCCACACAGCCGTCAATGCCGAAAACACCGCTGTCCAGACACAAATCATATCCGGCAGCTTCTGCCCATTTCTTGCTGGTGTAATAATTATAATAGCTTGCTCTTTGCTTGTCAGTTTTACGTATTCTATCCTTTGCTGCTGAGTCAGAGAGCTCATATTTTGTTGCGATACGGCGAATTCGTTTATCTAAATCCGCATGAATAAATACGCTGAAAGCGCCTTCGTAATCGGACAGAGCATAGTCTGCACAACGCCCTACCATAACACAGGACTCTTCCTGAGCCAGTTTTTTAATCGCATCAAACTGAGCCAGAAAAACCTTATGATTGATGGGCATATCTGCAAAAGCTGCGGAAGAATAACCAAAGGAATATGTATCCATGACTAAGGAGTATAAAAAGCTGTTTGTGGGCTTTTCATCATGATGCTCGAACAATTCCTCGCAAATACCGCTGTCCTTTGCTGCTTGATTTAATAGCTCTTTGTCATAGCATTTAATACCTAATTCCTCTGCAAGACGCATTCCGATTTCACGTCCTCCGCTTCCGTATTGACGTCCGATTGTTATAACTGTATTTCCTGCCATAACCACCACTCCTCTCTTTTATGCAATGCTGATTTTGTTCTTACTGTTATTATAATCCATTTTTTGGTGAATGTATATACTTTTTTTGACTATTTTCTGAAATTTTTTAGCAGTTTTTCAAAATACTCTGGAAGCGGTGCAGTAAACTCCATATATTCATTAGAAACAGGATGAAGGAAACCAAGAACCATAGCATGGAGTGTCTGCCCCTGCAAATTAGGAAGGGCAGATTTTTTCGGTCCGTAAACAATATCACCTAAAAGGGGATGCCCGATACTGCTCATATGTACACGGATTTGATGGGTACGGCCTGTTTCCAGCTCACATTCTACATAAGTAAACCGGTCAAACCGCTCCAGAACCTTGTAGTGAGTGGTTGCAGGCTTTCCGTTTCTTACGTTTATTGCCATTTTTTTTCGGTCGGTAGGATGTCTTCCGATAGTTCCTTCGATTGTGCCGAAGTCCTCTTTTAATCGTCCGTGAACAATGGCACGATAGCGGCGTGTAATGCTGTGTACTTTTAACTGCTCTGCCAGACTTTGGTGTGCCAAATCTGTTTTACATACGACTAAAGCTCCTGTTGTGTCCATATCAATTCTATGCACAATTCCCGGTCTTAATACCCCGTTTATTCCCGAAAGCTGGTCTTTACAGTGAAACATTAAAGCATTTACCAATGTTTGGGAATAATGCCCTGCACTGGGATGCACCACCATTCCCTTTGGTTTATTGACTACCAGAAGCTGCTGGTCTTCATAGAGAATATCAAGGGGGATATCCTCCGGTACAATATCCGGTTCTTTATTTTCCGGAATAAAAATACGAACTTCATCATCTTCTGCTACTTTTAAGCTGGCTTTGGCTGTTTTTTCATTGACGCTGACATTTCCGTCTTTAAGCTGTTTTTGCAGAAAAGAGCGGGAATAATCGTTCATAACCTCAGCCAGATATTTGTCAATTCTCTCTCCGGCGTATGCAGAGTCCACCTGCAAACAAAGCTGTTTCATAAATCAGACTCCTTTATTTTTCCATTTTAAAAATTCAAAATCTTCGTCTTTGTAATAAAATAGGACAACGGTAAATAAGAAAACCATACCTACACTTACGTAGATATCCGCCACATTAAAAACAGGGAAATCAATGGGCGCAAAGTAAATAAAATCAATCACATAATCAAGCCGTACTCGGTCAATCAGATTTCCGATGCCTCCGGCAGTGATTAAGAAGCACAGTAATTTCAGATAAATGTATTTTTTATCTGCGGGAATTTTCCATAAAACATAGCAGACGCCAACTAAAATCAGGCTGGTTAAAAGAACCAGAAAGATTTTCCGGTCTTGAAAAATCCCAAAGGCAGCTCCTCTGTTTTCCAGATATTGAAAATATAGCACATCGGGAATTAAAGGAATGTCTGCTTTGCCCTTTAAATTTTTAACAGCCAGAAGCTTTGTAAGCTGGTCAAAGCCTGTCAATAATGCAACTGCAACAAACAGTTGGATAAAAGAGAAGATACGTTGTTTTTTTCTCATAAAGCAGCCTCCTTATTTTCCTTACATATTTCCGTTATGGCTTCCGTTAAATCCTCATCGGAAAGGGAGGTATCAATTACTGCATTTCCGCATCCCTGAAGAAGAATAAAACGAATATGACCTTTGTCCATCTTTTTATCTGATTTTGTAGTCATGAGAATATCCTCGCAGGATAAGCCGCTTACTTTTACAGGTAAATGAAATGCGTTTAATTCTGTAAGAACTTGCATATATTCTTCTTTTGATAAGAAGCCCTTTTTCAAAGATAAGTAGGCAGCCGCAGCGCATCCGATGGCAACACAGTGCCCGTGATGAAGAGAGAAATCTTTTAATTTCTCCACTGCATGTCCGATAGTATGACCGAAATTCAAAACAGCACGTTCTCCGTGCTCTAAAGGATCGTTTTCAACTACGGTCTTTTTAATAACACAGCTTTTGTAAATCATTTCTTGACAAATAGCAGGCTGTCTTTCTGTGATTTCCTGTTTATGGTCCAAAAGCCATTGGCTGTAATCCTTGCTGCGTATAAAACCGTGCTTTACCACTTCTCCCATTCCGCTGATAAATTCTGTTTCCGGCAGTGTTTTGAGAACCTGTACATTTGCATAAACAAAAAGAGGCTGATGAAATGCGCCTACCATATTTTTATACTGACCGAAATCCACTCCTGTTTTGCCTCCGATACTGCTGTCAACCTGAGCAAGCAGTGTGGTAGGAATTTGTACGAAATCAATGCCCCGCAGATAAGTGGCTGCGGTAAAACCGGTCATATCACCTACTACACCCCCGCCTAAAGCGGCCAGTAAATCGCCTCTGTCAAAATGATTGACAATTAAATGCTCGTAAATTCCTTCGATTTCTTTTAAGTTTTTGTTGGCTTCTCCGGCAGGAAGAACATAAGAGGTATAAATAAAATCTGTCTTTTTAAGTTCTTTTTCTACGGCGTCCAGATACAGAGGGGCAACGTTGCTGTCTGTTACAATACAGATTTTTCTTCCTTTTTTGTTTAACGCATTTAATTTCTCTGAAAGCTTTTCAAAGCTTTTTTCAAAGAAAATATTGTAATGAAAATCTCCGGCTTTTTTTACTTGTAAAACTTCCTGTTCCATTGAAAAATCCTCCTGTCTAACAATATTTATATAAAATCACATGGCTGCGATTTTTTTTCGTTTTACTGGTTACAGAATGAAACTGAAATTTGCCTTTTCCACGAACAGATACAATATCTCCCTCTTTCAATACATAACCGTTAGAGACAACGCATTTCCCGTTTATGAATACTTTTCCGCTTTCAATATAAGAAATCATACTGCTTCTGGATGTGCGAAATGCCAGACCGATGACACTGTCCAGACGAGGGGAAGCAACCGTACCGGAAATTTCTTCTCGTTTGGGAGTTGGAAGCTGATTTTCTTCTGTAATTCTCTCTGCTTTTACAGGAGTATGTTTGATACGGCATATCTCATCGATTAAAAAATCGACCATAGAGGTGTGACAGAAAACAAAAGCGCCGTCTTCTTCTACTAATATGTCACCGATTTTACATCGCTCAATTCCCAGATTTAAAATAGAGCCCAGATAATCACGGTGTGTTAAAGTATCAGAAAATTTCCTGTTTAAAGGAGAGATTTTGATACAGGCAATAGGATAATCTTCTTTACAACAAAAAGCATCAGATACGAATGCCGCCATCTGACGCTCTGCTGTTTCATAGCCTCCGAATAACAGAACCTGAACTCCTGTATCTGAAAAAGAAAGGCTGTGAAGGATATTTTGTTCATTTAAATCTAAAAAATCAGAGTAAGTAAGAATTCCTCTGTAATAGGATTTCTTACTTAACTCTAACATACGCTTTTTAAATAATTCTTCTTTTTCCATAAGGCAAAATTAAATCCCCTCGTACATAGAAGCACCTGTGATGTCGTTGAGTAAGTCCTGAGAATCACCGGTAATATCCACACCTTCCGGTGTTAAGATGAAGATGTAAGAAGAAACCTTACGAATACTTCCCTGAATAGAATAACTTGCACCGGAAGTAAAATCAATAATATGCTGGGCAAGATTGATATCCAGACCTTCCAGATTTAAAATTACAGTGCAGTTATCTAACAGTGCATCTACGATTTCTGTGGCATCATCAAACTGTTTTGGCTTGATAACACAAACCTCACTGGAGGAAGCCGGTTTCTTCACATTATACATAGGTGTGACTTTGCTGGAAGCAGTGGAAGTCTGTTTTGCAGATTTTGGCTGTTTTGTTGCAGCAGTCTGTTTTTCTGCTTTTTTGTAGCTTTTTGAGGAAGGAATATCGTCAAAATCATCATCAAAGTCATCGTCTAATTTTTTGAAAAATCTTTTTTTCGGTTTTTCATCTTCAAAATCGTCATCTAAATCATCCAGAAAATCTTCATCGTCGAAGTCATCGTTTACTTTCACAGCATCTATAAATTTACCTAAAATATTCATTTTATAAAATCTCCTATCTGTTATATGGTATAATTTCTTTCCCCGAAGATACCTGTTCCCACTCGGACATGGGTAGCACCTTCTTCAATGGCAACCTCATAATCGCCTGTCATGCCCATACTCAGGACATCCATAGTAACATTATCAAAGTTTTTTCCTTTAATGTCAATACTTAAATTTTTTAATTTTTGGAAAATCCATCTGTTTTCTTCCGGATTTTCCACATAAGGCGCAATGGTCATAAGCCCTTTTATGGCAATATTGGGAAGAAGTGATATTGCTTCAATAAGAGGAAGCAATTCAGATGTACGTACACCGAATTTACTTTCTTCCTCTGCTACGTTTACTTCGATTAGGATTTTTGCCGTAACCTGTTTTTTCTGAGCCGCCTTGCTGATTTCTTCAGCAAGGCGCAGAGAGTCAACAGAATGAATGATACAGGCTTTATCAACAATATATTTTACCTTGTTTCTCTGTAAATGTCCTATCATGTGCCAATGAAGAGCAGAAGGAAGTATTTCTGCCTTTGCGGTAAGCTCCTGTACTTTATTTTCTCCGAAATCTCTTACATTTAAGGGGAGGAGTTCTTCTATCATAGAAACAGGCTTTGTTTTGCTTACTGCAATTAAAGTAACCTCCTCACGCTTTCTGCCCGCTCTTTTGCAGGCTTCTTCCACACGTTTTTCTACTTCTTTATAATTTTCACAGACGCTCATTGTGGTCTCCTTTCTCTGAATTAGTAAGTACCGGACAGAATATCTTCTTCCTGAACCTTTTCACCGTCCAGAACAATATAATCAAAAGGCTGAAGTCCGTAAGAAGTACCCTGTTCTACGATGCAGTATTCTTCATTTTGGTCAAGAATTTCGATTTGGCGGAATACAGCATAGCCCTTGTTCATACCGTATACCCCCTCCAGATAATCAACCTCTCCCATGACAAAGGTCTCGTTGGAGTCCGGTTTAATCAAAACATCGCCTTCTTGGAAGGTTTCCTTATCCACATAGCAATATCCGCCGGGAGTATCTGTCGTATCATAAGTAATTTCATTTCCTTCCTCGTCAATTTCCTTGTAAATGACAGGTTCTATAAATTCTGTGGTAGACGCTTTGTTTTTCTTCTGCAATTCTCTGATAAATCCTTTTCCTTCTGTGTTGTTTCCATTGGCAAGGAAATCTCTCGGAATGAGATAAAATTCTTTTGTCACAATAGAACTTACCGGTATTTTTAAACCGCTTCTGGTATTGACAACCAGCTCAATTTCAAGAAATCGGTCTGAAGCATAACGTGCCATACCATTTTTTAAATGAATTTGTGCAACCTTTTGGTCTCCGATTGTCACAATGGATAAAGCTCCGTTTTGGCTTTCTCCGTCTTTTAAGAATTTTACCTTAATGCTGCTTCGGTCTGCAATGGTAGCAGCCAGCTTGTCTGTAAGCGGAACCATTAAGGTCCATTCCTCACTGGTAATCACCTTATAGACCGGGTCGCCTTTTTTAATCTTTTCGTTGGTTAAAAGCTCTGTTTTTTTATAAGCTTTTTCATCAAAGTCACTTTCTTTTAAGGCTTCCGGTGTTTTTTTCTCATAGCCGTCTGTGGAGTAAACCACAACGCCTGCTTCCGGTGAAGTGAAGACCTTTTGATTTCCAAGAGAAACGGATGCGCCTACGGCTTGTCCCTTTAGAACATTGCTGTCCTCCTCGGCAGCTTCTGTGGAAGTATCTGTTTCGTCCATTATGCCGGAAGCATGAAGAATATTTCCTTGCAGCTCATATTTGAAGCTGTATGTATCATAAAAATCACTGCCTTGAAAGCCGTAGGAAAATTTTGCCATGTTTGCCCGCATCTTTTCCAACTGTTCTGCAGAAAGCTCTACGTCAGCAGCTTCTGTTTTTTTGTCATCCAATGCGTATACAGAGCCGTTCTTCCTTACCTGCATACCTTCTCGTGCATAATAATTAATATAACCGGAGCCGCCTGCCGGCACAAGCTGTTCCTCACGAAGCGCCAGTGCGCTGCATACAGGGTTTTTCGTTAAAGGCCCTACGGTAACCTGATAGGAGGTTACATGGTCGGAGGTCGCATATAAAACAACGGTAATTATCATGTAAAGCAGCAAAACACCAAACATAATGGTTGTAATATTAAAGGTCAGCAGCTTTTTTAAAAATAAAAAAAACTGCTTGAGTTTTTTTAAAATTTTCTTTCCGATTGACAACTTTAATCTCCTTTGTTCTAATTGTCTTTTCAGCATTATATTATATTTTAACATTTTCTATATGGAAGCACAATAGAAAAAATTTTGCATAAAACAGGATTTTGCGGACACACTAAATAAGGATAAAGGAGGCTTCATTTATGAATAGCAGAGCTTTAGATTACACAGCATTAGTAATTGCCTTAATCGGTGCAGTGAATTGGGGATTAATCGGATTTTTCCGGTTCAATCTGGTAACCTTCTTATTCGGAGATATGGTATGGGTAACCAGAATTATTTACGCACTGGTTGGAATTTGCGGATTATATCTTTTTACCCTATTCGGAAGAATTCAGGCTTTTGGAGAAAAGATGTAACAGCACTGCAAAAAGCCACCACGCAAAATCAAACTTGTGTGATGGCTTTTTGTATCTTTCATGTTTTTGAACTTTTGTAGAATTGTATAATAGGAAAATCGCTAATTACATAGAAACGAGAAGCATCTCTTTTGCACATTCCGGCAACTGAGAGGCATCTTTTGATACACTGAGTACAAAAGAAACCTGATATTTTTCACCCATTGTCTGCAGGCGTTTTAATACATCCGCAAGTTCTTCATCTGTTACTTTTGAGATTTTAAGAAAGCTGTCTAAGAAAATCTTTTCCAAATCATTGTCCTGTGAAAGGATACCGGAAAGAAATCCTATAAATTCACTGCTGTTTTGAATATCAAATTCAGATAAATCAATCAGACGTACTTTGTTATTTAACTCATACATGTGTTTTTTGCTCTTATCAAGATAAACAAATGTACCTGTTGCTTCTTTAATCTCCGTATTTACTTTGTCTAAAAGTATTTTTGTTTTTCCTTTTCCTTTTTCGCCTACAATTAACTGAACCATCGCAATTTCCTCCTTAGCCGCACGTAATATGTATATTTACCAAAAACGTGGTTATCGTTAAAATAATTATAGTGCATATTGTTCGAAAATTCAATGGTAAAATGAAAAAATATAGTAATTTTTTATCTATTTGTCTGGCTCAGCATTTCAGACATTCTTTCCATCAAGGCGCTTTCTGTTTCCGCATGAAATACAATGGAAATATAAAATTCACCGTATTTATTCTGGGTTAATAAAGCCGCATAATTGTTGGATTTTGAAGTGAAGGTTTTACCGCCTAAGACAGTAACGTCTTTTGGTATTGTTACCTTTCCGGCAGTAAAAGGATTATCACTGTCTAACCAACGCTGTTTTAATTCGTCTTTTGGAGTGGTGTAATTGATTGTATAGTCAGGCAGGGACATGGCGTTTAGCAAATCAGGATATTTTAAAAATTCATTGAGCAATAAATAAATATCATAGACCGTGGTATACTGCTCATCTGAGGTATATCCTGTGGAATTTGCATAATGTGTATTGGTCATGCCCAGTTCTGTTGCTCTTTCGTTCATCAGGGTAACAAAAGCTTCCTGTGAACCGCCCGTAAGTCGGGCAAGAGCCTGACAGGCATCTTCGGCAGAAGAAACAAGAACGGCATTTAAAAGCTGTTTTACTGTAACATGATATCCTTCCTGTAAGCCGCAGCCTCTGGCTTCTTTTCCATATACTCTGTCATCGCCTTCAATGACTGCTTCGTCCTCCAAATTTAAGCGTTCCACGGCAAGTAAAGCAGTCATAAGCTGCGTAACCTTTCCCGGCTCTGTTTTTTCATATAAATGATTGGAAAAGGGAATTGTGCCCTCTCCAAGTGAGAAAAATCCTGCCATTTCTTCGGAAATGTTCTGAATACCTTCCAGCTGGGTAAAATCTTCTCCAACGCAGAGATTGCGGGAAAGCCCGGGAGCTACCAGAGCGTCTTCTCTGGCAGAAGTTCCAAAAGCCTGTATACTTTTGTTATAAGGATGCTCATCCTCAAAATTTTTATCTTTGGATAACAAAACAATTCCTAAAATCACAAAAAGAACGATAATCATAGCAGCCAGCTTTAGAAAAAGCACTTTTTTTCTTTTTTTATTTATACATTTCACGCCAATCCAGCTCTCCTCTTCCTAAGGAACGAATCATCATTTCAGCAGTTGCCAGATTGGTTGCCATAGGAATATTATGGGTATCGCACAGCATAAAAATACGCTTTACATCCGGATCCTGCTTTTGCGGAGCTAAAGGCTCACGTAAGTAGATGATTAAATCCATTTCATTTTGCTCAATCATAGCGCCTAACTGTTGTTCGCCGCCTAAATGTCCTGCAAGAAATTTGTGAACCGTAAGATTGGAAGCTTCTTCAATCAGTCTTCCGGTAGTGCCTGTGGCATATAATGTATTTTTTGACAGAATATTTCTGTATGCGATGCAAAAGTTCTGCATCAGTTTTTTCTTTGAGTTGTGTGCAATCAATCCGATGTTCATGATTTTTCAACCTCCCTGTAAGTTCTATATTTTTGTAATCCCACATTTAATACAAGTCCCATTCCGATGTAAAGGCTGACAATAGAAGTCAGTCCATAGCTGACAAAAGGAAGGGGAGTTCCTGTGTTTGGCAGAATTTTTGTTACTACGGCAATATTGATGAAGGTCTGTATTCCGACTAAAGATGCAACGCCGCAGCAAATTAGTTTGCCCGAAGCATCCTTTGCCCGAAGACTGACACGGATACATTCTAAAATTACCAAAAAGAGCATAAGCAAAATGGCAGTACAGCCGATAAAGCCAAGCTCTTCTCCTGCCACAGAGAAAATAAAGTCCGTCTGATTTTCAGAAACAAAATTTCCTTTGTTGGCAGATGCCACTTCATTGTTGTTAAGTCCTTTTCCTGTAAGCTGACCGGAGCCAATGGCGGTTACAGAGTTTTCCTGCTGTAAAACATCATCAGAATAAGCGTCATCTTCAGAGTTTAAAAACGCCATAATTCGGTCACGCTGATAGTCTTTAATCAATTTTTGGTCAGGCTGGACAACAATAAACAAAAAAACGATTGCCATAGGAACCGCTATTAAAAGAATACTGCCGATAATTTTATAGCTTAATCCTGCAACATAAATCATGATACAAAAAAGTATAGCAACCGTAATGGTATTTTTCAAGTCCGGCTGTGATAAAATTAAAGACAACGGAATGGCAATTAAGACAACTGCTTTGACCAGAGTTCGCAAAGTGTTCAAGTCTTCTTCATGGTCCATAAAAAATTTGGCAAAGAATAAGATTAAAATAATCTTAGCTAATTCCGTAGGCTGAAACTGAAATCCTCCGATACTTAACCAACGTTGAGCTCCGTTTGCATCAGTACCCATTACTTTTACTAAAAGAAGTAAAAGTATGTTACCTCCGTACATAATCCAGCTGAAATTTAAAATCCAGCTAAAATCTATGAGGGATACAATTACCATAACGATAAGCCCTAAAACCATTCCTAAAAACTGTTTCTTCTGCAAACTGGGGTCTGCGCTTCCTACCAGCAGAACCCCCATTGAGGTCAATGCCATAAGAACAATTATCAATCTGAAGTTGTAATCTTGTAATTTATATTGTCTAATCATGAAAACACCTATTTTTCTTCTGGTCTTTAAAGTTTCCTTTCATCATCTCTGAAATAACATGCCCGGAGATGAATTTTTAATATCTGTCTGTAACGGAATATATGCTGTTACCGTTGCCGTATCTTTTCGATAACGGATTTCAACCTTTTGTTCGTGTACAGCAAAATATTTGTTTACAGCACGAATTAAATCATTTTGCAGCATGGTCATCATTTGTGGAGAACATTCCAGCCGCTCAGAAGTAAGGAGCAGCTTCAAGCGGTCTTTTGCAACAAAACCGGATGGTCTGCATGGAAATCGAAACATTCCTAATCCTCCTTCTTCTATTTTTTGAAAATACCGGAAATTCGTTTAAAAACACCTTTTTTTGTACGGAAATCCATGAAAGGAACATCTTCTCCGGATATTCTCCGACAGATATTTTCAAATGCTTTTCCCGACAGAGAGTCTTTGCCGCACAGAGGCTCTCCCTGATTAGTAGCAATTACCACTGCCTCGTCATCAGGAATAGCGCCTAATAAATCCACGGCAAGAATTTCAGAGACGTCCTCTACGGACATCATTTCTCCACGCTTAATCATATCCATACGAAGACGGTTAATGACTAATTGAATTTGAGGCATTTCGTTTGCCTGTAAAAGTCCGATAATTCGGTCAGCATCACGAATGGCAGAAACCTCCGGAGTGGTTACTACAATGGCTCTGCCTGCTCCTGCAATGGCATTTTTGAAGCCTTGTTCAATTCCCGCAGGACAGTCCAAAAGAATATAGTCAAATTCTTCAGAAAGAGCCTCGGTCAGCTTCACCATTTGCTCCGGTGTAATCGCAGTTTTATCTTTTGTCTGAGCGGAAGGCAGTAAAAACAGATTGTCACACTGCTTGTCCCGAATAAGCGCCTGCTTCATTCGGCAGCTTCCTTCAATCACATCAATGAGATTGTAGACAATGCGGTTTTCCAGTCCCAGCACAACATCCAGATTTCTAAGTCCGATGTCGGTGTCTACCACAACTACCTTTTTATTCAGCTTTGCCAGACCTAAACCGATGTTCGCTGTCACTGTGGTTTTACCCACGCCGCCTTTCCCAGACGTAATTACAATAATTTCACTCATACAAAATCCTCCTGATACCCTCTTTTTCTTTTTCGTATGTGCCTTACAGAGTTCTGTTTAGTCATTGTGCGTTGTTGTTGTGTCACTGGCTGTTGCAGCGCCTGTGACAATGTCAGACTCATCTGCAAAATTGTACTTATAATTGAGAATATCTTTTGCTACACTTGCCGCATTACCGGAAGAATATCCGTTACCAATGCGGACTGCCACGCCTACCTCCGGATTGTCATAAGGAGCAAATCCAATAAAGAGACCGTGGGACGGTCGGCTCATATCCTCCTGAGCTGTACCTGTTTTCCCTGCAACAGAAAGCTTCATAGAACTTAAAATAGGACTGTTTTTTGCAACACCGCGCATACCTTTGTGTACGGCATCCCAAGTGCTGCTTGCTACATCCATTTCTCCTTTTACTGCCGGCTGGTAGTCTTCTACCAAATTACCGTCAGCATCTGTTGCTTTATCAAAAAGGGTAAGCTCATAGCTGGTTCCCCGACTGGCAATAGTTGTTACATATCTGGCTAACTGGGAAGTTGTCATATTGTTCTTCGCCTGTCCAAAGGAAGTACGGATGGCATCTTCTTCTGAAACCTGAGGAGATACCTCTGTAATTTCCAAGCCGGATTTTTCGTTTAATAAAAACATATTTGCATATTTCTGAAGCTTATCAATACCAAGAGAGTCAGAAAAACTGCCGTTTTCATCTGTTCCCAAATCATAAGCCACCTGTCCCATAAATACATTACAGGAATTCGTAATACCGGATACCACATTCATATAGCCGTGTCCGGAGCGGTTCCAACAATACGGACCGTTTGGGATTTTATCAAAACGACCGCCGCAGACAACGCCGTAGTTGCTGTCAATAATACCTTCTTCCATACCGGCTACCGCAGTTACGATTTTAAAGGTAGAACCGGGAGCGGTAAGCTGCTGGGTTGCTTTGTTATAAAACGGTCTTGATAAATCCTGAGACAGCTTTGCAAAGTATTCGGTGTCCATGTTGTTGGCAAGACGATTATTGTCATATCCCGGATATGTGACACAGGCAAGTGTTTCTCCGGTTTTCACGTCTGTCATTACAAGAGAACCGGAGCACGGGTCTAAGGCAAGCTGTGCTGGCGTAATTTCCAAATTGCTGATTTTCTCTATCATAAAATTATACGCCGTCATAGAGCCGGATTTCAAGGCATTATAAGCTGTTTCATCTGCTTCTAAAATCCCCTGATCATATAAAAGCATACAAAGCTGTGCACCGGAAATCATATCGGAATGGAGCATATACTTATAAATAATCTTGGAAAATCCTGTATCATCAGCAAGAGAATTGGTGAGATAGTCTGCTAAAGCCGTATATACCTGAGAGGAGTCCAAATAATCCCCCTCTGCGGAAAACTGTGAAATATCAATCCAGTCTTTTCCGGCAGCATAAGTCAGAAATTCTTTTAAGCTGATACTTTCGTCCTTGGACCATGCAATATAAGTAGGATCTGCCGCATCAATGGCATCCATGGATAAAATTTCTTTCTTTCTTGTTAAAAATTCATTGACAATATAGCTTTGATATTCCTGCATTTCTTTGGAGAGGTCTTTATATGCCACAGGCTTTTCCTTGGTAAGCTCTTCTTGTATCTGCTGGAAAACCTTTTCCTGCTGTTGCTGGAATACGCCGTATACAGTTTTTTCCAACTCTGTGGCATCCTCTTCTTTAAAATGGCTGATATCCAATACACTGTTTTCGATTAGCGCATTATACACATCGTAGATAGGAGTTTTAATGGCCGCAGTATCCATCCCCTCTTCTACCTTAAATTCTTTTGCATTGATAATATTAGAAACCAAAATACCGGCAATTTTCTGCTCTAAGACGTTGTAGGCAATGCGCTGTAAGTCCTTGTCCAGCGTCAGATAAATGTTATTTCCTGATTTTGGATTTTTTCTGGAATTTTTAACGGTTTCCAAAGCCTTTCCCATGGTATCTACAAGAACCTTGTCAGAACCGTCTGTTCCCCGCAGCTGGGTTTCCATTATTTTTTCAATTCCTGCTTTACCGATAACGGCGTCAGCGGAATACTTGTGCCCCTGCTCCTTTAATTCTTTCAGTTCGTCAGCATCTGCTTTTCCTGTATAGCCGATAATCGGCGCAAAGGCTTCTGCTTCATCATAAACACGGATAGAGTCTTCTTCAATATCAAGTCCCTGTAAATCATCCTTGCGCTCCATGATTTCCGCTACGGTTTCTTCGCTGACATTTGTTGCCAGTGTTACCGGAACATATTTTTTAAAGCTGTTGGTAGAAAGAATGTAACGGATTTTCAGGATATCTAAAGTTTCCTCTTTTGTAAAGGTTTCCGGCAATCCGTATTTTTCCAGCTCTTCCTTTGTATAAGGCTTTTCTTCATTGATAAGTCCGAAACGTTTTTCATTGGACATATCAGCTATCATCTTGTCAGGAGTTGCATTGAGCTCCTCTTTTTTCAGTTTTTCGATGTTTGCCTGTCCATAAACGTCCGCTTTAAAACGATTGAGGTTAAAGCCGGTGGTATCAAAGGCATAGTTGCCTTCTTCGTCCAGAACAATATGGAAATCCACACTTAAAGCTTCGTTGTGTTTCTTTAATATATTAATCACTTCATAAGCAATGTGGTTCAAAGTGAGATTTCGTTCTCTGGTAGTTTCATAAGTTCCGTTGTCCTCCAGAATAACGGAATAGGAAAGCTGATTATAGGCGAGAGGCTTGCCGTTTCTGTCGTAAATAATTCCTCTGGTTCCCTTTAGTGTCCGTTCCTTTGTAATGCTTAAATTAAAGTTTTCCGCATACTCCTTTCCGTGAATAATCTGTAAGGAAAAGAGTCTTTGCAGAAGTACGCCAAACAGAATACAAAATACTAAAATAAGTACAGTAGTTCTTTTTAACCCGATTTTTTTCAATAGTTTTTTTATTTTTTTAGCCAAATGGAATCTCTCTCTTTCATTTCCAGTTCTGTCATTTTCTTGTTCAATCTAAATAAAAGCTTATAAAAAATAACAGTTATCAATACGGTATACAGCATTTCAGGAATAGCAATCCTTCCAAAATAGTAAAAAAATTCTAAGCGTCCCCGCATTAAAAACTGCATGCCATAGACCATTGTCCCATACAACAAATCTCCCACGGCTACTAATAGCATAGGAACACGGATTTCTTCATCATAAAAAATCTTACAGCAGCAGCCGGTAGCATAACCGATGCACAGATAGATAAGAGCATAGAAGCCTAAAAGGTTTCCGTAAAAAACGTCCTGTAAAATTCCGCAGAAAAAGCCAATCCAAAGTCCGGACAGCTTTCCCTGCATAAAGCCAAAGGCAACGGTAATAATCAGCAGAAGATTAGGAGTAATAGAGCCAATGGACAATGCCTGAAAAACAGTTCCCTGCAAAATAAAGCATAGTAAGATAATGACCGCTTCTACTATTCTTCGTTTGACTCTCATTCCGTATCCTCCTTCTGCTGTTTCAGTTCCTTGATGACTAAAACTTCACTTAAATGTTCGAAATCAACGGCTGGCGTTAAAGTTCCTGTTTTTGTCAGATTGTTCGGGTCTTCTTTGATATCGCTTACATATCCGATGAGAATACCTTTTAAAAATTTATCACTGACATCAGAGGTGACAATTTTCTCACCTTCCTGAATTTTATTGTCTTCGTCTTTTAAATGAATAAATTGAAGTTTGCCTTCGTCTATGAGACGCAAATCTCCTGCCACAATACAGCGGTCAGAGGTGCTCATGGTCATGGCGCTGACATTGCTGGTGTCATCAATAATAGAACGTACTGTCGCCCAGTTTTTTCCTACTTCTGTTACAATGCCTACCAATCCGCTTCCTGCAATGACGTTGCAGTCTTTCTGAATACCGTCCTCCGTACCTTTGTCAATGGTAAAATTAGAAAACCAGTTTCCGGCATCCTTGGAAATTACATTGGCAGCTACCTTGTCGTATTCACTGTAACTTTGATCCAACTGGTACAACTCCTGTAAGCGTTCAAGCTCTGTCAGTCCCTGTGTAAGGCGGCTGTTTTCCGCAGTCAGTTCATCTACTTTTTTCTGAAGTTTTTTATTTTCTTTTACTAAAGTCTGCTTTTCCTGAAATCCGGCTGTTGCGTTGTCTAAGACCTTTCCGACCTGATTAATTCCTTTCTGAAAAGGAACAATGACATAGCCTGCCGCATTTTTGAGGGGTGCAACGGGAAATTTCACTGCCGCTGCAAAAATCATAAGGCTAATACAAATTAAGCCCATAGCTATGAGGACATGTTTACTTTTAAATGTCCAATTACGCTTTTTTTTCATAATTTAAAACCTCAGCTTTTCTTTTTGTTATTGAACCCACTTGTGTAAGGTACGATTTCCGATGATTTCTTTTAATCCGCATATTGTACAATGCTCATAGTATCCGGATAAACGCACCTTCTGTCCGGTTTCCTGACTTAAAAACCAGTCGATATCAGGAATTCTGGTTGTTCCTCCTGCGAGAAAAATACCTTCCTCCAGAATATTCTGATAAATCTGAGGAGGTGTCCTTTCCAGAAAAGAACGGATTTCCTGACAAATCGTATGAACCGGTCCTAAAATGGTTTCATAAATCATATCAGAGGGGATAATTCCCTCTCTCGGAAGACCGGAAAGGCTGTCAATGCCGACGATTTTTCTGGCTTCTTTAATATCTTCTTTTAAATATGCCAAAGAAAACTTCAATCTTCTGGCAGTTCTGTTTCCGATATGAAGATTGTAATTTTTCCGCACTTCGTTTACAATCGCTTCATTTAACTGCGCTCCGCCCATAGCAATAATTTTGCTCAGAACGATTTTTCCTCTTTCGATTACAGAAATCTCTGTACTTTGCGCTCCGATATTTACAATCATGCTTCCCTTTGTATTATTGATGGGAATTCCAAGAGCCACCGCATCGGCGATGGTCTTGTTTACCATATAAATTTTATTTTTTCTGTTGGAATTTCCAATGGTATAGTAGGCACGCTGCTCTATTTCCGACAAATCGGAAGGAACAGCCAGGTATAAATTATTATTAAATAATCCACCTGCATTTATCTTTTCGAGTAAAGCCTGTAAAACCATCTCAGTATGATTGACATCTGCAATTTTCCCGTAAGCCATAGGTGAAATTACAGATACATTAGACGGATTTTTTTCAAAAATCTTATATGCTTCATTTCCTACTGCCAAAATCTGATTTTGGTTTCGAATGGCTATCATGTTTTTTTCTGTGATAATGGTATCATTATCCTGTGAATAAATTTTAACTGTACTTGTTCCGAGGTCTACTCCAAACGTTTTGTGTAATAGCACTTGAATGCTCCCCTTTATCTTTTAACATTTAAAAAATCCCCTGTTCACGAAAGCTTAAATATTTACAATCCCCGATAATAATATGATCCAGTAAAGGAATTCCCAATAGCTCCCCCGCTTCCTTTACTCTCTGAGTAAAATCAACATCTGCCTGACTGGGTGTACAATCGCCGCTGGGATGATTATGTACCAGAAGAATTCCCACTGCATGATAGGAAACCGCAGAAAGAAAAATTTCTCTGGGATTTGCCAAAGAACTGTTGACTGTTCCTTTAAAAATCATTTCATCTCCCAACAGATGATTTTTGGTATCCAGCATCATACAGATTAAAAGCTCCTGCTCCTCATGGCGAAGCTGCTCCATATAGTAATCTGCAATACTGGCAGGATGGCGGAAAGACAACCCTTTTTTGGCAGTTGCGGTGGCAATTCTTTTGGAAAGCTCTCCGATACATTTAATCTGTATTGCCTTTACCTTTCCAATGCCTTTGACTGCCTGAAGCTGTGCAAGGCTTAGTTGATGCAGTCCCAAAAGTCCTTCCTTATCTTTGGAGAGCTTTAGAACTTCTTCTGCCATCTCCACAGACGGGCTTCCTTTTGTTCCTGTTCTTAAAAGGACTGCTAAAAGTTCGCTGTCCGTTAAACACTCTGCGCCCATACGAAGACACTTTTCATAAGGTCTGTCTTCCTCGGGCATTTGATTAATCGTTGTATATTTTGTCATACTTTGTTATAAGCTCTTCGGCAATTGGCTATAACAAGTTTTATTGTAGCACAGATTAAAAACGATGTATATGCCTTAACAAAAATTTATGATTTTTTTCATAATTGCTTCGCCTACTTTTAAACCGTCCATGGCTGCGGAGGTAATTCCGCCTGCATAGCCTGCTCCTTCGCCGCAGGGGTAAATTCCGCAAATTGCAGACTCAAATGCTTCATTTCGAAGAATTCGTATCGGCGAAGAGGTTCTGCTCTCAATTCCACTTAAAACAGCATCTTTTCTTGAAAATCCGGGAATGATTTTTTCAAAAGCTTCTATCCCTTCGATAAGCGCTGCGTTTAACTCTTCCGGAAGCAATTCTCTTAAATTGGCAAAGGTATACTTGCCTTTCATACAGGGAAGTACGCTGCCAAAAGCCTCTGATGTTTTATTTTCCGTAAAGTCACCGTATAGCTGAAGCGGAATACTTCCTTTTCCCAGTGCATAAGCCTTTTCTTCCAGTCTTCTTTGAAAATCCATGCCTCGAAGTACGTCTGTTCCCGGAAAATCTTCCGGTGTTACCGTAACAATTAAGGCGCTGTTGGCATTGGCAGAGCCACGGTTTTGATAGCTCATACCATTGACAGCCAGCCTTTTTTCCTCAGAAGAAGCATTGACTACAAAGCCTCCCGGACACATACAAAAGCTGTAAACACCACGATTATTTTTGCACTTGTGGGTGAGCTTATAGGATGCCGCCCCAAGGTAGGGAGAGCTTTCCTGCCCGTATTGATAAAGATTGATTAAGGTCTGGGGGTGCTCCGCACGCAGACCTACGGCAAAAGCCTTTGCCTCCATAGGCAGATTTTTATCTTTTAACAGGGTAAAGGTGTCTCTGGCGCTGTGACCGATAGCCAGAACCAGACAATCAGTTTTTACTTTTTCAGTATCGTTTACAGTAATGGCTGATACTTTTCCGTTTTCAATTTGAATATCTGTCATCTTGGAGGAAAAACAAAATTCTCCGCCGGCATTTTTAATGTAATTTCGCATATTTTTTACAATACCGATTAGCATGTCTGTGCCAAGGTGCGGCTTTTGCTGATATAAAATTTCCTCGGGAGCGCCGAATTTTACAAATATTTTCAGAACCTCTTGATTGCGCCCTTTTGTGTCTTTTACTAAGGTATTCAGCTTTCCGTCAGAAAAAGTGCCTGCGCCTCCTTCTCCGAACTGTACATTAGACTCTTTCTTTAACTCTCCTGTTTCCCAGAATTTTTCCACGGTTTTCAGGCGGTTTTCTACGTCTTCGCCTCTTTCAATAATCAAAGGCTTTAAACCTGCTTGTACCAGATAATAGGCACAGAAAAGTCCGGCAGGTCCGCTGCCCACAATGACAGGTCTTTGAGAAACTTCTGTATTTGTTTTTAAATAAGAAAATCTCACAGGAGTTGTTGACATAATATTTTTATTGTTTACCTTTTTTAGAACCTGTTTTTCTTTTTTTACTTCTGCTTCAACGGTATAAACAAAGAAAAGCTCCGGCTTTTTCCTTGCATCTAAGGACTGGCGCCGAATTGTCCATGAAAGTAAATCTCCCGAGGAGATTTTTAAGAGCTTTTTGATTTTATTTTCCAAATCTTCTTTTGTATGAGAAACAGGAAGTTTTATCTGTTGAATTTTTACCATAAAGCAGCCTCCTTTCCTGCACATGCACCGCTGGACCATGCCCATTGAAGATTGTAGCCGCCGCAGATACCGTCTGCATCCAATAACTCTCCTGCCAGATACAGGTTGGGAATTTTTTTACATTCCATGGTTTCAGGAGAAATTTCTTCCAGAGAAACACCGCCTTGACATACCTGTGCATTAGAAAACGGCTTTGTCCCCACAATTTCCACCGGAAATGCTTTTATTTTCTCTGCCAGTGATGAAATTTCTGTTTTTTTATCTGCCAGAACTTCAATCAGTTTTTTGGGAATAAGACCGATACAGAGTTCTTTTGTTGTTTTGTATGGACAAAGCTCCTTTCTTTTCAGGAAAAGCTCTTCCAGTTCTTTTTTGGTAAAATCGGGTAAGAAATCAATCAGCAAGGTAACGGAACGTTGTTTTTGCAACAGCTTGGCTGCCAGAGCGCTGAGCTGAAACACCGGAATACCGGAAACCCCATAATCCGTAAGCTGTAATTCTCCTTCTTCTGTCTGTAAGGTTTTCTGCTCTGCTTGTAACTGTATTTTTCCGTAAATACGAGTACCAGCCCATTTTGAAAAGTAATTTCCTTTTCCTTTTAATGGAACCAAAGCAGGAAGGGGATTTATAACTTTTAAGCCTAATTGTTTTGCCAAAGTATAGCCGCTGCCGTCTGCTCCGTCAATTTCCGAAGCGCAAGAACCGCAGGCAAGAATAACAGCGTCGGCGGGATACTGCCATGTATCGGTTACCACTGAAAACTTTGGGCTTTCTTTTGTGTCTGAAATTTTAATTTCTTTTACATGCTCTTTGCTCTTGATTTTTACTTTTAAAAAGCGGGCTTCCATTTCTAAAAGCTCCTGTACGCTGGAGGCCTGCATACTGGAAGGATAAAAATATCCGTTCTTTGAAACAGGATAAATACCGATTTCTTTAAAAAAATCCAGCGTCTGTTCAAAAGAAAAATTTTGCAGAACATTCCAGAGAATTTTAGGCTGTTCACTGTGATAGCAGCTTTTTTCCAGCTTTTCATTGGTAAGGTTACAGCGGCCGTTTCCGGTTGCCAGCAGTTTTTTCCCTGTTTTTTCATTATGCTCTAAAACTGTGACAGCTGCATGATTTCTGGCTGCCATAATGGCGGCAATCATACCGGCAGCTCCACCGCCTACAATACAGACCTTTTTCTTTTCCATAATTTACTCCTGTGGCAATGTAACCAGATTTTTATCCGCAAGCTTTTGTAAGGACATTAAAATACCTAATTTTGCATGATACCAAGTAAGACCACCTTGGAAATACACGGTATAAGGCGGTTTAATCGGTCCGTCGGCAGAAAGCTCAATGGAAGAACCCTGCACGAAAGCGCCTGCTGCCATAATTACGTCACTGTCATAGCCCGGCATTGCCCATGGCTCCGGCTCTACATAACTGTCTACCGGAGCTGCCGCCTGAATACCCTTACAAAATTCAATGACGCCTTCCGGTGTACCAAAGGTAACAGCCTGAATAATGTCGTGACGGCTTTCGGTACTGTTCGGTGTAACTGAAAAGCCTAAACGCTCATAAATATTTGCGGCAAAAATCGCTCCCTTTAATGCACCTGCGGTAACAGTAGGGGCAAGGAAAAATCCCTGATAAAAGGAAGGATTAACGCCTAAAGTAGCGCCGACCTCTTTTCCAAGACCGGGACAGGTAAGACGATAGGCTGCATTGTCTACATATTCTTTCTTTCCTGCAATGTATCCGCCGATTGGCGCAAGACCGCCGCCGGGATTTTTAATCAGTGAACCAACGATTAAATCGGCGCCTACATCACTTGGCTCTATTTTTTCTACAAATTCACCGTAGCAGTTGTCTACCATACAGATAATGTCCGGTTTAATTCCTTTAATAAAAGAAATCAGTTCTCCGATTTGGGATACAGAAAAAGTAGGACGTGTGAGATATCCTTTGGAGCGCTGAATTTCCACCATTTTTGTTTTGTCTGTAATGGCATTTCGAATACCCTCATAATCAAAGCTTCCGTCTTCTAAAAGCTCTACCTGACGATAAGTAATGCCGTATTCAGCCAAAGAGCCCTTGGATTGACGAATACCGATAACCTCCTCTAAGGTATCGTAAGGCTTTCCAACAGGAGAAAGCAACTCATCTCCCGGTCTTAAATTTCCTGCAAGCGCCACAGATAAAGCATGCGTACCGCAAGCAATTAAAGGGCGCACTAAGGCTGCTTCTGTATGAAAAGCAGCTGCATAGACTTCTTCTAAGGTGTCACGTCCTAAATCGTTGTAGCCGTAACCGGTAGAAGAATAAAGGCAGCCTTCGCTTACTTTATTCTTCTGCATAGCATGAAGCACCTTTAACTGATTGTATTCTGCGTTTTCATCAATCTCCTGAAAACGTTCTTTTAATTCTGCTTCTATTTGATTTCCAAAAGCAAGCACTTGTGGGCTGATGCCTAAATCACGGTACATTTCCATCATTTCCTGCATGGTAATACTCCTCTTTTCTTACAGTTTTCTAATATATAATCTAAAATCTTATCCTCCTGATAAGCAAATTCCTGTTTATTTACCCAGATAACGTCTTTCTCTCGTTTAAACCAGGTAAGCTGCCGTTTTGCAAAGTGGCGGGTATCTCGTTTTAAGATATAAACAGCTTCATCAAGGGTACAGCTTCCATCCAGATAAGACAAAATTTCTTTATATCCTAAGCCCTGCATGGAAACCATGTCTTTGGTGTATCCCTTCTTGGCAAGCAGGGATACTTCATCCACCAGCCCTTCTTGCAGCATTGCGTCTACACGGGCATCAATTCTTTCATACAGCTTTTCACGGATATCATTTAGAACAAAATATGCCACATTGTAAGGAGACTCTTTTGAAGCCTCTTCTTCATTGTGAGCAGAAATCGGTTTTCCCGTAAGCTCAAAATACTCCAACGCCCGAATGACTCTTTTTACATTATTTGCATGAATTTTCTCTGCTGATTTCGGGTCTATCTGCTGTAATCTTTCATGGAGATATGTACAGCCCTTTTCCTCTGCCAGCTTTTCCAGTTCTTCTCTTACCGGTGACTTTTCAGACTCTTTTGAAAAATCAATATCCTTTACCACTGCCTGAATATAAAATCCTGTGCCTCCGGCAAGAATTGGAATTTTTCCTTTTGCATAGATTTCTGACATAGCCTGCTTTGCCATTTCCTGAAACCGCACTACATGAAATTCCTCGTCCGGTTCCAACACATCAATCAGATAATGAGGAACACCGCACATTTCTTCTTTTTTGATTTTGGCAGAGCCGATATCCATGTGTTTATATACCTGCATGGAGTCTGCGGAAATGATTTCTCCGTTGACTGCTTTTGCAAGTGCAATCGAGAGCTTTGTTTTTCCTACTGCCGTAGGACCTGTTAAAATAATTAAAGGTTTTTTCAAAATCTTCACCTACACAATTCGTTTAAACTTTTTCTCCAGCTCATATTTTGTCATGGAGATAATGGTTGGCCTTCCGTGAGGACAGTTGTATGGATTTTCCAGACTGAGAAGCTCGTCAATCAAAGCATCTGCCTCTTTTACGGAAAGACGGTTGTTTCCCTTTACCGCAGCCTTACAAGCGGCTGTTGCAATACGCTCGGCAAGGATATCCGGCGTTTTGGAAACGTGTTCCTGCTCTAAACTGTCTAAAATCTGTATAAAGAGCTCCTGTACAGAAACACCGTAGATATTTGCAGGAACTGCATGAATACTATATTCCTTGCCGCCAAATTCTGAGATTTCAAATCCAAACTCTCGGAAAATTTCCAGATTTGCCTTTAAAAGGTTACTTTCCTGTAAATTCAAAGAAATCAAGGACGGCGGCGATATCATTTGAGAAAGAATTTCTTTCTTGGCAAATTCTTTTAAAAAGCGTTCATATAATACCTTTTCATGAGCGGCATGCTGGTCAATAATATAGAATTTATTGTCATATTCCACCAGCCAGTAAGTATCGAAAAGTTGTCCGATAATCCGATGATGAATACGGGCTTCTTTTGATAAAAGCCGGTTGTCAAAAAGCTCCAGCTGTTCTGCTTTTTCTACTGCCTGCTTTTCTTTTGGGAAAGCTTCTTTCTTCTGTTCTTCCGGTTTTGCCTGTATTTCGGGCTCTGTTGGTTTTATAGGCTCGTTTACGTTTATAGGTTCTGCTTTACTTTCTGTTTTTGGCTCAGCGCTTGCCGGGCGAAGCCCTACGGGAGCATATACAGGTTTTTCTTCTGCAATTCTGTTCTTTTCAAAAGGTTCGGGAACCGGTATTTTTTCTTCTTTGATTTGAGCTTGCTTTTCTCCAACGGCCGGCTTTGGCGTAAGAGAAACCTCAGGGATGATTTCTTTCCCTGCTAAAGCATCTGTAATTAAATCATAGGTAGCATTATAAATCGCACTCTGGTTTTTAAAACGAACCTCCATTTTGGTAGGATGCACATTGACATCTACATCTTCCCCGTGAATATCATATTGTAAACAGACAAAGGGATATTTATGCTGCATCATGTAAGGCTTGTAAGCTTCTTCAATGGCTTTCATCAAAAGCTTGCTTTTCACATATCTGCCATTGATGTAATAATTTTCAAAGTTGCGGTTTCCTCTGGCAATGGAAGGTTTTCCGATAAAACCGCTGACAGAAAGACCGGAAACTTCATATTGTACAGGAAGAAGCTCTCTTGTAATATCCCGTCCGTAAATACCGTAAATTACATCCTTTAAATTAGCATTTCCTGAGGTGTGCAGACGAAGCTGTCCGTTTACCATGTATTTAAAAGAAATATTGTGATGAGATAAGGCAAGCTGTTCCATATAGCTGCTCACATACCCTGCTTCTGTCATCGCTGTTTTTAAAAATTTCTTTCTGGCAGGAGTATTAAAAAATAAATTTCGCACCAGCATGGTGGTTCCGTTTGGCGCTCCCACATCTTCCAGAACCTTTTCCTGTCCGCCTTCAATTACATAGCGCACACCCATGAAATCCTCCGGCGCTTTTGTAATCACTTCCATCTGGGATACCGCTGAAATACTGGATAGAGCTTCCCCTCGAAATCCCAGAGAAGTAATCTGAAGCAAGTCTTCTGCCTGTGTGATTTTGCTGGTTGCGTGGCGTAAAAATGCCAGAGGTACTTGTTCCTTTGGGATACCGCCCCCGTTGTCGGTAACACGGATAAAGGAAATACCGCCCTCTTTGATTTCTACCGTAATTGCCGTAGCCCCTGCGTCAATGGCATTTTCTACCAGTTCTTTTACTACGGAAGCAGGTCTTTCTACCACCTCTCCCGCAGCAATTTTATCAATTGTATTCTGACTTAAAACTGCAATTTTTCTCAATTTTTATCACCATCTGTTTTTCAGTTTGTTTTGAAGTCGATATAAAATATTTAAAGCATCTACCGGCCGCAATTCATCTAACTGTATGGATTTTAACTCTTCAATGACATCGTCATCCTTTACTGTATCAAAAAGAGAAATTTGCTCCATATCTACCTCGTCAAAATGAACGGCCGGTTTTGTCTTTTGCTTTTTGTTTTCGGAAGCAATATTTTTTACAGTGGCTGTAATATCTGCACTGACAAGCTCCTCTACCAGTTCCTTTGCCCGTTCAATAACAGAGTTAGGGACACCGGCAAGCTTGGCAACCTGAATACCATAGCTTTTATCTGCTCCGCCTTTTACGATTTTTCTAAGAAAGACAATGTCATCGCCTCGCTCTTTTACTGCAATACAGTAGTTGTTTACCCCTGCCAGCTTTCCTTCTAATTCTGTCAGCTCGTGGTAATGGGTAGCAAATAGAGTTTTGGCGCCTAAAATTCTGGTATTGCTGATATGCTCAATCACTGCCCATGCAATGGAAAGTCCATCAAAGGTGCTGGTTCCTCTGCCGATTTCATCCAAAATCAAAAGGCTTTTTGAGGTAGCGTTTCGCAGGATATTGGCAACCTCTGTCATTTCCACCATAAAGGTACTCTGTCCGCTTGCCAAATCATCCGATGCGCCTACACGGGTGAAAATACGGTCTACAATTCCGATATTGGCTTTTTCAGCAGGCACAAAAGAACCGATTTGCGCCATTAAAACAATCAAAGCAGACTGACGCATATAGGTGGATTTTCCTGCCATGTTCGGTCCTGTAATAACGGCAACACGATTTTTCCCGTTATCTAAATAGGTATCGTTTGGAATAAACATATCGTTGGAAATCATTTTTTCCACTACCGGATGTCTGCCGTTTTTAATATCAATAACGCCTTTGGTATTGATTTTGGGGCGGACAAATTGATTGCGAGATGCTACAAGAGCTAAAGATGCGTAGGCATCCAGCTTGGCAATGGCACGGGCTGTTTTCTGAATACGCTCTACTTCTGCCGCAATTTTTGTTCGAATGGAGACGAAAGCTTCATATTCCAGTGCATAAAGCTTGTCCTCCGCACCTAAAATCATATCTTCCAGTTCTTTTAAGCGTGGTGTGATATAACGCTCTGCATTGGTTAAGGTCTGCTTTCTGGTGTAGTAATCAGGAACCATGTCCTTAAAGGAATTGGTGACCTCCAGATAATAGCCGAAAACCTTATTGTATTTGATTTTTAAGGTACGAATACCTGTTTTTTCTTTTTCTTCTGCTTCCAGCTCGGCAAGCCATACCTTGCCCTTTGTTTTGGCTTCACGGAAATGGTCGATATCCTCCTGATACCCTTCTTTGATAATGCCGCCTTCTTTCATGGCAAGAGGGGGCTCGTCCACAATAGAGGCTTCCAAAAGCTGATATAAATCCTGTAAATCATCCATTTCCTCATATACTTTTTGGAGTTCCTCACACTGGAACTGGGACAAAAGCTGACGTATGTATGGTATCATGGAAATAGAGCTTTTAAAAGAAATCAAATCTCTTGGGTTGGCAGACTGATAGCTGACACGGCTGATTAAACGCTCCATGTCGTAAACAGGACTTAAATATTCCCGTATCTCTTCTCTGTCCATTTCATGACAGTTAATTTCTTCCACGGCATCTAAACGTGCGTTAATTTCTCCTTCATCGATTAAGGGCTGTTCAATAAAGCTGCGCATCATACGAGCTCCCATGGCTGTTTTGGTTTTATCCAGTACCCATAAAAGAGAACCTCTTTTTACCTTTTCCCGCATGGTTTCTGTAAGCTCCAGATTACGCCTTGTGGAGCTGTCAATGAGCATATATTTGTCTGTACTATACGGAGTAATCTGACGCAGATGCTCCATGGAGTTTTTCTGTGTTTCCAGAAGATAAGTAAACAAAGCTCCTGCTGCAATTACCGCACAGTTATAGTCCTTTAATCCCAAGCCCTCCAGTGTTCCCACATGAAAATGTTCTTTTAAGGTACGGGCGCATAAATCATCGTCAAAATACCAGTTATCCAGAGCAGAAAGAGAAATATTCAAACGGTTTTTCAGCTCGTCAATTTCAATGCCGCTCATAGTAAAGGCTTCGTTGCACACAAGCTCTGCCGGAGAAAACTTATAAATTTCGTCCAGCAGTTTTCGGATTTCATCGACCTCCGTAACCATGAACACACCTGTGGTAATATCCGCAATGGCAATGCCAAAGCGGTTGGAAACATAGACCACGGACATGATGTAATTATTTTTTGTTTCATCAAGAGCCTGTGTGTTTAATGTAGTTCCCGGTGTTACCACACGGATAACCTCTCTTCTGACAATTCCTTTTGTTTGCTTGGGATCTTCCATCTGTTCACAGATTGCTACTTTATATCCTTTGCTGATTAAGCGATTTAAATAGACCTCTGCCGCATGAAAAGGTATTCCGCACATAGGCGCGCGTTCTGACATACCGCAGTCCTTTCCCGTTAAGGTAAGCTCTAATTCTTTGGACACGATTTCTGCGTCCTCGAAAAACATTTCATAGAAGTCCCCTAAGCGGTAGAATAAGATACAGTCCTTATATTCTTCTTTGGTTTTTACATAATGCTGCATCATTGGTGAAATCGATGCAATATTTACGTCTTTTATTGAAATTCCCATGTATTTTCCTATATTTTTTCCTTTTAAAAATTTTTCCATATCATAATATCCTTATTTCCATATCTAAGAAACAAGGATACTTATCATATTCTTATATTCGGTTAACATCTTATCAAATTTAGGAATATTATTCAAGACAAAACAGAGTGTGTCGGTATCTTTGTTATAAATTTGAGTTTTCCTATGCAAATATAAAAACATTTCCAAATACAACTATGGAGCGGAATTCAGGAAATCCCGCCCCAACTATTGTCATAGAACATATTATTTTAATTGTCTACATAATATCTTCCCACAAATCAACTTTTTCTGTTATATCTTGGTTATTCTGTAAATCAATACAATCATAGTCTAAACAGCCATTCGCATCAATATAGGAACAAACTCTGACAACTGTAGGAGTATTTTCTACCATTGTAATTACATCAAAATAATCTTCATACTGTTTGTCAGAATAATTTGTGTCAAACGCATTAATATTTTTTTTAACTTTAGTAAAATTAATTTCTGTTAAGCGGCTTTTGTCAATCACATTTCTTCTAATTATGTATTTTCCATCTTCTTTATCATAAACAATCTTATCAGTTGTCTCATATCCGTTATACTCAAACACATATCGCTCTATAAAACTTTCACCACCGTTATAAACATAGCCTTCTGGAACATACAGTCCTCCGACAAAGTTCTCTTCTTTTATTGGAGTAAAATCTTCCCCATTTCTTTCAGGATTTTTTCCTCTCCACAAAATAACAAATATCAGGCAACATATAAGTCCGATGCCAACTATGCCAATAAATTTTTTCATGCGTGTCACCTCCTACAACCATTTGCTTTAGATTTTAAAGCTTTCTATATCTTTCTTAGACATATTTTTTGTTGTTTTTCATTTATATAATAACATATTTTTCTTTGTATTTAAAGACTATATTTTAGAGAAATGTATATTATCTGTTAATTCTTAATAACACATGAAATATCAGTTGCAATTGCAAGAAAACGCCTTTTGCTCTACAAAAATAAGGATATTCCATATCTCGCATTAAAAATGGAGGTAGGGAGTATCCTTACTTCTTTAAGATGGTATTGTTTCTTTTTTATCCTACTTTCGTTCCCATATAATAAAAGCCACGGCATTCATCTAAACGTACCTGACAGAGTTGTCCGATTAAAGAAGTATCTCCCTCAAAATGTACCAGCAAATTATTAGAAAGACGTCCTGTCATCAAATGCTTGTCCTGACTGTTCTGTTCTTCTACCAGAACCTCCATGACCTTTCCGGTGTCTCTTGCAGACATTTCTCTGCCAATGGACTGTACGGTTTCCAGAAGGCGGTTAAAACGGTCTTTTACCACGCCCTCCGAAACTTGATTTTCCATAACGGCAGCAGGCGTTCCCGTACGTTTGGAATAAATAAAGGTAAAGGCGCTGTCATAGCGGACTTTTTTTACTACGTCAACGGTTTCCAGAAAATCTTCTTCTGTTTCTCCCGGAAATCCTACAATAATATCTGTGGTAAGAGAAATATCAGGAATGGCTGTTCTGATTTTTTCTACCAGATTTAAGTATTTTTCCTTGTCATATCTGCGGTTCATCTTCTGCAAGATATCGCTGCTTCCTGACTGTAAAGGAAGATGGAGATGCTTACAGATTTTTTTGCTGTTTTTCATAACCTCAATGAGCTCATCTGATAAGTCTTTTGGATGAGAAGTCATGAAACGAATGCGTTTAAGACCTTCGATTTTTTCGATTTCTGTAAGAAGCTGGGCAAAGGTCATTGGCTCGTCTAAATTCTTTCCGTAGGAATTTACATTTTGCCCTAAAAGCATAACTTCCACAACACCGTCTTTTACCAGACGTTCAATTTCTCTTACAATATCTTTTGGATTTCTGCTGCGTTCCCTGCCTCGTACATAAGGCACAATACAATAGCTGCAGAAATTGTTGCAGCCAAACATAATATTGACACCGGATTTGAATGGATATTTTCGCTCTACCGGAAGGTCTTCCACGATTTTGTCTGTGTCTTTCCAGATATCAATAATCATACGGTCAGAAAGCAGAGAAGAAACCACTAACTCTGCGAATTTATAAATATTATGGGTACCGAAAATCAGATTGACAAAGGAATAGCTTTTTTTCAGCTTTTCCACTACCTGAGGCTCCTGCATCATACAGCCGCATAAGCCAATCATCATGTGGGGATTTTTCTTTTTCAGACTGTGGAGATAACCCAGTCGTCCGTATACACGGAGATTTGCATTTTCTCTTACAGTACAGGTGTTGTAAATTACGAAATCTGCGTTTTCGTCAGGAACCTCCACATAGCCGATGCGTTCTAAAATTCCCACCAGTTTTTCAGAGTCTCTGGCATTCATCTGGCATCCGAAAGTCGTAATATTGGCAGTAAGCGGTCTTCCCAGTTTTTCAGACTGTTCTTTTACAAGTTGACGTGCTTTTTTCATAAACCAATACTGACGCTGAGGTTCTTCCACGGGAGCTTCCTGACTTAAATCCATAGCGTCAATTATGTTTTCCATTTCATCATTAAATAAAAGTGTTGTATTTTCCATTAAATTCATCCTTTAATTGATTATTCTTGTTTCTGTAATTACTTTGTCGGGAAAAATATCCGTAGCTTCCGCAGGTACTTCTTCTACAATCTGGAAGTCAAAAGCTACGGCTGCTGTTTTGTGCTTTCTATGTACGGACAAATAGCGGTCATAAAAACCCTGTCCATAGCCGGCTCTGTGACGGTTTTTGTCAAAGGCAACGCCGGGAATAATTAAAAAAGCGTCCTCATCTTTTGCTTCTTCTCCCCATGCAGGCTCCGGTATCTGGAAATACCCCGGTGCTAACTGCTCAAAGCTTTCCAGATAGTAATATTTCATTTCATGAGTGCCGGTTACTTTGGGAACTGCCACTCGTTTTCCTGCTTTCCATGCGGCTTCAATCATGCCTCGTGTGATGACTTCTTTATTGTAGTCTACATAAGCGTAAATGCAGTCTGCTTCCTGAAACTCCGGAAGGGAGATAACGGTTTCACAGATTTTCTCACTGTATTTTTCTGCTTCCTGCTGAGTAAATTCTTTTCGTCTTCTGAAAATATATTTTCTAATTTCCTTTTTTTCTGCCATATTTCTCACCTAAATTGATAATCGTTCCATCTTTTTCCTGAATGTCAATATTATCTAACTGTGCACGCATATTCATGCGGATTGCCGCAATGTATTCTGCACGGAGTTTTCTCTGCTCCTCTTTTTCTTCCAGTGTTAAACCTTCTCCTTTTGATTTTCTTGCTAATTCGTTAATGCGGTTAATGGTGTTTTGATCCATCGTGGTTTCTTTTCTCCTTTGCTTATAGATTTTCAAATAATTCCTGTAAAATATCTTGTTCTTTTTTATCTGCCAGAAAAAGTGTTCCGTACTTTCTGCCCTGCATGATTTTATGTATGACATGGAAGTCTGCGCCGTTGGCAATGACCATGTCTGCTCCTGCACCGGTTGCAATTCGGGCAGCAGAAAGCTTGGTTGCCATTCCTCCTGTTCCCACCTTGCTGCCGGTAGAGCCTTTTCCCATTTTCATTAAATGGTCATCCAGTTTTTCTACCACATCAATAAACTCTGCATTTGGGTTGACATTTGGGTCGTCTGTAAACAGTCCGTCAATGTCAGAGAGCAGGATAAGCATATCCGCATCCACCAAAGCAGCAACTAAAGCAGACAGCGTATCATTGTCACCGAAGGTATTGACAAATTCAATTTCATCCGTGGAAACTGTGTCGTTTTCATTTACAACAGGGATTGCGCCCATATCCAGAAGGCTTTGAAAAGTATTTCTGGCATTTTCTCTGGTAATATCATTTACCATGGTGTATTTGGTAATCAATACCTGTGCTGCTGTCTGGCTGTATTCTGCAAACAGCTTCTGATAAATCATCATCAGCCTTGCCTGTCCGATGGCTGCACATGCCTGTTTTTCAGAAAGACGGGAAGGCTTTTCCTGTAAGCCCATGGCAGCACGACCTACGGCAATGGCGCCGGAAGACACCACAATGACTTCCTTCCCCTGATTGTGTAAGTCTGCCAGCTCTCGAACCAGTATTTCCAGTTTAATCAAATCCAGTCGTCCGGTTTCTTTATGGGTCAGTGATGAAGAACCGATTTTGATTACAATCCTTTTTTTATCTTTTAATTTTTCTCTGATATTCATGTATTTTCCCTCTTTGGTTCATTTTCACATCATTTTATATTACACTATTTTTGTCTATAAGTCCAGAAGGGGATTTTGGTGTATTTTAGCTGGAATAATTCTCCAGAAAATTATAAAGCTCATCAGTGGTTTTAATCTGCTTTCCCAGCAGCACTTCACCTTGCAGCTCTTTTGGCAGGGCTTCCAAAGGAATGTCGGTATATTCAAAAACCTGATTTTGAGAATTTTCGTATACAACGATATATCCCTCCTCAACCTGAAGCTGATAGCCTGCGTTTTTTGCAGGAGCTTCCTCCTGACGGAAAACCACCTTGTCTGTGCCGTAAGAATGAAGCTTGAAGGACTCCTTCTGCAAAATCCCATCCTGATAATGTTCCAGAACAAAGGTCTTGTTTTTATAATTGACAGCGGGTACGGAAACCTGCTGCTTTGCAGAGGCATTTGTTTCTTCTAAAGCATAAATCCTGTCTTTTAAATCCGTAAGCTGGTAAGTAATCAGAAAACCCACAGTAAAGAAAAGCGCGATAAGGAAACAGCCGACACCATAGATTATTCTTTTCATAAGAACCTCCTTATTTTTGAATACTTATAGTATCGGCTGATTTTCCTGTTTTATTCACTTTTCTTAGCGTGTAATTCCAAGGCTTGCCAGAATTTCCTCCTGCTTTCTTTCCATTTCTTTTGCTTCTTCAGGTTCCATATGGTCATAGCCCATCAGGTGCAGCATGCTGTGGGCAATTAAAAAGGCAAATTCTCTTATCTGCCCATGTCCGTAGCTTTCTGCCTGTTCCTGCATTCTGGGAATACAAATCATAATATCTCCTAAAATTAATTCTCCGCTTTCCGGATGAAAACAGGTATCATCCTCCTCAGCAACAGAGAAATCTGCCGGAGCTGTAAAATCCAGCATAGGAAAAGAGAGAACGTCCGTTACACGGTCAATATTACGAAATTCCCTATTTGTCTGTTGGATTTCCTTATTTCCGGTTAAAACAAGGTTGATTTCCGTTTCATAGGGGCAGCCTTCGTAGTCAAGAGCAGCTTCTATTACTTTTTTTGCAAGCTCTTCGTAATCAAAATCCAGATTTTCCTCATATTCCATTTCCAAATTCAGTGTCATCGTTCTTTCCTCCTGTCTTTGCGAGGCTTCTTTTCTCTTTTTTCGTTTGCTTCTTTTTTCTCGTAAGCGTCATAGGCCTGCACGATTTTTTGTACCAGCGGATGACGCACTACATCCTTATTGGTTAATTCACAAAAGGCAATGTCCTCAACTTTTTTCAGTACGTGAAGGGCAACATCCAGTCCTGATTTCGCACCGGAAGGCAAATCCTTTTGGGAAAGGTCACCGGTAACAATAACTTTTGAGCCAAAACCAATACGGGTAAGAAACATCTTCATCTGAGCAGGTGTGGTATTTTGGGCTTCATCTAAAATAATAAAGGCATTATCCAGTGTCCGGCCTCTCATATAGGCAAGAGGCGCTACTTCAATTAAGCCCTTTTCCATGTTTTTGGCAAAGCTTTCCGCTCCCATGATTTCATACAGGGCATCGTAGAGAGGACGAAGATAAGGGTCGATTTTGCTTTGTAAATCTCCGGGGAGAAATCCCAGCTTTTCCCCTGCTTCAATAGCAGGTCTTGTTAAAATAATTCTGCCTACCTCATCATTTTTAAATGCGGTGATTGCCATTGCCATAGCAAGATAGGTTTTTCCTGTTCCCGCAGGACCAAGGCCGAAGACAATCATTTTTTTACGGATTGCATCGATATATGCCTTTTGCCCCAAGGTTTTCGGCTTAATGGGACGTCCGTTTAAGGTATGGCAAATACATTCCTTATCTATTTCTGTAATTACAGAAGTTTTTTCTTCGGCTGCGAGAGCCAGCGCATAATTTACATTCTGCTGGGTAATGGTATTTCCTTTTTGGGACAGTGTCAAAAATTCCCGTATAATCTTTACTGCCTGTTGGCAGGCTGCCATAGGACCTAAAATACGTAGCTGTCCGTCTCTGGAGATAACGGTGACACCCAAGGTCTTTTCTATTTTTTTCATGTGCTCGTCAAATTGCCCGAACACATTTCGCTCATGCTCTGCGGGTAATTCTATTTTTTCTTCACAAATATTACTCATTAATGTCAAAATTCCTTTCTGTTTGCTGCGGAAGAATGTCTGTGGGAGCTTTTTTCCCTGCTTTTTCAACAGCCAGAAGTGTGCCGCTGGCTGTGCAGACATTTTTTTGTATGTTTATTTTAACATGATTTTCGGATATTTGAACCCCTTTTTCCTCTAAACTTTTTAAAAGTATGCTTAAATGACTTTCTACTTTTTCCCTTGCCTCTTTTTCAGTATAGACAAACTCCCCTGTTTGGTATTCATAATCTGTGCTGCTTCCGTAGAAAATGGGAAGCTTGAAATTTTCTGTAAGATAGAGCTGTTTTAGATTTGTTGTGGTATCAAAGGTTTCCCATGGAGGCTTTCTCTTAAAATCAAAATAATAATCGCCCACCTGAAGCAGATACCCCTTTTTCTGTTTTCCTGTGTAAATCGGCTTTTGATAAGTCATGGAAAACTGCTGATAATATTCTAACGGATATTCTACATAAATGTCCGCATCAGCGTCTGTATATTCGTATTTTTCTATTTCCTTGCTGTCATTTAAAATGTCCAGACGGCCGCTTACTAAGATTTCGCCTTTTTTACAAAGCTCCCCTGTCTTTTTCAGAGAAGTTCCTTTTCTGGTAACCATAGAAACAATTTTTCCTGTTTTGTCAGCGATTAAATCGTAAGCGCCTTTTTCCGGTATTTTTTCCTTGTAAATATTGTCGTTTTCTTTGATTTCCAAAAGCAGACGGCTTCCTGTGATTTTTGCGGAAACCCACGTGATATTTGGAAATTCACCTCTTAATTTTTCAGCAATCAAAGCGCAGTCCAATTTTTTTTTCGATGCTCCGTGGTGTACGTCAATTTTTTCTAAATAGCCCAGAATACTCTGTGTACTGTTATGTACATTTCCTTCCACATGAATATTCCAAATATAACCGGACAGAAAAAACAGAATGAAAAAACTCAAAAAAATGCCGATGAAAAATGCCTTCCTCTTTTTATTGCGATAAAAAAAGAAAGGCAGTCCATATTTACCTGTAATTTGAATTCTTGTACCTGTTTTTTTGCAGATGCTTTTTAATCGAAAAAAATCTTGGATACTCAAATTCATCTCATAAATATCATTTTTATTTACTAAATTCCATACCTTGATTTTGTGATAGGCACATAAATTCAAAAAGCGTTCAGGGCTTTGTGTATACGCTTTTATCCGGACATAGCCCTTTCCGTAATGACTCCAATCCTGCACGCACAGCCTCCTTATAAAAACAAAATTTTATTGATATTTCCGCTTATTTTCATTTCCACATCTGTGTAATAGAGAATAAGGAGATTTTTCCCTTCAATCTGAATTTTATTTCTTTTTGAAAGGAGTATAATACAGGTATCCTGATATTGGCGTATACATTTATAATTTTCAATGTACAATTCCCGAGAACCGGTGAGAGTAAGAACTGCCTCTTTATAAGATAAATCTTTTGGAATTTGTAAGGAGTCTCCTAACTTTCCTGAAAAATCTCCTAATTTTCTTTTCACCAAAAGCCTCCTGCATAAGTTCTTATTTCAATCTTATGAAATACCGCAGAAAATCATGCGGTTATTTTAGAAAAAGAATACCGAACCACAAAATCTGGTTGGCGCTTAAGGTAAATTCCATGTTGTATTTTTCTGCCAGTTCGCAGACAATAATCCCGTGGCTCTCCACGCAAGGGTGCATTTTCTGCGGAAAGCGACAGGGAGCATCGGGATAGGTGCAGACCTCACAAATATCACAGGACTCCGTAGAAAGCGCCATACAGTCTGTGCCCTTTTCACGAACAAAGGCTTCTATGGCTGCTGTGATTTTTTCGTGCTCCTTTCTGGTGGCTAAGGTTTCCTCAAAATTGATGACATCGGATACCTCTGCAATGGTAGAAAACAGGAAACATTCCTTATAATCAAGACAGCGTTTTCTGCATTCTTCCACTGTGCCTACGGCAGGGGGACACGCCCATGTGGAGTTATAGCGCTCACATTCTTTTTCGCAAATCCATCGTACACGAAAGGAAAAATCAATTTCCTCCGGTTTAAAAAAGGCATATTGATATACGGGAAACTGACAAATAAATTCTTCTAATTCTTCATGTGAAATCATGTGTTTTACTCCTTCTTCTTTTGATTTTATAATTCTTCTATGGAAATTTTACTGCCCCCTTCTCCTGCTTTTGCAGGCTCAATGAGAAGATGAACAGGGATACGGTTTTTAATTTCCTCTACGTGGGTAATCACACCTACGCTGCGCTTTTTGTTTCTTATTTTTTCCAGAGCCTCCATTACGACCTCCAGACAGTTTTCATCTAAAGTCCCAAAGCCTTCATCTAAGAAAAACAGCTCCAATGGGGCTGCTCCCTTCATCTGAATTTGGGAAGATAAAGCAAGGGCAAGAGCCAAAGAAGCCATAAAGGTCTCTCCTCCGGACAGGGTGGAGGCAGGTCGTGACGCACCGCCGTTTTTGTAATCACGAATAATAAAGGCAGTATTCTCATCAATCTCCAGCCCGTAAGTATTGCCTGTCATTTCTTTTAAGCCGGTATCGGCTTCTCGTGCAATGTGCTCTAGGTAATAACGGGAAATATATTCCACAAAACGCTTTCCTCGAAATAGTCCTTCCAGTTCAGAGAGAATGTCCAGCTTATGGTGAATTTTTTCCAGAAGGACACAGACATTTTCTTTTTCCTTCCATGCTGTTTTCATCTGTTCCAGCTCTTTTCGCACTGCACCAAAGCTTTTGTTTTCCTCGGTTGTTTCGGTTTCCAGTGTCTGTACTTCTTTTTCCAGCAGAGCAAATTCCCCTTGCTCCATACGCTTGCTTTTGAGCTTTTTCTTAATTTGCAAAAGCTGTTCCTGTACACGGATTTTTTCCTTTTGGAAATTTTCAAGCTTTTCTCTCATCTGAGACAATTTTTGTTCTTCCGTATGATATTTTGCAATGTAAGTTTCTTCTGTAACAGAACAGCTTTTCATTTTTTCTTGTAAAAGTGCATATTTTTGTATGCTGTCTTTTTGGGAAGCTTCTGCAAGCGCCTTTACGGCAGCTAATTGTCGGGCAACTTCTTGTTCTTCTGTGGATGCTTGCTCAAAAAGAGCTTTTGAAGTTTCGTATTGTTTCTCTAAGGCAGCAATAGACGCTTCGGTTTCTTTTAATTTTTCTAAAATATTTTCTTCTGTTTGAGCTTTTTCTAAAATTTTTTCTTTGATTTCCAGCAGCTTTTCTTCTGCTTGCTTTTGCAGAAAGGAAGCTTCTGTCTGTTGGGCTTTTAGCTCCTGAATGATGCCCTCTCCTTTTTCCCGATTTTTTATGCGGGCATCCAATTTTTGCTCTAAGGTTTCCAGCAGCTTTTGCAGTTCTTCTCTTTTTCTGTTCTTTTCCTGTAAAGCTTCATAAGCGATTTGAAAATCTTCAACCATTGCTGTTTGCTTTTGTATTTCCAGCTCGTTTTCTTTTTGAAGAATTTCTTTATTTTCTGCTTCCCATTCCTGTTTTCTCTCTGTGTAACGTTTTTGCAGCCCATTGATTTCAGTTTCTTTTTTTGCAGCTTCTGTTTGGAGCTTTTGCAGTTCTTCGGTAAGCTTGGGACTGATTGGAAGATTTTCAAAAGTTATCTGCTGCTCCTGCTGCAACTGTGTCCTTAAACCTGCAAGGGTTTCATAAATAGCTTGTATTTCTTCTTCCAAGGCTTCCTTTTGTTTTTGCAATGCCTGAATATCTTCTTTTTGCCGGAGTGTTTGTGGTTTTTCATGATGAATACTTCCGCATACAGGACAGGGCATGCCATCTTCCAAAGAAGCTGCCAGAATAGCAGCCATATTTTCCATATAAAGCTGTTCCTGCGTTTCTTTTTTTCCCTGTATTTCTATTTGGTTTACCTGAGCTTTTTCTATTTCCGCAGATAATTTTGCACATTTCTTTTTTTGATTTTCCCAAGCATTTTGAAGATATTCTGCTTTCTCTGCTTCTTTTTCTTTTAAACGCTGTAACAGTTCTTGCTTTTCTCTTTCTTTGTTACGGATATTTTTTATATCTTCTTTAAGCCCTTCTTCTATGGCGGTTCTTCGGCATTTTTGTTGGTTTAAACGTTCAGTTTTTTGAAAACCGTTCATAATCATCTGCTGAATTTCTGCTGATATTGTCGTTTTTACAATTTCCTGCTGCATAGCAGTTTTCTGCAATTTTCTTGCGTCAATATCCTGTAATAAAGCCTTCATTTTTTCTTGTGCATCCAGCAGCTTTTTCGTTATTTCTTCTCTATTCTTTTTCTGAGTATGGAAACGGTTTTTCTGTATATCTCGTTCTTCTGCAAGCTTTACTGCCTCCAAAAGATTGTTTCGCCTCTGCTCAAGGACAGGCTTTTGCGCCTGTTTTCGTTCTTCTGCTTTTTGAAGCTCTAGCTGTGTAAAGGTAAATGACTTTCTTTTTTCAGTCCAAAGTTCTGTAAGAGCGGCAGCTTTTTGCGTGTAGCTTTTTTCTTTGGCAATACTTTCCTGATAATCGGAGAAATAAGGAAACAGTCCGTTGGCAATTTCTGCTTTTTTCAAATTTTCCTGTAAAGCAGTGATATCATCCTGCTCTTTTGCAAGGGAATTTTCCTTTTCGCAGACCGCATCATATTCTTCCCATAATAAAATTTGCCCTTTGCTGTCTTCCAGATTTTTCCGCATTTTTTTCAAGGCTTCTTCTTTTTTTGCCAGATTTTTTTCTAATTCTGTTTCTTTTTGTTCCAAAGCTTGAATTGCCTCTGTTGTAACAGCTTCATAACGGGAAAGAGCGCCCTCCTGTTCTTTGCGTTTTCCTTCCCACTGCCCCGCCTGTTCTTTTACCAGAAAAGCCAGTCGTTCGCCGTATTTTTCCAAATGAAAAAGCCGTTCCAGGATTTTATTTCTTTCCATGCCTTCCAGCTTTAAAAACTCAGAAAATTTTCCCTGAGGCAGCACAACGGTACGGAAAAAATCATCTTTGGAAAGTCCCAGAACTTCCTGACATTTGGCGTTTACCGTTCCCACACGGTCTGCTAAAATCACAGGTTCTTCTTCGGTAATATCCGCAAATTTTGCGCTGTCACTGCGAATACCGCCGTCTTTTGTTCTTTTAAAGCTTCGGGCTACCAGATATTTATGCTGCTGCTTTTCCTGTATGGAAAAAATATATTCTACAAAAGCTTTGTCCGTATTTACGTTAATGTAATTGGTACTGTTTCTGGAAGTAGTGCCGTAAAGAGCCAGTGTCATACCGTCTAAAATACTGGTTTTGCCACTTCCCGTAGGACCGAAAATCCCAAAGAGTCCCTGAGAGGTCAGCTTCTCAAAATCGATTTCCTGAACCTCTAAAAAGCTATTTAATCCCTTCATTTTCATGGAAATCGGCTTCATTTTCGTCCTCCTTTATCAAAATTTCCTGTAAGGTTTCTACGATTTCTTCTTCCGGCAAAACGCCTTTCTTTTTCTGATAATAATCCAGAAACAGCTCTAAGAAGCTTTTTTCTGTAAAAACAGTTCCTTTTTTTGGTGTTTCTGTTTCGGGAAAAACAGGAATAACTTCTAAAATATCTTCTTTCCTGCTTTTTAATTCCTTTAATTGTTCTTCCCGAATGTAAGTATCTGTGTAAATTTGCAGATATACATAACAGGGGCGATTTTGGTTCTCCTCACATTTTTTTAACGCTTCGTCATAGCTTTTACAAATCCACTTTTCAATAGGCTTTGGATTGTCAAAATAAAAGTCCTCTACCACAGCTTCTTTTTGCGGATGCAGAGTAACTAAGGAACATTGCTTTGCAATGACGGTTTCCTGCAAGCGATAAGGCAGAGGCGAACCGCTGTATCGAATTCTGCCGTGGCTTCCCACTACCTTTTGCGGTCTGTGTACGTGCCCTAAAGCTACATACTGCGCTTTTGGGGGAAAGACCTCAGGTGGCAGCAAATAGCTATTTCCCAGCATTATTCCCTGTTCAGAGCCGTCTTTTTTGCAGCCCAGTGTAAAAACATGGCTCATCAGTATATTTATAGTGTTATACTCGTATCGGCTTGCTTTCTTTTGGAACAATTCGCCTATTTTTGCTGCGTAATCTGCTGCCCGTTTCTCATCACTGTCTTCTTCCCGATATAAAACCTCATTTAGTGTTTTTTCACTGACATAGGGAACACAAACAAAAACGGCTTTCTCTCCTTTATGGGAAAAGGAAAATACGCCTTCCTCTAAAGACTCTATTTCAAAATTCCCGTATTTACCGGAAGGGATTTTTGTTTTCGGTGTTCCGTAAATGATAATACCGTGCTCTCTGGCAAGAGGAACAATGGCTTCCAGACGGGAGGGCTGGTCATGGTTTCCTGCAATTAAGACTACCAGACGCTGTCCCTGTCTACTCAATTCTTTTAAGGTATGGTATAAAAGCATCTCTGCTCCGGCAGAAGGATGCCCGTTGTCAAACACATCTCCGGCAATACAGATAACATCTGCCTCTGTTTCATCCGCAATGGAAACAAACTGTTCTAAAACAATCCGTTGTTCTTCCAGTCTGCTTTTCCCTTCCAGAAGCTTTCCGATATGCCAGTCTGCGGTGTGTAATATTTTCATAAAATAAACCTGCTGCTTTCTATCTAATCTTCTTTTCTTATTCTAACATTTGCCGGAAAGGAAAAAAAGAGAATAATGATTTTTTTCAAAAAAGATGTTATAATGGTAAAACGAATGAAAATTGAGATAAGAAAGTGAGATGCAAAAATGAAAAATGATTTATTTTCCATAGGACCTTTGACCATACACAGCTATGGCTTGATGATTGCGCTGGGGATTTTAGTCTGTGTTTTTATGGGTATGTATCGTGCAAGAAAATACGGCTATAAAGACGAAGCAGTTCTGGACATTGCTATTTTCGGTATTTTAAGCGGTTTTATCGGAGCGAAGCTCTTATATGTTCTGGTAGAATTTGACCGTTTTCTGGAAAATCCCATGGATGTGCTGGGTTCAGAAGGATTTGTGGTTTACGGAGGTATTATTGTAGGGGCTTTGGCAGGTGTACTTTACTGCCGTATAAAGAAACTGCCTTGCTGGGAATACTTTGATTTATTAGCCCCTTCCATTGCTGTGGCACAGGGCTTTGGACGAATTGGCTGTTTCCTTGCAGGCTGCTGTTACGGAAGACCGACAGATGCCTTTTGGGGTGTAACCTTTCCGGAAGGAAGCTTTGCACCGGCAGGCGTACCTTTAATTCCCACACAGTTGATTTCTTCTGTTGGAGATTTTGCTATTGCAGGTATTCTGCTTCTCTACAACAAACGCAATAAAAAAGCGGGAAATGTGGGTATTCTCTATATGCTGCTCTATGGAATTGGCAGATTTTTGGTAGAATGTTTAAGAAGCGATGACAGAGGAACTGTTGGAATGCTTTCTACCTCACAATTTATTTCTATTGGTATTGTGCTTTTGGCAATCGTGCTGTTTTTCAGACATAAGCTTTTTAAAGGTACAAAAAAAGAAGAAAGCGAAGAAGTATAAAAATGATAAAAAGCGGGAGGTAAATCGAAACGTTCGGTCTGTCTCCTGCTTTTTCTTTTCATCTAAAATCTTTTTTTCATTTCTTCCAATCTAAAATAAAACTGCGTATAAAAATCCTGTTCTGTTTCGTAGGGTATCAGATAGAACAGCTGTAAAAGCTGAACGGAAAATTGTTTAGACAAGGCTTCATCTTGTGCGCCTTCTAAACGCTCCTGCATTTGCTTTAAGAAATAATGCCAGTCTTTGACAAAAGTCTCATATTTACGAATATCTCCTATTCCAAGCCATTTCTGGATTTTCACCTTTGTCTTTGGTTCTTGAGGACATTCCTTTGTCTGAAGGAAATATTGAAAATCATTGTCTTCATAAATTCTTCCAAGAGGAAACATACGGCAAAAGCCCGGGCGAAATCCGTGAATGGAACATCTTCCCTGTTCATTTAAAAAGCTGCATGCTTCTTCTGTTCCGGTCATTTTCAGATTAGGAAGAATAATTCCTTCTGCTACCTGTAACTCTACTGCATAGGATAACAATTTTTCAAAACTCTGTTTTAAATTCTTACACAAAAGATACACATCATAAGGATCTAAAACAATGGAATGCCCCATACCCTGACAACATTTTGAACAGCCTTTACAATCATTACATCCGGCTTTTACCATATCCTTATGTCCATATCGCTTTCCATCAGAAATTTCAGATAAATCAAGCTCTCTTATCATGGCTTTCCTCCTCTAATTGGTACATATACAGCTCGTGCAGCGCTCTGGTGGCACAGATATACCCTGCCTGTTTCAGAAGAGGCGTGTTTCTTTTTTCGGAAATTCCAAACACCTGATCAAATTCCAAACCTTTTGCCAGATAAAAAGTCGTGACGGTAAGTCCTTTTTGAAATACAGAGCTGTCTTTATCAATATAAAAAGTCTGAGGAAATTTTTCTTTTAAATACTGATAGGCAAAAACAGCCTCTTCCTCTGTGGTGGTAATCACTGCCGCAGTTTCATATTCGTTTTCCTGAAGCTTTAAATTCTTCAGGGCTTCCTCTAACATCTCTGTCAGAGTAGAAAATGTCTTTTCTTCTACCGGTTTTCCGTGGCGTTCAAACAATTCTACACCTTGTACATCGGTAATTTCGTTGGCATAAGATGCAATTTCCACGGTATTGCGGTAGCTTTTATTCATGTAAATCACACGTATCTGTTTTCCGTAAATTTCCGGCAAAAATTCTAATACATCCTGTACTTCTGCTTCCATGGTCTGCGCCTTGTCTCCTAAAATTGTCATGGGACAATGAAACAGTTCTTTTAAAATAATGTACTGCAAATACGAATAATCCTGCATTTCATCAATTACCAGATGTTTTATGGTCTTTTGCTGTGTGACAGAAAACAGACGATATTTGAAGTAAAGCATAGGATATACGTCCTCATAAGGTAGCAGTCTTTTTTCATAAGAACAATGAGGCAGAGCTTTTAATCCTGTGCGCTTTAAAAAACGGCTATATAAAACGTACAAATCTTTTGTTTCATACATTTTCATGAATTTCCCATAGAGCATATCCCGTTCTTCTTCCGGTAAGGTACAGTCTTTTAAGGTTTCGTATTCGTCGATAAAATATTCCAGCACTGCTTCCATTCTGGAAAGCAGAGGAATATCCTGAAACTTGAAATAAAATAAATTTAAAATTTCTTGTTCTGTTTTTTCAAAGCCTTTGTATTCCACGGTGCAGAAATTCATAAGCTCATCTTCCAGTTCCAACAGAAAAGCTTCTGCTTCGTCAAGAAATTCTTTTGACTGTTTCCAACGCATCCGTTTTATCTGTTTTTTGTCTGCAAAAGCAAGCTCTCTTTCTATCTGGTGATAGCGGTCTTCACAGTCATAAACAAAGGACTTTAACTCTTTATAAGCATACAAATCAAAGCTCATTTCCTGAATATTTTCCTCACCCAGCTCTGGAAGAATATGGGAAATATAATCAGAAAAAACGCTGTTGGGGGACAAAACCAGAATATTGGAGGATTTTAAATGCTCCCTGTCATGATACAAAAGATAAGCAATCCGGTGAAGCGCCACAGAAGTCTTCCCGCTTCCTGCCGCTCCCTGAATAACCATAATCTTATCTTTTGTGTTTCGGATAATAGCATTCTGTTCTTTCTGAATGGTTCGTACAATATTTTTAAGCTGTACATCGCCATTGCTGCCTAATTCTGCTTTTAAAATATCATCATCAATTTTTACGTCACTTTCAAATTCATAAACCATTTTTCCACGGCGGATTTTGTACTGCCATTTGGAAGTGATTTCTCCGTGTAAAACACCTGCCGGTGCAGTATAACAGGCAGCGCCTTTATCGTAATCGTAAAATAAACCGCTTACAGGGGCTCTCCAGTCATAAATCAAAGGAATATGCCCTGTCTTTTCAGAAAAGTTTCCAATTCCGATATAAAACTGCTCTGGTTCATCTTCCCCTTCATAACAGAAATCAACTCTCCCGAAAAAAGGAGAGTCTATCATTTTTTCCAGACGCTGGCGGTAAATAAATTGCTCTTGATTGGCATTTACCTGCTGAAAAAGTGCCTGCTGGTTATCAAAATTTTCGTATCCATACTGGTCCATCTCTGTATAATTATCCCAGTAATAGGTGTGCATACTTTCGATTTCTTTTTGCCCTTCTAAAAGAGCATGGTTGACTTCTTGAATTTTATGTTTCAGTTTTTCGTTAATAAGCGTTAAAAATTCCGTTCCCTGACTCATAGATGTTCTCCATAATTTTAATTCTATTAAAAATATCATTATAGCATAGGATAAAGGATACGTCATCTGTCTGTTGGGATTTTTTATAATTCTTTGACGTCAAAGCCCAGTTCTTTTATGACAGCTTCCATGGGAATTCCCGGTTTATCTCCATTTGCCTCTAAACGACTTGTCGCTTCTAATAATAAAGTATAGTTTTCTTCAATTTCAGTTAGTCGTGTATATTCTTCAGGTGATAAAATAACAGCAGAAGGTTGATTATTTTTTAATACAAATAGCTCCTTTGTTTCTTTTAATCTGTTAAAAATCTTCGTTGCCTGTCCTTTATTAAATAAAGAAATTGGCACTAAGCAATCCATTACATTTGCCATATATGACACCTCCCTGTTTTCTTACTTTTATTATATGTATTCTGTATTGAAATATCAACAATAAATGAAAATTTATAGATATATTTTCATTACTTTATAAACCTTACATTATAATGTGTGTTTGCAAATATTGCTTAGAGTCAATATGATTTATGTTTTTTAGTCCATTGATTTACTATCACTTTAGTGATATTATAAAACATAAATGGAGGTAATGAGAATGGAGAAAAAAATTACAATATATCATGGTTCAGAAAAAATCATAGAAAATCCGATTTTTGGCGGAGGGAAAAGAAATAATGACTTCGGGTTTGGGTTTTATTGTACAGAAAGCGAAGAACTCGCAAAAGAATGGGCGGTATCTTCATTGCGTGATGGATTTTCTAATCGTTATACATTGAATACAGAATATTTGAATATTTTAAATTTGAACAGCCCTGCTTATACTATTCTTAATTGGATTGCCATATTGGTAGAACATCGTTTATTTTCCATAAAAAATCCAGTGGCCGGACGAGCAAAGCGATATTTGATAGAGAATTTCAGTGTCAACATAAATGCCTTTGATTTAATCATTGGTTACCGTGCAGATGACTCCTATTTTGATTATGCAGAGTCTTTTCTCAATAACGGGATTACTGTTGAACAACTGGCACAAGCTATGCGATTGGGAAAATTAGGTGAACAAATTGTTATCAAATCGCCGTTTGCTTTTTCAAATTTAAAATATGAAGGATTTACAGTCGCAGAGAAAGAACAATATTATGTTTCCCGTAAATCCAGAAATGATGAAGCTAACCGACTTTATTTTGAAATGCTTGAACAAGAAAGTGACGGATTATATATGCAGGATATTATTAGAGGAGGTATTAAAAATGATGATTTACGCATACCAAGAAATGTATTTAAGTAAAGCACAGGCTATGTTAGGAGATGCCTTTGATTATGCAGTGAATGTCTGCAATATTTCCGGCAATGATTTTACAAAGCTGTTTCTTGCAAGTTCAGCAAGCGAGCGCATGGAAAACGGTGAGATTTCTTATATTACAGGAAAAAGCGGGGGTGAAATGGTTACAGAAATTGTAGCGGAAACAAAGGGAGAAAATCTTCAAATAGAGCCATGTGTTCATTTTGAACGAACCAAAGAATATTGGATTGGATGGGCAATCGCTTATTATCAGTGGTATTCCGATAGAAAATACAGTGAAATATTGAAAGCTGTATCTTATGAGAACTTAGAGAAAATGTATTATACTCTCCACGAAGCGGACATTACCAAATTTGTTGATATTATGGACTCTCGAATGACAGAATTTTTTTCGGAAACAAATTTAAAGCGTATTCGTATGACTTATGGTTTCACACAAAAGGAATTAGCAGATAATTCCGGAGTTAGTCTGCGTTCTATTCAAATGTACGAACAACGACACAAAAATATTAACAAAGCAAGTGCAGAAACTTTATATCGGCTTTCAAAAATATTGGGCTGTACCATAGAAGATTTAATGGAAAAATGATACTTATTACGCTGTATTTCTAAAAATACTTGACTGTAAACCTTGTTTATACTATATGATAAGGACAGAAATCATTAAAAGAGATTATTCAGAAACGAAAAGAAGCCTTGGATACAGATATCATTGATGTCGAGAATGCCAAAAATATTTGTAAACAATTATTAAGAGAGAAAGAGCTTTCCTATGAAAGTCTGGATATAACAGCATATACTCCTGAAAAATTAGAATATTGGGAGCAAAATAAACAGTTCTTGAAGGTAGATACCGTGAGCTTTTTCTATCTGTGGGGCGGCTTTTTAATTTGGCTTCTTATTACAGGCATTTCCCTTTTTACCGCACTTTTGGCGTATCCGAATTTACCGGATTATATTCCTATACAATGGAGCAAAACGCAGGTAAGCAGTCAGGCAGGAAAAGCCTTTATCTTTTTCTATCCACTGGTTTGCATTATTGCCCGTTTTGGTCTTCGATTTTGTTTAAGATGGAAAATAGCGTTTAATAACCAACATATAAATGAAACTGTTTCCGATTATTTAAGCAATTCATTTTGCTTTGTTATGTTGTCAGCGGAAATTTTTACCATTTTATTTATACACGGTTACGTTCAGAATATAGTCGTGCTTTTTGTATTTGACGGAATTGTATTGTTGGGTATTCTAATAAAAGCACTAATAAAACTGTCTTAAATACAGCAGGAGGCTGCCACATACAGTGGGAATACAGAATATTCTCGATATACACTTAAAATAACAGTCTCCTGCTATATAATTATCTTTTGACATTATTCAAAATCTTTATCCCAAGGATTTTAGATTGTGTCGATACTCTAACATTTCTTCTTCACTTACTGTATCAAGGATGTACTGTAATTCAGATAATATATTTTCCTTATCTCTCGGTAAGTATGCTGTGACTGGATAAAAATTTGATACAGTATTTGCAAATAAATGGGTACGAATATGAAGATTTTTAATGAACACTTTTAATTCTTCTAACCGCTCCTTTTCGCCGGCAGGAATAAATGTTCCTGCTCTTGCCATATCATATAATTCTGTACCTTCAAAAAGTGTAAGAGAGTCAACATGGACAAATCGGGGATTTACCTTACTGAACACTTTTGCTGAATTGACAGCGTTTTTATATCCTTTATCTTTTCCGGCAAGTCCGGTCATATATACGAAATAATATTCGATACCGGCTTCATCCAGCTTTCTGCACTGCTCAATAATATCCTTTGCTGTATATCCTTTATTTGCCAAAGCAAGTGTGCTGTCATCACCGCTTTCTACACCGATACTTAAACCGTTTATCCCTAAAGAATGTAATATTTTAAATTGTTTTACTTTCTAGTCATAAACAGCCAAAGCTCTGGCTTTCAGATTTTCAAAACTCATAGCAAATGGGTTAGCTCCCGTCCAATAAATTCTTCTCGCATACGGTTGGTAAGAGGCAAGTTCTGCCAAGTCTTTTCTCCATTCGTCTAATGGTGTCATGCTGAAACATTCATCTTTATACAAATTGCAAAAGCGACATTTATTGTGCGTACAGCCTGTTGTTGCTTGTATAATAAATGAACTTGCTTCGTATGGTGGTCGCCATGTTCTGCCGGTAAAATTCATGTAATCACTTCCTTAAAATATAAACTTATAAGTGTCGAAGATTTTTTCTATACTCTCTTAGTTGCTTTTCATCCACGCTTTGGATTATTTTATCCAGTACAGATAAAATCTTTTCCTTATCTCGTGGCAAAGTTGCTTGAATTGGAATTGCATTAGAAGCCCCGCCTGCTGCAAACCAAACAGGAATATCCAAATAACGAACTAATGTTCTTAATTCCTTATATTTTTCAATTTCCGTTTCTTCCTGCCAGTTACCTTTTTGAATTTCCTGATATAATTCCGAATTAGGATAAATCGTAAGCATATTCGCCCCAATAATTTGTGGGTGTAACTGATTGCAAATATCAGCGGTATCTTTTGCACCTTGTTCGCCTTTCCCTATGCCCGATATTCCGGTCAAATAAAAGAAATTATAGGTAATGCCAACATTATCTAATCGTTTGCATTGCGTAATAATATCCTTTGCTTCATAGCCTTTATTCATAAATTTTAAGGCATCATCATCTCCTGTCTCAATTCCGATTGTAAGACCGTCATATCCAGCCTTACTCAGTTTAAGTAATTCTTCATCCGTTTTTAGTGCAATATCTGTAATTCTGGAAAAACAGCCAATATTTTTATTCGTTGGAAAATATTTTTGTATGAGAGAAGCAATTTGTAATAAACGTGTTGCTTTCAATACAAATGGGTTTGCACCAACTAAAAATGTTCTTGTTACTTTGTTATCATTCCATAATCTAAACTGTCCTTTTACTTCTTGTAAATCTGCTTCAATATCTTCCATTGGCGACATTTTAAATTGAAAAGGTATATCATCATATAAGGTGCAAAATTTGCATTTATGATGCGTACAACCTGCCGTAACCTCTAAAAGCAATGATGACGCTTCATACGGTGGTCGCCATACTGTTCCTGTATAGTGCATATTGTGTTACTCCTTTCGTAAATCATATACTCATTATATCGCTGTACATTATTTTTCATAGTACGGAACTTATTTGTAGCACTATACTAAAATAGCGTACCTTGATTTTGATATGTATCTACAATATAATACAGAAAAGGAGTGAAATGATTATGAAAAAAACAGAGCAGTCTATACAAAGATGTGTGACAATATCAACCGTTCAAAAAATATTAGGCGGCAAATGGAAAATCGAAATACTTTATTATATTGGGAAACAAGATATTCGCAGATTTGGCGAGCTTCGCCGACATATAGGGGAAATCACAGAGTCTTCTTTAACAAAACAACTTCGGGAATTGGAGTCAGACGGTTTTATACACCGCCATGATTTCAAGGAAGTTCCGCCAAAAGTAGAATATACACTTACAGAATTGGGTGAAAGTTTTATGCGTGTATTAGATGTTATAAAAGATTGGGGAGACTTAAATTTAAATAAAGGTAAGACATGATAGTTTATTTACGAATTCCTTCATCAGTAAATTTTTCTTTTAATGCTCTTTCCGTTGGAAATACGGAGCATATTCCATAGAATGGAATTGGAATAAGAAGTGATGGAACAGAAATAATCCATCCTATTTTCCACCAAAGTTTACCACAGTGCTTTTGAGCAAAAAGCCATGTATCTATATTTTTCATAGAACGAGATGTTCGATACCCTATTATGCTGTTGATATTTTTAGGAGAATGTTTCCACATTATCTGTCCACCCAATATCATCAATATTGGCGTTAATTGATTAAAACAAAATATAAACCACCAAAACCACATTTTTATCATCTCCATGTAAAATATTGCATTATTTTTATTCTTTTGGCTTTTATTTAAAAGAAAAACCATGTTCCAAACAGAGAGTATACCTTAAAATATTCTTTACTATCAATTTCAATCATATCTATAAAGAAATTTTGAGCATATAATTCAATTTTAGTTTTTTCATTACCTTGTGTGTTTACAGCTGTAATCGTATTCTTTTCACACCTTTATTCATATTCTACCTCCTCCTAAAAAGGAAAATGATTATTTCACCATAGAAAGTACCGCAAAAATCGTACAAAAAATAGTTATTATTAGAAGAAAAGTGCCTCCTACTCTCATAAAAGCAAGGTACCAATCAGAAGGCTCACCATTTTTTACTGAGAGAAAATGCTCAATTTTCCAAAGTATTTCCGGTTTCACAATCATCATAATACTAAGAATATATAAGAAAACAATCCACCAATAATCCATATACGTTCCCCCTCAGTGTGATTATTTGCAACTTTTATTTTTCTATTACTTTTCATAAAATTATACCATGAATAAACTAATACCGCATCATTTTTTTAAATATAAATAACAAAAAGGAACTGTTATTTTAAACGTTATTCAGAAACATTTAAAGCAACAATTCCTTTTATCAAAGTCACGATTTTGGAACTTCTACTCTCTTATTCATAATCTAAACATGCTCTTTCCGTCACATAAGGGCGAACATAAGTATCTGCCACTTTTACGTGTTCCGGATGTGAGCCGTATACAGCTACATCTTCTGCTTTCTCCAGAGTTGTTACCAACGCAATATCGTGTGTGCTGGATGATAATGGTTCTTCTACAAATTCCACTGTCAGAAGTCCCGGTACTTTTCCTACCAAGCTTTTTAAATTCTCAGCCATTGCCTTTTTAAGTGCCGGTTTTTCAGCATCCTGAATTTCCGGTTTAAACTTCCACATAACAATATGATGTACCATAATGTACCCTCCTTATAACCGCTAAATATAATTTCATTTTAGCGTTGCTGTTTCACCTTGTCAACGATTTTTTAACCCTGTGCAGCAGGTTCGTCTATCTTTGAAACAGAATATTGGAATACATGGTTAAAAAGCAGTCCGTATACAGCGCCTAAAATGTTGTTGAAAATTCGGAAAAATACAGCGCCCTCAACGCCTAAAATACTTACGGCAATCGCCATAGCCCCGAAGGAATTAAAGACTGCCTGCCAACCGTAAGTAGCAGAAAATCCAACGCCAATTCCTCCTACCACACCAATGTAAGGATAGAAAGATTTTGGCAAAATTGGGTAAACAAGCAAAAATACAATTCCGCCAATTACATTTCCCGGAATTCTTCCTTTTACTCTGGTTTTAACATCCTCATGGAAGGGAAGAATAACAGACATTGCTGCAATTCCTGCCCACATAGCTCTTGGGATATGTAATAAGCCTGCCAAAAGAATAACCGTAGATACACCAAAAGTAACAGAAAGCTGCCATCTGGTTCTCATAGAATGCAAATCAAATTCACGGAGAAGGTCTTTCCAGCTTCTTTTATAAGTCACATGCTTATGATTACGGTAAAATACAATACCTGTAAGCAATGCTCCCACTGCAAGACCGGCAAGACGCAAAAGATACATTTTACCTGTCACATCATAACCGTATAAAAGTAAATAACCTAAAACTAAGGTAGAGTGGTTTCCCATAATAACATTATGGCAACCTAAAAGCATCAAAACAAAAATACATGCCAGATTTACCAGTAATTCTGTAAAAAGCCCTCCCATATTTGCCAGTCTTGGACCAAAGGCTAAAATACCGAAAATAATGAAAAGGGAACTAAGACCGTGAGGGGTATAAATACCAAAATCTGCAAAGCGAAATACCATAATGCACAACAAAATCACAACACCTACAACGCTGTTTGCATCACCGAAAATCTTACTGTACCCGATTACAAACGCCATGCAGAATACCATTGTAATGAAAATCTTGAACAAATAAATAGCTGTGTGCTTCAGTTTTTCTTTACCGGTCAGAGAACTTTTAATCACGGCTTTGGAGCCCGCCTGATTGAGCTGTAATTCTTGATAAATTGTCATAAAATGACTCCCGTCCTTTCTGTATAATTTTACCTAGCGGGGAGGCATTATACCATTAGAAAAGACGTTTGTCAAATTTTATTTTACAACTTTGATGCTTTCGATGACCGGCTGGTCTTCCGGTAGCACCGTACCATTGTCATCTATTACCTTTGCCTCACTACAGATTTTATCTACAATTTCTATACCTTCTGTCACATGTCCGAAGGCAGCATATTGTCCGTCAAGGAAAGTGCTGTCCTCATCTACGATAAAAAACTGAGAGCTGGCGCTGTCCGGAGCCTGAGAACGAGCCATAGATAATGTTCCCTTTTTATGAGAAATCGTATTGTCTACACCGTTTTGAGAAAATTCCCCTTTAATAGTTTCCTCAGAACCTCCTGTGCCGTTACCCAGAGGGTCGCCGCCCTGCATCATAAATCCGTCCATAATGCGATGAAAAGTCAATCCATCATAAAATCCTTCTTCTGCCAGAGAAATAAAGTTTTCTACTGTAATTGGCGCCTGTTTCGGATCCAATTCTGCTTTAATAGTTCCATAATCTTTAATATTAATCTCTACTTTAGGATTATCGTTATTATCTTTTTCACCACATCCGGCTAATATAAGTCCCAGTACACTGGCTGCTGCAATCATGCGAGTCAATTTTTTCATGAATTTATAATCTCCTTTAAGCTTTTATTGCCCATCTCATTTTAGTAGAGCGTGAACGGCTGTTTCTTGCACATTCCTCTGCCGAAGGTCTGATAACATCTTTTGAAATTTCACTGTAAACACCTTCCCTGTAAAAACGCTGGAATGCTTTTTTTACTAGACGATCCTCTCCGGAATGGAAAGTCAAAATAGCAACACGAGCTCCCTTATTTAAAACAGTAGGAAGTTTTTCCATAAATGCTTCTAACACTTCAAATTCGCTGTTTACATCAATACGCAAAGCCTGAAATGTTCTGGCACAGGATTTTTTTACCATTTCTTTTCGTTCTTTTTCAGGGATACGTACCAAAGCTTTTTCTACTGCTTTTTGAAGCTGTGTTGTAGTTGTTATGGGATTTCCTCTCCTGATTTCAGAAATAATGGTGTTGGAAATTTCTTTTGCATAAGGTTCGTCTGAATTTTCAATCAACATTCCTTCCAGCTCCGGCTGTGAAATATCTTTTAAACGCTCTGCTGCTGAAATTCCTTTTTCAGGGTTTAAGCGCAAATCCAGAGGACCTTCAAATTTATAAGTAAATCCACGTTCAGGATTATCAATCTGCATGGAAGAAACCCCTAAATCTGCCAGAACAAAATCAAAACCGCCTGCTTCTTCTTTTAGTTGGTCTACATCGGCAAAATTCATCTGCTTAATTGTGAGAATATCTTCTTTGTAGTCCATTTTTTCCAAACGCTCTTTTGTTTTCTTTATCTCTATGGGATCTACATCCAAGGCATATAAATGCCCTTTGCCTTCTAAACAGCCTAACATCTTGGAGGAATGTCCTCCATAACCTAAAGTGGCGTCAAGTCCTATCTGTCCCGGCTGAATTTGCAGAAAATCTAAAATCTCCTGCACACAGATAGAAATGTGCATTCCTGCCGGTGTTCCGCCTTTTTGAATAACTTTTTCAATGGTATCTGCATACTTTTCCGGCTGTAATTCTTTGTATTTTTCTTTATAGCTTCTGGGATGTGTACCTTTATAGCGTACCCGTCTTTTATGCTGCTGTTCCTGATTTTCCATTTTCTACTCCTATCTTGAAAGATTAATATCCTTTGATTTCATGATTTTAAAAATTTCTTCTTCACTTACCACATTAAAATCGTGCTGCACCATTAATTTCATTACACTGGCTGTAATAGAAAAATCAATGAGCTTCTGCGGTGAAAAATGATTTGCCAACGCATGCAAAAGTCCCGCTGCAAAAGCGTCTCCTGCCCCTACCGCTTCTAAACTGTGTACAGTGTGAATTGGACTTTCATAAAATTTTCCGTCACACAGATAAATTCCCATCCACTGTCCGTCTTCTACGGTATAAATGTTTCTTAAAACACTGGCAACGGCTTTACAATTTGGATATTGCTTTATAATTTCTTCCATGCCTTTTTTGTATGTTTCAATCTGGTCAATTCCATGTGCCATGTCTCCGTCAAAAGCATGAATACCTAAGCTTGCCTCAAAATCTTCATCATTGGCAATACATAAATCCACATAGTGCATTAATTTTTTCATAACGCTCTGCGCTTTTTCTGTACTCCACATTTTACTGCGGTAATTCAAATCACAAACCACCTGAATGTTATGCTCTTTGCAATATTTTAAAGCTTCTGTCACGGCAATTTCAATCTTTTCACTGATTGCCGGAGTAACACCGGAAAAATAGAAAATATCTACATCCGGAAGAAGGCTTTCCCAGCAAAATTCTTCCGGTTCTGCCATAGATAACGCACTGTATTCTCTGTCATAGACAACATTCGTCTGACGAATGTTACTTCCTTTCTCAAAATAATAGATGCCCAGACGTTTTCCGCCTTTCAAAACAAGGTCTGTATTGACACCATAACCACGAATTTCTTTTAAGGCAGCCATGCCCACAGGGTTATCCGGCACTTTTGTAAGGAAAGAAACCGTATCCTCCAGCATTGCCAGAGATACCGCAACATTGGCTTCTGCCCCTCCATAGCTGGCTTCAAAATTTTGTGATTGAATAATCCGTAAATGTTCCGGCGTTTTTAAACGGAGCATAATTTCTCCGAAAGTTACTATTTTCATCTTGATCTACCTCCTACTTATGATATGGCTCTCCTGCTGCAATTCGATAACCACGATAAATTTGTTCTAATAAAATCACACGCATTAACTGGTGTGGAAATGTCATCTTAGAAAAACTAACTGCATAATCGGAACGCTTTAATACTGCTGTTCCCAGCCCAATAGAGCCGCCGATAATGAAAATAATATGGCTTTTTCCCTGAACGCCCAACTGCTGGATTTTTTTCGAAAATTCCACAGAGTCCAGCATCGAACCTCCGATTTCCAAAGTAATTACATAAGCGTCTTCCTTGACATATTTTAGAATTCGTTCTCCTTCTTTTTGGCGAATTTGATTTTCGACCACCTCGCTGGCAGCATCCGGTGTCTTTTCATCTGCAACCTCGATAATTTCCAGTTTACAGTATTTTCCAAGCCGTTTGCTGTATTCTGCCACAGCATCTTTTAAATACTTTTCCTTTAATTTTCCTACGGTAATAATGGTAATTTTCATAAAAATCCTTCCTAAACACGTATATAGGCATATCCCTCTTCTTGTTTTTCTATAAGTGTCAAAACGCCAAAAGGAACTGTTGTTGCCAAAGATACCAGCTCTGCATTTGTAAGCTCTAATTCCTTTATAGAAATTTCGCACACAAAAAATTTCACACCTTTTGCATGAAGCTCGAAAGCTGTTTGATTATCTTCAGAGGATAAAAGTCCTTTTATTGCATGATTTATTGCTAAAATTTCTACATTGCATACTGCGTTTTCCTCACAAAGCTTTTGGGCATATTGTTCTGCTCTTTCCAGACCCTGCTTATCTTCTGCATGAAAAATCACTTTACCCTTTGGCTGGGAAGACGGTTCTTTTCCTATAATTTCATACTCTATTTCATCAATAGACAAAGGTATCCCTGTACTGCTGGTTACATTGATACCACCGTACCAAGTGCTTTCCACAGTAAAAATATCACCCTCCTGATAATCAGAAGACCAGTCATTCATTTTCTTTATAATTTTAACCTTATCGCCTTTTCCTGCTTTCATCTATTTTCTCCTCATTTTCTGTAAACGTTCTTTGCTTTCTTTTGGTACACGATAGGACTCTCGAATTTTTTGAATAGATTTATTATGAGTAAAATCGTCTAAAAGATTTTCTTCAAAAATACTTTCTGTTTTTTTCGGGAATTTTACATAGCATACAGAAATCGCCCATGCAACAGCCATTTTTACATAATAGCCTTCATGATGAACTTGTAATAATAAATCCAGCACTTGCTCAATATATGTCTCGTTGATAAAAAAATCTAAAAGACATACCACGGCAAAACGGATTTCATATTCTTGTTTACTGGCTAAATATATCTTAATAAACGGCATCCATTCTTCTGGAAAATCACGCATAAACTTATAAGTAGCACAACTGCAGTCACAGATTGCCCAATTATTGATATGAGGAATAAATTTCTCAAGTTCCTTCTTCCTTTCTTCTGCTGAAAGCTTTGCATAGCCTAAAATCATTCCCCATAACATCAGTTCCTCATAAACCTGTGTATCAACATGTTCAATAAATTCCCTGTAATCTCCTTTTGCCGCCCTTTTTGCAATTTCCCGCAGCTTCGGAACCCGCACACCTAAAATATTCGAAATACCGGGAACAAGAGAACTGTGGAAGTCCTTGTAGCCTTCATCACTGTTTTCATATAATTCATTTCTTATCCATTGCGTAATATCTGACATTCTTTTCTCCATTTATAGAAAAAGGTCCGCATTTTGTACGGACCTTTTCTGCAATCGAAATATCACAACGATTTCCCGATTTTATTTTGCTTTATTTTTAATGAATTCATCAATACCTTTTGCTGCTGCTTTACCTGCACCCATAGCAAGAATAACAGTAGCTGCGCCTGTTACGGCATCACCGCCGGCATAAACGCCTTCTTTAGATGTTTTACCGTTTTCTTCATCTGCGATAATACATTTTCTTCTGTTGATGTCAAGTCCTACGGTTGTAGAAGAAATCAATGGGTTTGGAGAAGTTCCCAGAGACATGATAACAGTATCAGCCTCCATTTCAAATTCAGAACCGTCAATAACTACCGGACGTCTTCTTCCTGATGCGTCTGGTTCACCAAGCTCCATACGAACACATTTAATACCTTTTACCCATCCGTTTTCGTCAGCCAAAATTTCTACCGGATTTGTGAGAAGGTCGAAAATAATACCTTCTTCTTTTGCGTGATGTACTTCTTCTTTTCTTGCAGGAAGTTCTTCTTCGCTTCTTCTGTATACAACATGTACTTCTGCTCCGAGACGAAGAGCTGTTCTTGCAGCATCCATAGCAACGTTACCGCCGCCTACTACAACTACCTTTTTACCTGTTACGATTGGAGTATCGTAGTCTTCACGGAAAGCTTTCATCAGGTTGCTTCTTGTTAAGTATTCGTTTGCGGAGAATACACCGTTTGATACTTCTCCCGGAATTCCCATAAACATTGGAAGACCTGCACCGGAACCGATAAATACAGCTTCAAAGCCTTCGTTTTCCAGTAATTCATCTACCGTAGTAGATTTACCGATAATTACGTTTGTTTCGATTTTAACACCTAAAGATTTTACGTTTTCTACTTCTTCTTTTACAACCTTGTCTTTTGGAAGACGGAATTCAGGAATACCATATACCAATACACCGCCCGGCTGATGTAATGCTTCAAAAATAGTTACATCGTAACCCATTTTTGCCAAATCACCTGCACAAGTAAGTCCGGAAGGACCAGAACCGATGACTGCTACTTTATGTCCGTTTTTCTCAGCAGGAGCTTCCGGTTTAATGCCGTTTTCTTTTGCCCAGTCTGCAACAAAACGCTCCAATTTACCAATAGATACAGCCTCTCCTTTAATTCCTCTGATACATACACCTTCACACTGAGATTCCTGAGGACATACACGTCCACATACAGCAGGAAGTGCACTGGACTGACCAATGATTTTGTATGCTTCTTCGAAGTTTCCTTCTTTTACTTCATGGATAAATGCAGGAATGTTAATGGATACAGGACATCCCTTTACGCATTTTGCATTTTTACAGTTTAAGCAGCGAGCTGCTTCTTCCATAGCTTCTTCTTTATTATATCCAAGACAAACTTCTTCAAAATTTGTTGCTCTTACCTGAGGATCCTGTTCTCTTACAGGAACTTTTTCTAATACGTTACCCATTATTCGTCACCTCCGCAGTTTCCACATCCGCCATGATGTGTGTCGCCTTCGCGTTCTTTTAATAATGCACGACCTTCTTCTGTCTTATACATCTGCTGTCTTTTCATAGCTAAATCCCAATCGATTAAATGACCATCAAATTCAGGACCATCTACACACGCAAATTTAACTTCTCCGCCAACAATTACACGACATGCTCCACACATACCTGTTCCATCAACCATGATTGGGTTCATGGATACGATAGTTGGGATATCATATTTCTTTGTTGTAAGGCAACAGAATTTCATCATGATCATAGGACCGATAGCAACACATCTTGTGTAAGTTTTGCCTTCTGCAACTAAATCATCAATGACTTTTGTTACCATACCGCTGCGTCCGTAAGAACCGTCGTCCGTTGTAACATACAGATTACCTGCAACAGCTTCCATTTCTTTTTCAAGGATAACTAAATCCTTTGTCTTTGCTCCGACAATAACGTCAGCATCAATACCATGCTCATGAAGCCATTTTACCTGAGGATAAACAGGTGCAGTACCTACTCCGCCGGCTACGAAAAGAATTTTTTCTTTCTTTAATTCTTCAATATCTTCATTTACAAATTCAGATGGACATCCTAAAGGACCAACAAAGTCTTCAAAAGCATCTCCTGTCTGTAATTTTGCGAATTTTTCTGTGGATGCTCCGATTGGCTGGAATACGATTGTTACGGTTCCTGCCTCTCTGTCGTAATCACAAATTGTCAGGGGAACTCTTTCTCCTGCATCATCTAATTTTACGATGATAAACTGGCCTGGCTGACAATGCTTTGCAACCATAGGTGCTTCTACAACCATGAGATATACAATCTCATTAAGCTTTTCTGCTTTTAGAATTTTATACATAATGTCCTCCTCAATATTTCTCACAAAATACCGGCTTTTCTCTGCCCGCATAGCAGTTTTGCGATGAATTCCATCGATATTATCTTATGTCGATATATTGTTATAATTGCTAACCATCAGTATAAGACAAATAGAATAAAATTTCAATCTGCTTTTACTGTATAAAATTCATTTTTGTGCACATTGCTGTTATTTATTTCTTTTTTTTGACTTATTACCCATAATAAACATAAATAGCGCTGCTTACCGGACTGACCTTTCCTCTTTTGTCCACGGCAATAGCTGAAAAAGTATGCTCACCCTTAGGCATGGCAATAGGGCCTGTATATTTTTGACTGTCAGTGGTAGGCTCTTCGTCAAATGCATAGTAGATATCACAGCCTTCCTGTGCAGTTACAATAATATCGGCAGCATAATCGTATTTGTCAGAGCTTGGAGAAATCTGAGGCTTTTCCGGTGCCTCAAATTTCAAGGTATAAGTTTCTGTGCCGACCTTACTTGGAATTCCCTTTTTGTTATAGGCGATATATTTCAGGGTTACGGTTTCTTCTTCCTCAAGAACAATAGCTTCGCTGTATTTCTTGCTGTGTTTATCCGGTGTCTTTCCGTTTAAAGTATAGAACACCTCTGTTCCCTCCGGAAGATTTTCAAACTCTACGGTGATATCTGTGGAATATGTACCGCCTACATTGGAGGGCAAAGGCATTCCAGATACATACGCTTTATATTTTTCCTTCATAGTATCATCGGCATTGCTCATCAGCTCTGCAATTTTATCAAATTCTTCGTTTTTTTCGTAAAGTCTTAAAAGCTCTCCGTAAGCATTGACGCTGTCAGGATGGTCTTCTACCACAGAAAGCAAAATAGAAAGGGCAGCAGACTCATTGTCCTCTTTCAGATAAATCTTTGCCTCTAAAACATTGGCTTCGGCGCTTTTGGGATTTAAGGATAAGGCTCTTTCTATGTATTTTAAAGCGCTTTCGTAATCTTTATTACTGAATTTTGTCTCTGCCTGTGCCATCTGGAAATCAAAGGAATTGTGCTGGGACTGATAAACGAAAAACAACCCAAGTCCTGTTGCGGCAATAATTGCTGCGGCAGAGCCTGCCAATATAATCCTTCTTTTCTTTTTCTTTTTTCTTTCAAGCTCTGCTTTTCTTTGCAGACGCTCTTGTTCCTTTTGCAGTTCCAGTTCTTTTTTTCTCTTTTCCTGCTCTTTTAACTCTCTTTGCTTGATTAAGGTTTCCAAAGTATTATATTCGGGAACCCATTGAACCTCCTTCCCACATTTGGGGCAAAATAAAGTTCCTTCTTCAAGCTTTGCACCACATTTTGTACATTTCATGCCATTCTATCCTCATTTTCTATAAATACTCGTCAATATACTGTTCAAATTCTTCCATAGACATCAGCACTTTTCTTGGCTTTGTTCCTTCCTCGTCACCTACCACACCGGCTTCGTATAACTGGTCCATAATACGGGCAGCTCTGTTAAAACCGATTTTAAATACTCTTTGGAGCATTCCGATAGAGGCTTTGTCCTTTTCAATAATAAACTTACCGGCATCTGCAAAGTAAACGTCTCTGTCATTTGCAGTATCTGCTCCGGCTGTTGTTGTCTCTTTTACCGCTTCAATTTTTTCCTGAATTTCTTTATCATATTCTGCAGTTGGATTTTGTTTTGATAAAAAGTCCACCACTGCGCCTACTTCCTGGTCACTGACAAAAGCTCCCTGAACTCTGGCAGGTTTTTGATACCCCTGAGGATAAAAGAGCATATCGCCTTTACCTAAAAGTTTTTCTGCACCATTCATGTCTAAGATGGTTCTGGAGTCCACGCCGGATGATACAGAAAAGGCAATTCTGGAAGGCATATTTGCCTTAATCAACCCTGTAATAACGTTGACCGAAGGTCTCTGTGTGGCAATAATCAGATGAATGCCCGCTGCTCTGGCAAGCTGGGCAAGACGGCAGATAGAGTCCTCCACTTCGCCGGGGGCTACCATCATAAGGTCTGCAAGCTCGTCTACGATAATGACAATCTGAGGCAGCTTTTTCGGTTTATTTTCATCTTCAATATTCGAAATACTTTCCACTTTTGCATTATACCCTTTTAAATCACGGACATTATATTGGGCAAATTTATTATAACGGTCTGTCATTTCCGCTACCGCCCAGTTTAACGCTCCCGCAGCCTTTTTCGGGTCAGTGACAACAGGAATAAACAAATGTGGAATTCCGTTGTATACACTAAGCTCTACCACTTTTGGGTCAATCATAATCAATTTTACATCATCCGGTGATGCTTTGTAAAGAAGGCTGATAATAATTGTATTGATACATACCGATTTACCGGAACCCGTAGCGCCTGCAATCAGCAGATGCGGCATTTTTGCAATATCGGTAATTACCGGCTTTCCGGCTATATCCTTTCCGGCTGCAAAAGCAAGCTTTGATTTACAGCTTGAAAAAGCCTCGGACTGCAATAAGTCACGGAGCATAACAGTACTGTTATTTTCATTTGGAACTTCAATACCCACGGCTGCTTTTCCCGGTATGGGCGCTTCAATTCGGATATCCGTTGCAGCCAAATTCAATTTAATGTCATCTGTCAGTCCTACAATTTTGCTTACTTTCACGCCTTGTTCCGGCTGCAGCTCATATCGGGTAACCGTCGGACCGCAGCTTACGTTTGTAATACTTACGTTTACGCCGAAATTATGTAAGGTCTCCTGTAACTTTCCGGCAGTTTCCCGTAAGTGAGCATCGGAGTCTCCCCCTGTCTGTTTTCCTTTTTTCAAAAGCTCCATAGGAGGAAATTCATAAGCCTTTTTTACTTCTGCTTCTTTTAAAGCAATTTCTTCGCTTACTTCATGAATACCCTGTTCAATTTCCGCTTTGGAAGAACGGGGATTTTTTTTAGAGGTTTCCTTTTCTTCTTCCGGTGGAGGTACAATTTCTTCCAAATCCTGTACTAATTCCTCTGCTCTATGTATTGGAAAAGCATTTTCCGGAACAAAAGGCTCATCCAGAAGGATATCTCCGGATACCTCCTGCTCTTTCGCTTTTTTCCTTGAAGCCTTTGGTTCTTTTTTTCTTTTTCTTTCTTGTTCCGGTTCGTTTACTTCTGTTTCTTTTAAGAAATCTTCTGTTCGTTCTTTTCTTTTCTTTCTTCGCTCCTGCTGCTGTTCTTTTTCTGCCTGTTCTTCCTGACGTGCTTTTAATTCTTCCTGTCTTTGGGCTTTTCTTTCTGCTGCACGCCGGTACATTTTACGGCTGAATTTTTTTATCATATCAAACATGGATTTTTGCGTAATCAAAACAAAGGAAATCACCATGGCAATTACGGTAATTACATAAGTACCTACTGTTCCGAATGCCTGTACCAAAAGGCGGCTCAAAGCTCCTCCCAGAAGACCGCCGCCTGTTTTATACTCTGCGGAAACACGATAATAAGCCATGAAATCACGTTCATATACAGCGCCTTCTGTAACAAGCTGTAAAAAAAGACAGACAGCAAGAAACAGCAGGACAAAGCCTGCCATTTTTCTGTATGCTCTCGGATTTCTTTTGTTTGCAATGACAAAGGCAACTCCCAAAAACAAGAAAATCGGAAGAGGATAGCAAACTAATCCCACCAGTCCGAAAAAGAAGCTGCTGATTGCGTTTCCTACCGAACCTCCCACTCCGAAATTACTGATTAAAAGTACGACAGAAACAGCCAGAACAATCCATAAAAAGATTTCTGACTCCATAGAAGGTCCTGTCTGTACTTGTTTTTTCTTTCTTCCGGCAGGAGTCCTTCGTTTCCCTGCACTTTTTTTCTTGGTCGCTGCCATATTTCTTTTCTCCCCTTAATCAATTCCCCTGATACTTATATAAAATTACAAACGATTGCCACAATTCCCAATAAAAAACAATAAACAGAGAAAATACGAAAACGTTTTTTCCTCATGACTGCCAACATTCCCTTGATACAAAAATATCCTACAACGCCTGCCACTGCCGCAGCAAAGACTGCTAAAGCCATAGTCTGCACATTATCTCCTGTGTAGGAGAATTGAAAAAGTTCTAAAAGCGCTGCGCCTAACATAGCCGGTATTGCCATTAAAAAAGAATATTTCACTGCAAATTTACGGTTAAATCCGCATAACAGACAGACCGCAATGGTAATTCCCGCTCTGGAAATACCGGGAAAAACAGCAATCCCCTGACAAATTCCCAGCAAAAATGCAATGGGGTAAGTAACATCCTTCGGGATTTTCTTCCCTGCCGGAAAGAAATCTACTACCAAAAGCAAAATTCCTGTTATGAAAAGTCCCATAGCCGGCGCAAGGAGATTTTTCCCTGCCTGCTCTACAACATTCTGAAGCAAAAAGCCTAAAAATGCAGTAGGAACGGTAGATACAAAAAGCAGCAACAGAAGCTTTCTGTAATTATTGGAAATAATCTTTTTATACCGTTTTGCATCCTGCTGATGCCTATTGTGAAAATAGGTCCACACATTTCCATAGATGTCATAAAGGCTTTTACAGCCCTCCAGCAGCAGCTTTTTCACATCCTGACGAAACGCAATAAAAATTGCAGTAAGGGTTCCAAGATGTATAATGGTATTAAATAAAAGTCCGGTGTCTGTTTCTATTTTAAATAAATTTTCAATAATTGCCAGATGACCGGAGCTGCTCACCGGAAGAAACTCTGTAATTCCCTGAATTATACCTAATAAGAGTGCCTGTATAAATGACATTTTATTAACCTCATCATTCGTATTTTATGTTTTTATCAAATGTTTATTCTATCATAAATCCTGTATTCGTACAACTTAAATTCCTAAGATTTCTGCGCTTTCTCTTTTTCAATCAATTCATACAATTTATGAAGCGCCTGACAAATTCCTCCTGTTTCGTCAATGAGCCCTTCTTTTACCGCTTCTTCCCCTTCCAGCATCGTTCCCACATCCTTTACCAGCTGGGAGGTGTCCAGCATCAGCTGTTCAATACGTTTTTGAGGCATCTTTGAATGAGAGGCAATAAAGCGTGTAATCCTGTCCTGAATTTTTTCCATGTTCCGATAGGTCTGCATAACGCCGATAAACATTCCGTTGCTTCGAACCGGATGAATTACCATAGTTGCGCTGGGGACAATGTAAGAATAATCTGCGGAAACCGCCATGGGAACACCAATAGAATGGCCGCCTCCAAGTACAAGGGAAACGGTGGGCTTGCTTAAAGAAGCTATCATCTCTGCAATGGCAAGTCCTGCTTCCACATCTCCTCCTACGGTATTTAATAAAATCAATAACCCGTCTGTCTCTTTACTGTCTTCAATCATGGCAAGCTTTGGAAGTACGTGCTCGTATTTGGTAGTTTTGCTGTTGTTTGGCAGACATTCATGCCCTTCCACTTCTCCGATAATGGATAAAAGCTGAATGTGATACTCTTTCTCGTTTTCTTCCAGTAAAACCTGTCCCATTTCCTCAATCTGTTCATTTTGCTGCCGGGTTTTATCCAGTTTTTCGTTTTTTTCCTCGGACATAAAAATACCTCCAGTTCTGATTTCTGGAGGTATTATGTGTAGTATCTCTGTTTTTATTCTTCCCAATTATACCATACGTCTGTGACGTCGTCATCATTTTCCAATAAGTCAAGAGTTTTCTGAAGATTTTTGATATCCTGCTCATCAGAAAGTGTTACATAATTCTGAGGGATCATGGCAACCTGTGCTTCCACCATTGGAATGCCTTCTTTTTCTAATGCTTCTCTTACTGCACTAAAATCATCAGGAGCGGTAAGCACTTCAAAACTGTCATCTTCTTCTGCGAAATCTTCTGCGCCTGCATCTAAGGCAATCATCATTAAATCATCTGCATCCATTTCACATTCTTCTTTATCAATGATAATCTGTCCTTTTTTATCAAACATGAAGGATACAGAACCCGGTGTACCAATGTTTCCGTTTCCTTTTGTAAAAGCGCTTCTTACATTTCCGGCAGTACGGTTTTTGTTGTCTGTCAGTGTTTCTACGATAATAGCCACACCGCTTGGACCGTAGCCTTCGTATGTAAGCACCTCAAAGTTATCTGCATTGGAGTCTCCGGCAGCCTTTTTAATACCTCTTTCAATGGTATCGTTTGGCATGTTGTTTGCTTTTGCTTTTGCAATCACGTCTCTTAATTTGCTGTTGTTTGCCGGATCCGGTCCGCCTTCTTTTACAGCTACTACGATTTCTCTGCCGATAACGGTAAAGATTTTACCTTTTTTTGCATCGTTTTTCTCTTTTTTATGTTTTATGTTTGCGAATTTTGAATGTCCTGACAGTTTAAGGTATCAAATTCTTCTTCGTCAAAATCAGAATTTAATACATCGTCTACTTGCTCCAGAGGAGTAAGTCCATTCATAACCAAGGACTGATCGTTCTGAAGCTGGATAAAGTTTTCGTCTTCATCATACTCGTCTAAAATGTTTCCTACAATCTCCTCTAAAATATCTTCCATGGTTACAATTCCCGATGTCTGTCCGTATTCATCTACCACAACCACCAGATGAATTTTTTTTGCCTGCATACGCTTAAACAAGTCATTGATGCTTCTGGTCTCCGGAACATACACGGCTTCCCTGACTAAATTTGGAATAGAACCAATGGGAAGGTTTTCACATTCAGGCAGTGTAATCTGCCTCATAACATCTTTTAAATGTAAAATACCGATAATATTATCAATATCCTCCCTGTATACCGGATAGCGGGAATTGCTGTTGTCCAACATATAAGACAAGGCATCCTTTAACAGCGTATTTTCTTCGATGGCATGGAGATTTTTGCGGTGCGTCATAATATCCTGTGCTTCCGTTTCAGAAAACTCCATAATGTTCTGGATCATTTCTGCTTCGTTTTCTTCGATAACGCCCTGCTCATGTGCATCATCCACCATGGAAATAATTTCTTCTTCTGTTACATCGTCCTCCTGCTTGTGAGGGTCTACGCCAAACAACCGTACAACCACATTGGAAAGCTTCATAATCAGAAAGGTAATAGGCTTAAAAACTGTTATCAAAAGCCGAACTACACCGGCTGTGCGGTAAACCCATTTATCCGGATTATGATTAAATACCTTTTTGGCTGAAATTACGCCAAAGGACATCAGTGTAATTAAAAAGAACACCAGCACCAACACCACAGAAATTCCTGCCCCTATATAAGGAGGGATTTCAATATGAACTGCTTCTGCAAGTCCTTCTATCCATGTGTAAACATAGGGGGTTATGGAATGAATTCCAATGTAACCGATTAAAATACTTAAAAGCGTTGCTGTTGTCAAAATAGTATTGATAATTGTAGCGGGATTTGCCATAATTTCTAAAATCCATTGAGATTTTTTATCATTTTGCTCACCGGCTTTTTTCTCCACGTCTGCTTCGCTTACCTTTTGAATGGCAGCGCCAAAACCATATAAGCTGCCGTTTACCAGAATAAATGTAGCAAATACTATCAGAGCCCCTATCAGGCTACTCCCATCATCCATAAATTATATTATTTCCTTCCTTCTTCTTACGTTTTTCAATGTGATAAAACACATCATGAATAAAATACCATTTTCCATATCTTTCGTCAAGATTTCCGCAGAAAACTATGTAGGAAGTTCCAGACTGACGCACAGTGCATGATTGACCTTCTTCAAAATCTCTGCGTCTAAATGGCAGACCTTATCCTTCAGCCTTCGTTTATCAATGGTTCTTAACTGTTCCAACAAAATTACCGAGTCCTTTACAATGGCATAAGACTGTGCATCAATTTCAATATGCGTAGGAAGCTTTGCCTTGTTCATTCTGGATGTAATTGCCGCACAGATGACCGTTGGACTGTGTTTGTTTCCAATATCATTTTGTATAATCAGAACCGGTCTGATACCGCCCTGCTCACTGCCGACTACCGGCCGCAGGTCTGCGTAAAAAATATCTCCGCGTTTGATAACCACACATTTCACACTCCGATTTTATGTTTTTTATGATTTTACCCATTTTTTTCGTGTGTATTCATGTATTATCCGCAGTCTTTTTTTATTCTTTTACTTGTCCGTTTTTATAATATACTCTTGGAACTCTTTTACTGATACAGCAGGCGAACTCATAATTAAATCTGCCTGACAACTCGCCTAATTCTTCCATGGTAATGCAGTCTGTACCGTCTTTTCCAAGAAGGGTTACTTCATCTAACTCCTCTGCTTCCGGAATTTCCGTTACATCTACCATAAATTGGTCCATACATACTTTTCCGAGGATTTTTGCTCTTTTTCCACGAATTAAAACACTGCCTTTATTGGAAAGACCTCTGGAATAACCGTCTGCATAGCCCACGGGTATGGTGGCAACTCTGGTCACTTTTTCAGTTGTGAAGGTTCCGCCGTAGCTGATTTCCACTCCCGGCTCCACTTCTTTTATGTATGCAATATGGCTTTTCAATTCCATTGCCGGTTTCAGAAGAATTTTATCTTTTTCCACTTCATTGGAAGGATACATGCCGTAGAGAATAATTCCTGCACGTACTGCATCGAAATAGGCATCCTGCATCCGAATAATGGCTGCGCTGTTAGAGCAATGTTTTATAGGTATGGAAATTCCCTGTCTCTTTAAGGCGTCTAAAAATTCCTGATATTTTTCCAGCTGTTGATATGCCGGTGCAAGGTCGGTCTCATCTGCTCTTGCAAAGTGCGTGAAAATCCCTTCCAGTTCGATATTTGGAAGCTTTGAAATTTCCACAATTTCCGGTACTGCATCCAGTATATGGCGGTAACCGATACGTGTCATACCCGTATCTAATTTTATATGTATTTTTAAAGTTTTATTGGCTTTTACGGCTGCTTTTGAAAGCTGTTCTGCCATGGAAAGCTTAAATACCGTAGGTTGAAAATCTTCTTTTACAATTCGGTCATAATCTTCTTCGTAGGTATAACCTAAAATTAAAATTGGCTTTTTTATTCCGGCTTTTCGAAGCTCTCTGCCTTCCTCCACAGTGGCAACTGCAATCCCCCATATATAAGAATAAGCCTCAATCTCCTTTGCGATGGGGACTGCTCCGTGTCCATAACCGTCTGCCTTTAACACTGCGATAATCTGTGTGTTCTTTCCCATATAATCATACATGTTTTTCAGGTTATAATCGATTGCATCCAGATTAATGTGCGCCTGAATTCTGCTTTGTATTCTCATGCCTTTCTCATCTCTCCCTTTTTAAACTTCATCCAGAATTTGCCCTGCTGCGTCTATTAAATCTTCTGCCAGCATAGCCGCACGGCCTTTTCTTTTTGCTGCCAAATCTCCGGCTGCTCCGTGGAGATAAACACCCAGACAGGCTGCCTTTAACCCATCTTTTCCCTGAGCCAAAAGACTTAAAATCATGCCTGTCAAAACATCGCCGCTGCCTGCGCTTGCCATACCGTCATTTCCGGATAAATTCAAGTAAATGTTTTTGTCTCCATTACTGATAACTGTTCTGGCATCCTTACATACTAACACAACAGAAAGGGTTTTTGCAATTTCCTGTGTGATTTTTATGGGATTTTCTTTCCATTTTTTTATAGAAATATCGGTAAGACGGGAAAATTCTCCTAAATGTGGTGTTAAAATCACTTCATTTGGATAGTTTTTTAACTGTTCTGTGCGTCCTTTTAACATTCCTATGGCATCTGCGTCAATAACAAGGGGTTTTGTTCCTTGGGAAAGCACCGTATCCAGCAAACTTTCTGCCTGTTTGCCAAGACCAATACCCGGTCCAATTCCAATGACATCTGCCCATTGAAAACCTTCTGACAATTCTTTTGTAATGTTCTCGTCATCCTCGTAACACAAGAGCATGGCTTCGGGAAAACAGGAAAAAAGAACCTTATTTTCTTTATGCGTACAGATTTTTAGCATACCTGCTCCGGTTTTCATAGCTGCCATTCCGCTTAAATAGGCTGCGCCGAAAATATCCTTGCTTCCTGCAATTAAAAGGATTTTCCCAAAACTGCCTTTATTTCCATCCCTCTTTCTTCGGATTTCTTTTAAGTCCCCTTTTGTATAAGTAAAAATTTCGGGCTTTGGAAGTATTTCCGGTTTGGCATAAATACCGATATCGGCAATGACAACCTTTCCTGCATATTCTGCGCCGGGATAAAGAAAAAGCCCTGTTTTTCCATAAGCAAATGTGACGGTTAAGTCCGCTTTTACCGCACAGCCCAATATTTTTCCTGTTCTGCTGCAAATTCCCGAAGGAATATCCACAGCAACGATTTTTCCTTGAAATTTATGTAATTCCAGTATAATTTCTTTTAAATTTCCCGTGATTTCTCTGGAAAGTCCCACACCGAAAACAGCATCTACAATAACAGTATATTCAGAAATATGAAAACTCTTGACAAAGGAAATTCCATAATTTTTTCCAATATCTATCTGTTTCTGCATTTCTTTTGTAAATTTCTCCGGCTTTCCTAAAATACAGACATCTGTGCAATAACCTGCAAGATGAAGCAGTCGTGCCAGTACCACACCATCCGCCCCATTATTTCCGCTTCCGCATAAAATCAAAATTTTATTAAGAGAAAACCCCTCTTTTTTTATTGCTTCAAAAACAGAAAGTCCGGCTCTTTCCATAAGCACTAAAGAAGGAACACCCATTTCTTCTATGGTGTATTTATCTAAAAGCTGCATCTGATCACCTATTACAATTCTCTCCATGTCATCCTCCTAACGATAACGGAAAAAAGCTGCTGTAAAATTTCTTTCACAACAGCCTTCCCCCTTATTTTTCTTCTTTCTGCTCCGCAACAGTCAAATTGTAGGATAAACGCATCAGGCTTTCGGAAAGATGAACGTTTTCTACAATTACATCTTTTGGCACATTTAAGTCCAAATGGGCAAAATTCCAAATGGCTTTAATACCATTTTGCACCAAAAGCTCTGCAATTTCTGCGGCGCTGCTTTTTGGTACTGTCAGCGCTGCAATCTGTACGTCTTCTTTTTGTAAAAATTCCGGCAGCTCGCTCATCATACGAATTCCATTTCCCCTGATGGAAATTCCTTTTAAAACTGGATTGATATCGAAAACGCCCACAATTTTAAAGCCTCTCTTTTCGAATTTTACATAATTGGCAAGAGCCTGTCCCAGATTTCCCGCTCCTATGATAATCATGTGATGGGTTTTATCCAACCCCAGAATTTTTCCGATTTCCTCGTACAGATATGGCACATTGTATCCGTATCCCTGCTGCCCAAAGCCCCCGAAATTATTTAAGTCCTGACGGATTTGAGAAGCTGTCACACGCATCTTTGCACTTAACTCATTGGATGAAATCCTTTCTATTCCCTCCTCTATGAGTTCACCTAAATATCTGTAATATCGAGGCAGTCGTTTAATTACTGCTTTTGAAATGCTTTTTTCCTCCACGGCGAACCCTCCTGTATTCAAAATACACATTTCTTGAAATTATTATATAAAATTGTTAAATTAAAGTCAATCATAATTCATTTATCTGTTGTCAAATATATTTTTTCCGCTATAATAAATGAAGATACTATATTTACAAAGGAGATATTTACATGATATTAGCGTGTCAAAATATAGAAAAATCTTTTGACGGCGTCACCATTTTACAGGACGCCAGTTTCCATATAGAAGAAAGAGAAAAGGCTGCTCTTGTGGGCATTAACGGTGCGGGAAAATCTACACTTTTTCGTATTATTGTAGGAGAACTTTCCCCTGACAACGGACAGGTTATTCTGGCAAAAGGAAAGACCTTGGGATATCTGGCGCAGCATCAGGAAATGGAAAATGAGCTTACCATTTATGACTGCCTGTTGCAGGTAAAACAGCATATTCTGGATATGGAAATCCGCATGCGTGAAATGGAAGCGGAAATGAAGCATACCACAGGAGAAGCCCTGACAAAGCTTATGGACAGTTACTCCCGTCTCACACATGAATTCGAAATGGAAAACGGATATGCCTACAAAAGTGAGCTGACCGGTGTTTTAAAAGGGTTGGGATTTCAGGAAGAAGACTTTCAGAAACAGGTTTCCACGCTTTCCGGAGGACAGAAAACAAGGGTAGCCCTTGGCCGCCTCCTTCTCTCCAAACCGGATATTATTCTGTTGGATGAGCCTACCAACCATTTGGATATGGACTCCATTGCATGGCTGGAAACTTATCTTTTGAACTATCCCGGGGCTGTTTTTATCGTCTCTCATGACCGATATTTTCTGGATAAAGTGGCTACGAAAATTGTAGAAATTGATAATGGAAAGGTATCCACTTTTGCGGGAAATTACAGCGCTTACAGTGAAAAGAAAGCCCTTCTTCGTAAGGCAGCTTATCAGGCATACCTAAATCAGCAGCAAGAAATCAAACATCAGGAAGAGGTCATTGCAAAGCTGAAATCCTTTAACAGAGAGAAGTCCATCCGCAGAGCAGAAAGCAGAGAAAAAATGCTGGATAAAATGGAAGTTCTGGAAAAACCGGTGGAAATCGATAGCTCTATGAAGATTACATTAAAGCCCAGAATTACCAGCGGAAATGATGTTTTAACTGTTGAGGGACTGGGAAAATCCTTCCCTCCTCTCACACTTTTTGAAGATTTAAACTTTTCTGTGAAAAGAGGAGAACGTGTTGCTATTATCGGAAATAACGGTACTGGAAAAACTACGATTTTAAAAATTTTAAATGAAATTGTGCCGCCGGATACCGGATGTTTTCATTTAGGAAGCAAGGTTCATATCGGTTATTACGACCAGGAACACCATGTTTTGCACAATGAAAAGACTATTTTTGAAGAAATTTCCGATGATTTCCCGAAACTGACCAATACGGAAATCCGCAATCTGCTGGCAGCCTTTTTGTTTACGGGAGATGATGTATTTAAGCCTATTCAGGCTTTAAGCGGCGGAGAAAAAGGGCGTGTTTCTTTGGCAAAGCTGATGCTTTCAGAAGCCAATTTCTTAATCTTGGATGAGCCTACCAACCATTTAGATATTACCTCAAAAGAAATTCTGGAGGAGGCTTTAAGTAATTATGAGGGAACGGTTTTATACGTCTCTCACGACCGTTACTTTATCAATAAAACAGCTACCAGAATTTTAGATTTAACTAATCAAAAGCTGGTAAATTACATTGGAAATTATGACTATTATTTAGAGAAAAAAGAAGAATTAACCCAGATTTATGCACCGGATATTCAAGAGGAAGCTGTTGAAACGAAGACTTCTGCGGTGAAATTAGACTGGAAACAGCAAAAGGAAGAACAGGCACGTCTTCGCAAAAAAGAAAATGATTTAAAGAAAACAGAAGCCATGATTGAAGAACTGGAAACAAGAGACAGTGAAATTGATGAGGAAATGGCAAAACCGGAAGTTGCTACCAATGTAGCGGAGTGTGTTCGTCTTTCCAAAGAAAAAGCCGAAATTGCCCAAAAGCTGGAAGAGCTTTATGAAAAGTGGGAAGCGCTGGCAGAATAATTTAGCTAATCCAGAGGATTTCTACATGTTGTGCTCAGTCTGCGCACACTTTGAGCTTGTAATCTCAAAGTGTGCCAGACAAATTTGCTAAAAATATAGAAATCTTCTAGATTTTTGTTTTAATATATTATTTCTTGTAAATGTTAAATAACTTCTAATTCTTTTCTGATTTCTTTTATAAAATCTAAACTGTTTAATACGGTTACAGAAGTGTCTGTGGTAATTGCAGCCAAATCCTTTGTCATTTTTCCAGACTCAATGACTGTTAAAACAGCCTGCTCCAGCTTATCTGCAAATTGTTCTAATTCTGAATTACCATCCAGTTCTCCTCGCTTTCTTAAAGCGCCACTCCACGCAAAAATAGTTGCTACCGGATTTGTGGAGGTCTGTTTTCCTTCCAGATATTGATAATAATGACGCTGTACTGTGCCGTGGGCAGCTTCATATTCAAAATATCCTTTCGGAGATACTAAGACAGAGGTCATCATGGCAAGAGAGCCAAAAGCAGAGGAAACCATATCGCTCATTACATCTCCGTCATAATTTTTACATGCCCATATAAATCCACCCTCCGCTTTCATAATACGAGCTACCGCATCATCAATTAAGGTGTAAAAATAAGAAATATTTTCTTTTTCAAATTTTTCTTTATATTCTGTTTCATAAATTTCCTGAAAAATATCTTTAAAAGTATGATCATATTTTTTAGAAATGGTATCCTTAGAAGAAAACCATAAATCTTCATGACAATCCAATGCATAAGAAAAACAGGATCTGGCAAAACTTTCAATAGAAGAAGTTAAATTATGCATTCCCTGAACAATACCCGGTTCTTGAAATACCTGTACTAATTCTCTTGTTTCTTCTCCTTTTTCATTTGTATAGACCAACTCTACTCTTCCTGCTCCCGGAATTTTCATTTCGGCATTTTTATATACATCACCATAAGCATGTCTTGCTATGGTAATAGGTTTTTTCCAGTTTTTTACACAAGGTTCAATTCCCTTTACTAAAATAGGAGTACGAAAAACCGTACCATCTAAACAAGAACGAATAGTGGCGTTAGGGCTTTTATACATTTCTTTTAAATGGTATTCTTCTACTCTGGCTGCATTTGGGGTAATTGTTGCACATTTTACTCCTACCTTATATTTTTTTATTGCTTCAGCAGCAGCCAAAGTCACTTCATCCTTTGTCTCATCCCTATATTTCAATCCTAAATCATAATATTCGGTATTTAAATCAAGAAAGGGAGAAAGAAGTTCCTCTTTTATCCACCCCCATAAAATTCTTGTCATTTCATCTCCGTCCATCTCTACTAAAGGTGTTGCCATTTGTATTTTTCCCATATCTTCTACCTCTTACTTTCTTAAATTATCACTGCGTTTTATTAAACTGTTTTGTACATTTTAATAGACAAAACAGATATTTGTCAAGAGTTATTGCAAAAATTTATGCAAATCAAACAATCCCCAACCTTGAAGATTATGCTCGTAGCCCAAGTCTTTGGCGGTTTTCCAAAGCTTTTTTTTCACTTCTAAATTCGTCATTTGAGGATATTTTTCCAATAAAAGAGCAATGCCTCCTGACACAATAGGGGTAGACATAGATGTGCCGCTTCTTGCAATATAGGGAAATAAACTGTCGGAGTTGGTACAAGACATAATTTCATTTCCGGGGGCTACAATATCCGGCTTACTGATACATTCTTTTGTAGGACCTCTTCCTGAAATTCTATGATTTTTCATCAGCATATCCGAAGAACCTACGGTAATAATTTTCCTGCTGCTTCCGGGAGCTGTAATGCTGCATCTTCCCGGTCCCATATTTCCTGCCGCCGCTACTACCACAAGCCCTGCATCCCAAACTTCTTCTACTGCCTGAATTAAATCCTCATGCCCTTCTCGTCTGGTAGTACCAACAGAAATATTTACAATACGAATGTTATAATTTTCTCTATTTTTTAAAATCCATTGAAAAGCCCGCAGTACGTTTTCCTTGCTACCATTTCCTTTTTTATCCAGCACTTTAATGGGAATAAGCCCGCATTTTGGTGCAATTCCTTGAATTTTGCCCTTTCCTGCCGCACCGCTTCCGCCGATAATTCCCAGTACATGAGTTCCGTGACCATTGTCATCATAAGCCTTTGTCCGCCCGTTTACAAAGTCCTGAAAGCACCAAATTCGGTTGTCAAAATCTATATGGGGAAATGCTCCTGTGTCTAATACAGCAACACCTATTCCTTTTCCTGTCCAAAGTTCGTCTCCTGTATTATCGTGCCGATAATTGCCGGCTGCTTTTTCTTTGTCCATGACAAAATTTCCTTTTTCATTAGTATATGTAACGGACATAGAAAAGTACGAAAACAGAGTTCTTTACCATTCTTCTTACAAAAGTTTTAACAACTCCCCATGAATATTTCCGTTTGTTCCTACTACACTGCCTCCTTCTCTGGGATTAAGGGGATTTCCTGCAAAATCAGTTACTATTCCTCCTGCTTCCTGAACTAAAAGCATACCCGCAGCATAATCCCAAGGATTTAGATATATCTCGAAATATCCGTCCTGCCTTCCACAGGCAGTATATGCCAGCTCCAGAGCCGCAGAACCAATTCTACGGACATCCTGACACGCTCCGAAAACTCTGCGAAATCGTGCAAAGTTTTCGTCAGCAAGTTCTCTTTTTGCAGTTCCAAGACCAATGATTGTATCTGAAAGTTTTTCTGCCTTTGATACCTTTATCGGCTGTCCGTTTAGGAAACTTCCTTTTCCTTTTATTGCAGAAAATATTTCTTCATGGAAGGGATTATATACAATTCCCATAACAATTTCATCCTGATAACAAAGCGCTAAAGATACAACACTATGTTGATAATCGTGCATCAGATTTGTTGTTCCGTCAACCGGATCTAAAATCCAAAAGCTGTCGGCTTTCATTTCCTGCAATCCGGTTTCTTCACCGAGAAATTGAATATCCGGAGCAAGAAGAAACAATTCTTTTTTTAAGAAATTCTGCACCGCAATATCTACCTGTGTTACATAATCTGCTACCCCTTTTTCCTTTACATGAGCAGCCATTTCACGGTTTTTAATTAACTCTTTTGTTTTTGTTACCAAACCAATAATTTTCTCCATATCCATATATATTTCCCTCATCGCTTTCCATTTACCGATACAATGAACAATAGTTTCTGCTTTTATTATATATACGGAAATCTTCCGTGTAAAGTTCCGCTGGCAATCTTGGCAAGTTTTCTCCCTTCCTTTCATAGATTGAAAGAAAAGTCCTATGGAGTTGTTTATGCCATCAAAAAAAGAATTTATTCTCTCAGAAAAATATGCGGATATTATTCTGCCCGTATATTCTGATTTTTTAGAGGAATACGCAGAATGGGGAGCGCAGATTTTTAATCGCTATTATGGAATGGTACACTATCCCTTAGAAGAGGAATTTTACCCTGATTTTTACGAATATGGATTTTTTTACAACACTCTGCCAAAGCTCTATACCCTCCTTGATACAGTAAGTCTGGATGCTTCCGGTATAACCACGGTACAAACACAGCCTGCTTTAAATTTAAAGGGAGCAGATGTGCTTTTGGGATTTATTGACACAGGCATTGATTATATACATCCTGCATTTCGAAGAACAGACGGAAGCAGCAGAATTTACGGACTGTGGGATCAGACGGTTCAAGATGGTGTGCCTCCTTTTGATTTGGAATACGGAAGCGCTTACAATAATGAAGAGTTAAACTTGGCGCTGGCTTCTGAAAATCCTCTTTCCGTTATTCCCAGTGAAGACACCAATGGGCATGGAACCTTCCTTGCAGGTGTAGCGGGAGGAAGCACTCTTCCCCTGTCCGATTTTAACGGCGCTGCTCCGGAAAGTATGCTGGCTGTTGTAAAATTAAAAGAAGCAAAACAGTATTTAAAAACACTTTTTTTTGCCAATGGCGAGCAGCCGGCATATCAGAGCACAGATATAATGATGGGAATTCGCTATCTTACTTTATTAGCTGAAAAACTGAAAAAACCACTTGTACTGTGCTTGGGACTCGGTACTAATCAAGGTCCTCATGCAGGCGTTTCGCCGGTAGACTCTATGCTGGGCATTGCCGACAACTATCGGGGGCTTCACTCTGTTGTCGCTGCCGGAAATGAAGCCGGAAAGGCACATCACTATTATGGAAATTTTTCCGGAAACGAAACCTTTAAAGAGGTCGAAATATTAGTAGCTGAGAACACTTCCGGATTTTGTGTGGAGTTTTGGAGTGACCCTCCTGAAGTCTATGCAATTGGATTTGAGTCTCCTTTAGGAGAAATCGTACAAAAATTATCTCCCCGTATCAGCTTTAGTGAAAACATTTCCTTTATCTTAGAAAACACAAAAATATTTGTCAGTTCAGAAATGTTCCAGACAGTTTCAGGCAATCAACTGATTTTCATTCGTTTCTCCGAACCTACACAAGGTATCTGGAAAATACGGATTTATACTAATATGCCGGGGCAGGGAACCTTTCATATGTGGCTTCCGATTACAGGGCTTGCAAGACCGGACATTACCTTTATACAGCCAAATCCAGACACCACCCTTACTGCTCCTTCAGACTCTGCTTCTGTGATTACTGCCGCCGCGTATAATGCTTACAATAACAGCCTGTTTTTAAACTCCAGTAGGGGATATACAAGAAGCGGTCAAATAAAACCGGATTTAGCTGCTCCCGGCGTCAATGTTTTTGGACCAGCCCCAAACAATCGTTTTACCACTCTGTCGGGAACTTCTGTATCTGCTGCAATTACAGCCGGAGGATGCGCTTTGTTGGTAGAATGGGGTATGCGCCGTACTCCTGCCAGAATTTTCAATAACACAGAACTGAAAACTTTGCTGATAAGAGGAGCAAAGCGAAGCCCTGAACGCTTATATCCCAATCGGGAATGGGGATACGGAACGTTGGACATTTATCAGGTACTTTCTACTTTAACTCTTTCCTAAATTTTTTTTGATTTCTTTGCACCATTTTTCTTTGTTCACATAGTATGTAAGTGTAATCAAAATTTTTGGAGGATTTATTCATGAGTGATTTAGCTGCTACAAACTGTGGTTGCGGATGCGAAGACAACTGTGGAGGAGGTATGACACACAATTTCGGTGATTGCAACTGCATTATCTGGATTTTGTTATTATTATGCTTCTGCGGTAACGGATTTGGCGGAGACGGCTGTGGATGCGGCGGAGATAACAGTTGTCTTTTACTGATTATCCTGCTCTTATGCTGCGGCAACGGACACGGCTTTTGCTAATCTTTTTCTCCGCAGTGAGCCTTGCGGAGTATCTTTTATTTCATAGGACGAAAATTCTTCAGCAATAAGAAAAAGGGGATACCGTTTCGGTATCCCTGTCTGTAAGATAAGATATTCAGATTTTACAAAAAGATGTGCCTGCTTTGCAGAAAAAGATGTGTCTCTTTCTCGTGTATTTTCTTCTTCTTTTCTAAAATATAAAAAGAAATTTTTTTCCTTTTGTTATGATTTATTATGACAACTTTCTGAAAATCTGTCAATATTTCTATGCAAAATTTTACAATTTTCTATCTTGCTTTTTCGACATTTTTCCAACTGCCGGAAGCTTCAAACTCCTCTACTGCTCTTTTCGCCTCTTCAATCAATGTTTTATCATAGCCAATCATTTCTAAAAGGCGAATGGCATTTCTGGTAGTTACTCTTCCTTTTTTCAGAAGATAGTTAAACACAACGTCTTTTTCTCGTACTTCCTCTTCGAAATGATAATTTTCATAATATTCCTGAAGCATATAGGACAATTCAATATCATGAGTTGCCGCAAAAGACAATACATTGTTTTTACAGATGTGCGCTAATATTTGGGAAGATGCTCCAATTCGCTCAATGGTATTGGTTCCTCGTAATACCTCGTCAATAATACACAGCAGATTTTCGCCGGATTTTGCAGCGTCTAAAATTCTCTTTAAGGAACGGATTTCTACGATGTAATAGCTTTCTCCGCTTCCTAAATCATCTCGCAGCGCCATAGAAGTCATAACCTGAAAATAAGGTGCGCAATAAGAAGATGCTGTACAGGTATAAATAGTTTGGGCAAAAATACTGTTTATGGCAATATTTTTTAAAAATGTAGATTTTCCCGAAGCATTGGAACCGGTTACCAAAATGCCGCCTTGGGCAGAAATACTGTTTGCCACGGGATTTTCAATCAACGGATGGTAAAGATTTTCTACATCCATATACGCTCTTTTCTCTTCCCTAAATTCAGGACAAGTATAATAAGGCAAGGTTTCCCGAAAAGATGCAATGGAAATCATGCTGTCTATATAACCCAAAGTATAAATCAGCTCCTCCAGTTCCTTTCGGTTTTCCTTCATGGACTTCATCATATCCTGAAATTTAATCAAATCAATATGAGTCAGCATACGAATGTAATCCATAAGCATGCCTTCCAGTCCGCCTCCCGTTGAGCTTCTGTCAATAACAAGCGAGGAACGTTTCTGAAAGCCTGCCAGCTTTTTCTGTGCCGGTATTCCTCTTGCCATGGCAGCTTCCAGCTCCGGTATTTTTAGTTTTTCCAGTTTCTTATAAGCTTCTAAAAGCTGCAATACATTTCTGAAGCTGGAAAGATAAGCATCCACCTCCTGCTTCTGTGTCATATAAGCGCCGGTATTCACAACACAGACCAAAAGAAACAAAAAGACTCCGGGATTAGGCGCCAAAATAAAGACAAGAAGCGACAGGAAAAAAGCGCTGCAAAATCCAATCTGTACGTTTTTTCCTTTGATGTTTACTTCTGTTGTTACATGAATATTTTCGTAAATACTATTGCTGCCGGATTTTCGCACAGAAGCAAGAATAGTCTGCACCTGCTCTCTTATTTCCTGATTTTTAGCAAAAAACAGCATCAACCGATTGCGATATTTCAGTTCTTTCTCTTCAAATACCGGTTTTCGCAAAATATCATACAGGCAATCTCCTCCTACGGCAGAAAAAGTCTGGTTCAGCAGCATAAAAATCCGGTCCATATCTAAATCATTCCATGTAATATCGTCAATGAAAAAGCCGTCTTTTTCTCTCTTATGAAAAAACTGCGAAATATGATGGAAATCTTCATAAGTATATTCCCGGTCAGGTATTTGTCCCCAAGCATTTTTTAATTTCTGCTGCAAAAAAAGCTTTCGTCTTTTGTTTTCCGACAGCATAACTGCTGCTACCGATAAAAGCAGCAGAGCAATTATTCCAATTCCTACAACTGTTTCACTCATAAGGTCACCTTAAAAATATTTCTCGATACAGTCCAGTGTTTCCTGAATTTCTGCTTCCGTATGTGCATCGGATAAAAACATAGCTTCAAACTGTGACGGAGCCATGTGAATACCGTGATTTAACATATATTGGAAATATTTGGAAAATTCTGTGGTATCTGATGTTTTTGCAGAAGTATAATCCGTTACCTTATTTGGGGTAAAGAAAATACAGCCTAAGGAGGACACAGAATTCACTTGATAGTCCACACCTTTTTCTAAAAAGATTTTACGAATTCCCTCATACAGAAGTTCTCCTTTCTGATAAAGGCGTTTATAAATATCCTGATCTTCCCAGAGAATTTTCAGCTGTGTAAGTCCTGCTGCCATAGCAATAGGATTTCCGCTTAAAGTCCCTGCCTGATACACAGGTCCTGCCGGAGCTACCATTTCCATAATCTCTTTTCTTCCGCCGTAAGCGCCTACGGGCATACCGGCTCCGATAATTTTTCCGTAAGTTACCAAATCCGGTGTAATTCCGTAAAATCCAGCTGCTCCACTGAAGCTTAAACGAAATCCGGTAATGACTTCGTCAAAAATTAAAAGCGCATGATATTTATCACATAAGTCACGCAGTCCCTGTAAAAATCCGTCTGCTGGAGGAACCACACCCATATTTGCACCTACCGGTTCTACAATCACAGCGGCAACCTGATTGTCACTTTCCAAAAACAGCTTTTCTACATTGCTTAAATCGTTGTAAACAGCAAGCATGGTGTCCTGTGTACATCCTTTTGGAACGCCTGCGCTGTCGGGCACGCCGCTTGTCATAACACCGCTTCCTGCGCTTACAAGCATGGCATCTGTGTGTCCGTGATAACAGCCGGCAAATTTAATAATTTTGTTCTTTCCCGTATAGCCTCTGGCAACACGCAGAGCGCTCATTACCGCCTCTGTACCGGAGTTTACCATACGTATCATATCGATGTGAGGAATTTTATCACAGATAAATTCTGCCATTTCCACTTCCACTTCCGTAGCGCAGCCAAAGCTTAATCCGTTTTCGCTGGCACGGATAACCGCATCTTTAATCTGCTCATTATTATGTCCTAAAATCATAGGTCCCCATGAGTCAATGTAGTCAATATATTCATTGCCGTCTACATCAAAGATTTTACAGCCCACAGCTCCCTGTATAAAGCGAGGCGCTTCTGTAACAGAGCCATAAGCACGAACAGGACTGTTTACCCCTCCGGGTATTCTCTTTACTGCTCTTTGAAATAATTCCTCTGATTTTGTCATTATCCAATTCTCCCTTCTTCGATGTATTTTGCAATTTCCTTTGCAAAATAAGTGAGGTAAATGTCTGTACCTGCACGGTAGGCGCCGGCTGCCATTTCACAGATAATTTTATCCTCTTCAATATAACCAAGCTTTGCTCCCGCCTTTACCATAGCGTATTCTCCGCTGACAGAATATGCTGCCACAGGAACACGAAGCTCATTTTTCACTTCACGAATAATATCCAGATAAGAAAGAGCCGGTTTTACCATAATGATATCCGCTCCCTCTTCTACGTCTAACAAAGCTTCCTTTAAGCCTTCCCTGCGATTGTGATAATCCATCTGATAGCTCTTTCTGTCACCAAAGGAAGGCGCAGAGCCCGCAGCATCACGGAAAGGACCATAAAATGCAGAAGCATATTTTACGGCATAAGACATAATCGGCGCTTCCTTATATCCATTTTCATCCAGCAGATTACGAATTGCCAGAACCCTGCCATCCATCATATCAGAAGGAGCAACCATATCTGCGCCTGCCTGCACATGGGAAAGGGCTGTTTTTGCCAAAAGCTCTAAGGTCTTGTCGTTTTCTACTTCATGACCGCACAGAACACCGCAGTGTCCGTGAGAAGTATATTCGCACATACATACATCTGTAATCAGATACAAATCATCGCCAAAAGCTTCTTTTGCCTTTGCAACAGCTCTTTGTACAATACCGTCTTTTGCGTAAGCCTGACTTCCCACCTCATCTTTTTTATCCGGAATACCGAAAAACATTACCTTGCTGACTCCGGCGTCTAAGGTTTCTTCCAGTCCTTTTAACAAGGTATCAATGCTGTAACGATATTGCCCCGGCATGGTTGGAATTTCCTCTTTTATTCCTGTTCCTTCTTTTACAAACACCGGATAAATCAGAGAACTTTTATCCACTCTGGTTTCACGCACCATTTTTCTCAGGATTTCATTTCCTCTTAACCTTCTCGGTCTGATATTCATAATTCTACAACTCCTTTTTCTCTGAATTCTTTTTTAATTCTATTACTAATTCTAGAAGGCTGTCAATAGACGCTTCTTTTGACATGTAAGTTTCCATGGAATATTTATCTGCTGCTGCTTTTGTCTGTTTTCCGATACAGGCGGCTTTTACCCTGCTGTAATCCAACTCCGGCACTGCTTCCACAAAGCCTTTGACCGTAGATGCGCTGGTAAAAACAGCACAGTCGATGCTTCCTGCCTCAAATTCCTTCTTTTCATCAATAATTTCAGATTTTTCATAAAGAGTTTCGTAAATGCCGATATCGTCAATGACAATACCTGCTTTTTTCTTTAATTCTTCTATGATTTCCTGACTGCCGATTTCTGCTCTGGGGAGTAATATTTTTTCTGTTCCGCTGCATTTTTCACACAGCATTTTCCCAAGAGACGCACCGTCAAACAGTTCCGGCATGACATCTGCAAAAAATCCTTTTTCCTGCAATGCCTTCTGTGTTCCGGTTCCTACCACTGCAAATTTTGCATTTCCCAGTTTTCTTGCGTCCACCTTTGCTTTTTTCATTTCTTCAAAGAAAACCTTTACTCCCTTAGGGCTGGTAAAAGCAATCCAGTCATAAGTCTGCAAATGAGAAAAAGCATTCAAAAGAGCTGTATTTTCCTGTTTTGCTGCTGTCTTAATGGCAGGTAATTCCAGCACCTCTGCTCCCAGTTTTCTGAGCTTTGCCGCCATGGAGGATGCCGCTTCCTTTGGTCTTGTAACCAGCACTTTATAACCGAAAAGCGGAAGCTTCTCATACCAGGCAAATTCGTCTGCCAAAGCGCAGACCTTACCAACTACAATAATAGCAGGTGTTTCAATTCCCTGTCGCTGTACTTCTTCCGGCAAAGTAGAAACCGTTGCTACAATTCTTTTCTGTGCCGCAGTTGTGCCCTTCTGCAAAATTGCAGCCGGCATATCCTTTTCCATACCTGCGTCTAAAAGCGCTTGACAAATATCAGTTAAGGCGCTGACACCCATTAAAAAGACTAAAGTTCCTTTTGTACGAACAAGGGCTTCAAAATCAATGTCGTAAGCTGCGCCCTTTTTCTTATGTCCCGTAATAATGTGAAGAGAGGAGGTGAAATCACGATGAGTAACCGGAATGCCGTTATATGCCGGAACTGCAATGGGGGAAGTCACTCCTGGTACAATTTCATAGGGAATACCTTCCTGAATTAACAGCTCCAGCTCTTCCCCGCCTCTGCCAAAAAGGAAGGGGTCTCCACCTTTTAAGCGGACTACACGATATCCCTTTTTTGCTTCCTTTAATAAAACCTCATTAATCTGCTCCTGAGGCATGGTATGGTGCGATGCCCTTTTTCCTACGTTAATGCAGCGGGCAGTTTTTGGGATTTGTGATAAGACACCCTGTCCTACCAGACTGTCATATACCACTACCTCTGCCTGCTGTAAAATTTCCATTCCTTTTAAAGTAAACAGTCCAATATCTCCCGGACCGGCTCCTACCAGCCATACTTTCCCTTTACGCATACGCTTTGCTCCTTTCCTGCAGCTCCTTTGCAAGAGAAATTCCAAGCTCCTCTGCTGCTTCTGCACTGCCCTTTTTTAGCCCTTTTTCATAATTTCCTGTATTCTCATCGTAGTATAAGCCACGTAAAATAATCTGTCCGTCCTCGACCCGGGCATGGGCGGCTACCGGAGAAGAACAGCCTCCGTTTAAATAACGGACAAAGGCTCTCTCTGCCAATGCGGCATAAGTGGCGTTTTCGTCTCCATAGCCCTTTAAATAGCTGTAATCTACATCCTTTCTTCCCTGAATTGCCAAAATTCCCTGTCCGGCTGCGGGTATCATCTCCTCCGGTTCAAAATAACGGGCAATTCTGTCCTCCAAGCCTAATCTCTTTAAACCGGCGGCTGCCAGCAGCAGACCGCTGTATTCTCCGTCATCTAATTTTTTTAAACGTGTCTGAACGTTTCCTCTAACACTTTTACATTCCATATCAGGAAAGATTTCTTTTAGCTGTAAAATTCTTCTTAAACTGGAGCACCCAATAGGCTTCGAAGTATCTAACTGGGTAACACCTTTTGGAAGTACCAGAACGTCTCTTGGATCTTCTCTTTTGGAAAATGCAATAAGAGGCAGTTCTTCGGGAACCTCCATAGGCATATCCTTTAAGCTGTGTACAGATAATTCTGTTTTTCTTTCCATAAGAGCTTTATCCAGCTCTTTTACAAACAGTCCCTTTCCTCCGATTTTATCTAAGGTTCTATCTAAGATTTTATCTCCGGTGGTTTTCATGGTCAAAATTTCCACCTGTATATCCGCATTATTTTCTCGGATATAATCCCGTACCATTTCGCTTTGCACCACTGCAAGCTTACTTTCTCTGCTTCCGATTACTACTTTTCTCATATTTACTCCCCTTTATGACTGAGCATTTCCTGTATCATTTCTCTTACACGGCGGACCTTTTTGTGGTCTTTTCCGCATCCATTAAAGCCGATAACCACATTCTCATATTCCAGAATTCCCGGAAAATGAAAATCGCATTTTTCTTGATTGCTGGCTACATTTACCAGTATATTATTCTCTTTGCAAATCTTGTATATTTCTTCGTTTAACGCATGATTATCTGTCACTGCAAGTACAAGGTCTGCATTTTCAATATCTTCTGCTTCAAACTTTTTCTGCTTATAAATAATTTTCCCCTTCTGGCAGAGAGTCTTGACGCTCTCTGTACAGGCAGGTGCGATTACCGTGATTTCCCCCACAAAAGTCAGCAGTGTTTGAATTCTTCTGACAGCAATCTTTCCGCCTCCGATTACCACGGCTCTTTTCTGTGTGAAATCTACAAACAAAGGAAAAAACTTCTTCTCTTTATGCTCCATAAAGCTTTTCCAGCCCTTCTACACAATTTATGAATTCTTCTTTTTCCAAGGTATCACGAAGCCCAAACATCATTTTACTGACAACCTTTCCGGCTGCAACATCAATGGCATTTAAAAGGTTTTCCCTGTCCTCGTCTTCCATAGGTGTTTTTCGCAGAATTTTTAAAATACGCAGGTTTAAATCCTGCACAGCCTCTGCCTGAATATCCTGAATACGAGGGATTAAACTTCTTCCGTCATACCAGCAGTAAAAATCTTCCATCTGCTCTCTTAATATTGCTGCTGCCTTCTGCATACTTTCCTGAAGCTCCAAAGAATTGGTATCAATTTTAAAACTGTCAATATCATAAAGAGTTATGCCCTCTATTTCGTTTACAGACGGCTCAATGTCTCTTGGAACTGCCAAATCAATTAAAATCTGCTGTTTTTTCCCTGTTGCTGCCTGCTGTATCAGCTCCTTGGTAAGGGTAAAGTTCGGACTTGCCGTTGCACTGACAATCAAATCACAGGAAGGGAAGAATTCCATGCGTTCTCCATAGTTAATTCTGTCGCATCCTTTGGGAATGCTTACAATTCCGCTGCGATACTGACGGACGGTAACCGTTACATGAGCGCCTGCCTCTGCCAAAGCCAGTGCAGCCACCTTTCCCATTTCTCCGTTTCCGATTACCATACAATTACTGCCGTCTAAGGAATATCCGGTTTCTCTCAGCTTTTGAATAGCCTGATGAATGACAGAGCTGTTGCCTCTGGAAAATACGACCTCTGTTTTTACTCTTTTTGCGGCAGTTACCGCCATACGAAACAGAACCTCTAAAACGTTGTCTGTACAGTAGACATCTCTTGCCATGGACAGGGCATCCTTTACCTGCGTAATAATCTGGTCTTCTGCCAAAATCTGAGATTTTAAGCCGCTTGTCAGATAAAAAAGATGCTCAATGGCTTCTTCTTCCCTTCGCTCCACAAAATATCTGCGAAATTCTTCCGGATTTTTTCCTTTTTCTTCACACAGAAAATCAAAAAGAGAACCTTCCCATTCCTCCTGTGTACTTGCCCAAATCTCCATTCTGTTGCAGGTAGACAAAATAATACAGCCTAAAATCCCCGGAGCTTCTTTTAATTTCTCCATTGCTGCCGCTGCATTTTTCTTTGTAAAGGAAAACTGCGCACGTATGTCTACGGACGCTTTGTTATAATCAATTCCCACCATGGAAATACTCATTTTTTCTTCCATCTCCTAAATCTTTTGTTTTTGCACTGTTTTTTCATCTTAGCACAGAATTCTTTTCGGTGCAACTTATTGACAAAATCAGATAGTATGTTACAATGAATGCAGAATTGAGTGTTCAAGGTGCCTGCTTGCAGGAGAATAGGAAAGTCAAGTGAAAAGCTTGCACGGTCACGCCGCTGTAAAGGAGAAGTTTTATTTCACTATGTCACTGGAGCTTACTGGGAAGACGAAATAAAATGCTGATGCCTGAGTCAGAAGACCTGCCTTGTACATGCGATTTACACAGGTTACGAACGATGGCCGTGTGTAAGAACAGGTTGGCTCATAGCATGTCAATTTTGCTGGAACCTCTTGTTCTTCTGATAGCCTGTCGGTGTGTACCGAAGGGCTTTTTTTGTTGTATAGAAAATTGTATTCTATACAATAAAACGCTCCGCAGAGAGCACATTATTTTTTAAATCAGAAGGGAGAAGAAAAATGAGTAAACAACGCAAACGAATTTTTGTACTGACTGGTATTCTTGCACTTACTTTTGGAATGATGACAAATGTCAGTGCAATGCACATTATGGAGGGCTATCTGCCCGGCGGCTTTTGTATCGCATGGGGTGCTTTATGTATTCCGTTTTTAGTTGCCGGATTTTTGTCTATTAAAAAGACTTTAGCCGAACATAAAAATTTAATTACACTCCTTGCTATGTCAGGAGCTTTTGTATTCGTAATTTCATCACTGAAAATTCCGTCTGTAACAGGAAGCTGTTCTCACATGACAGGAACCGGACTGGGCGCTATTTTATTCGGACCTTCCGCCGTTTCTATTTTAGGGCTGATTGTTCTGTTGTTTCAGGCTATTTTACTGGCCCACGGCGGACTGACTACCATCGGAGCAAATACTTTTTCCATGGCAATCGCCGGTCCGTTTGTATCCTACGGAATTTTTGTGTTATGTAAAAAAGCAAAAGTAAATAAAATAGTTTCTGTATTTCTTGCAGCGACCTTAGGTGACTTATTTACTTACTGCGTTACAGCTGCACAGATGGCGCTTGCTCACAATGCAGATACCACGTTTATGGCTGCTATGGGTAAATTCCTTACTGTATTCGCTCCTACACAGGTACCTTTGGCTATCATTGAAGGTATTATCACTGTTTTGATTATTCAGGGATTAGAAACTTACGCAAAACCTGAGCTTCGTGCTATCGGTTACTTAAAGGAGGGAAAATAATATGAAAAAGAAAGTATTTCTTGCCATTCTTTTGATTTTCTTAATTGCTTTTGTTCCGTTATTCGCATTAAAGGATGCAGAATTTGGCGGTTCTGATGATGCCGGAAGTCAGGTTGTAGAAGAGGTTGACTCTTCTTATGAGCCATGGGCAACTCCTATTTTTGAAAAGCTCATTGGCGGAGAGCTTCCGGGAGAAGTGGAAAGTCTTCTCTTCTGTCTTCAGACAGGAATTGGCGTAGGCGTCATTGCTTTCATCATGGGACGTTTTGTAGAACGCAAGAAATGGATGAAAGACGATAATTAAAATTTCTCTTTGAAAGGAGTTTTCTTATGATTGTCATTGATAAGCTTTGCTATCATTCCAGACTCAGATATGAAAACGCCGGTGAGAAGTTTGCCTTTGCAATAATTACACTTTGTATTTGTGTAATGAGTCGTTCGATTGCAGTGGCAGGTATCGTATTAGCAGTTACAGGGGTTCTTACCGTTAAAAAAGGTGGAGTCCCTGTTTCTCGTTATTTACGTTTTCTCACTGCCCCGATTATTTTTTTATTACTCAGCACCATTGCCATTATGTTTCATCTAAGCCGTACTCCCATGGATATGTTTGCTGTTCCTGTGGGAAGCTGGTACATTACCACCAGCTACTCCTCTTTCTTTTATGCGGTGCAGCTTATTTTTACGGCATTAGGAGCTGTTTCCTGCCTGTATTTTTTATCCTTTACTACGCCGATGCCGGATATTTTGCAGGTTCTTGAGAAGCTCCACTGCCCCAAATTATTGATGGAGCTCATGCTTTTAATTTATCGTTTTATTTTCGTGCTTTTGGATACGGCTTCTGCGCTTTCCACTTCTCAGAACTGCCGTCTTGGAAACCGTGATTATAAAACGTCTTTAAAATCCTTCGGAATGTTGGGCTCTGTTTTAATGATAAGAGCCGTGGAACGCTCCAACCGTTTATATGCTTCTATGGAGGCAAGATGCTATGACGATACCATCCGTGTCTTATCGGAAAACCAGCCTCCGAAAAAAAGTGTTATTGCAGCCATTGTTGTATTTGACTCGGCTTTATTTCTGTTTGCTGTATGGAGGAGATTTTTTTCATGAATTCAGATATTATTTTAAAAGCAGAAGATTTATATTTTTCTTATGACGATGAACAAAGCCATTCTTTAAACGGACTTTCTCTGGAAATTAAAAAAGGACAAAAAATCGCATTTATGGGTGCTAACGGAAGCGGAAAATCTACCTTTTTTCTATGCTGTACCGGTATTTTAAAACCGCAAAAGGGAAAACTTTTCTTCCATAATAAAGAAGTTACTTATAAGAAAAAAGAACTTTTAGATTTGCGAAGCAAAATCGGAATTGTTTTTCAGGATCCGGATAATCAGCTTTTTTCAGCCAGTGTCTATCAGGAAATTTCTTTTGGTCCTTTAAATTTAGGACATTCAGAAGAAGAAACAAAAAAAGAAGTTGAAGAAGTCATTGATTATCTGGAAATTACCCCTTTCCGTCATAAACCAACCCATGCATTAAGCGGTGGACAGAAAAAGCAGGTTTCTATTGCTGATATTCTTGTCATGAAACCGGAAATTATTATTTTAGATGAGCCTGCTGCTGCTTTAGATCCTAAGCATACGACTATGGTAAACCATATTGTAGATCAGATGACGCAAAATGGGATTACTGTTTTAATGGCAACTCATGATGTAAATTATGCTTATGAATGGGCAGATGAAATTTTATTATTCCACGAGGGGAAAGTTCTGATGCATGGCACTCCGGCTCAGGTATTCAGCAATCGAGGTGTTTTAAAACAAACAAATTTAGAACCGCCTGCTGTTCTGGAGCTTTTTGAAAGCTTATGCAGAAAAGGAATTTTAAAATCCTCTCTCCCACTTCCGAAAAACTTAAATGCTTTAGAAAAATACATCTCAGATGTGAAAATAAATACACACTACGGAGGAACAAAAACAGTGTCAAAAGAAACAAAAAAAGCCATCTTGGCTGTAAGCTTTGGAACAAGTCACAATGATACCAGAAAAATTACCATTGATGCCATTGAACAGGATATGCAGGCTGCTTTCCCTGATTATGCCCTCTATCGTGCATGGACCAGCAAAATGATTATCAAAAAAGTAAATGCCAGAGACGGTGTGCATATTTGCAATGTGAAGGAAGCTATGGAGAAAATGCTTCAGGACGGAATTACAGACGTACTTGTTCAGCCTACGCATGTAATTAACGGGATTGAAAACGACCTTATGAAAGAAGATGCTCTTGCTTTTCAGGAGCAGTTTCATTCTATTTCTTTTGGAGACCCGCTTCTTACCAGCGAGCAGGATAATTTAGCCGTTATCGATGCCATTACCTCTGAATTTAAGACTTTAACAAAGGATGAGGTTTTAGTCCTGATGGGGCACGGAACAACTCACTATGCCAACGCAATTTACGCTGCTTTGGACTATACCTTTAAAGATAAGGGGTATTCCAATATTTTTCTGGGAACCGTAGAAGCTTATCCTACCATGGAAAGTCTGTTAAAAATGGTTCATGCTTATCAGCCGAAAAAGGTTGTTTTGGCGCCGTTTATGATTGTTGCCGGAGACCATGCGAAAAATGATATGGCAAGTGATGAGCCGGACTCTTGGTATAGCCAGTTCAAAGCAGCAGGCTATGATGTAGAGCCTGTATTAAAAGGCTTGGGAGAATATACCGGTATCCGAAAACTTTTTATCGAACATTTAAAAACCATTGATTGTTAAAAAACAGAATGGGATGTCACATCGTATTTAAAGCGACATCCCATTCATTATTTTTCCATCCAATTCTTTACTTCTTCCAGTGTCTTTAATTTCCCGTATAAATATTCTTTTACAGGTGTTTCATCCTCCAAAAGGTCGGGTATCATAATTACCTTCATTCCCGCTTTTCCCGCTGAAATAATTCCGTTATAAGAGTCCTCCAGCGCCAGAGCGGCGGCGGGACTGACTTCTAATTTCTCACATGCCAGTGCGTAAATAGCCGGATGCGGTTTCCCTTGCTCCACACAATCCCCTGTGATGATTTCCTGAAAATAATCAAAAATCCCTTGCTCCTTCAGCGCTTCCTTAGCATACATTTGATGGGTGGAGGTTGCCACTGCCATAGGAATGTTTTTCTTCTTTAAATAATCTAAAAGAGAAAGCAGACCTTCTTTTTTGGGAATTCCCTTCTCTTTCTCATAGTCATAATAGACCTGATGATATCCGTCTAAAAACGCCTCTAAAGGAAAATCTGCGCCGTATTTCTTCAGAAAATAAGCATTTCTTTGGGCTCTGTTCATGCCCAATGTATTTTTGATGTTATCGCCCAGCTTTCCGTAGCCCAGATTTTCCCCTGTCACATCCCAACTGTACTTAATAATCCGCTCGGTATCCAGCATTAAACCATCCATATCAAAAACAACTGCTTTTGGTAAAAACGGTTCTTCTTTTATCCAGTATTCTGCCATTTTATTCACTTTGAATTGCAGCTCCTATCTGACTGTAAATATTTTCTGCGTCCAGCACATGGAAAGGCTCGGTGTTATGATTTCCATCTGCTCCTGCTGTTACTAAAATGTATTCCTGTCCCTCTACCATTGCCAGACTTGCCAGACACTGACCAGCCGCATTGGTAAAGCCTGTTTTGCCGCCCAGAATTTCTCCGTCTGTCACCTCTAAGGTCGATTTCTTGTCATACATGGTGCTTTCAAAGGTAATTCCGTTTGGCTCTGCTGCTGTGGGAGCAGTTGTATAAGAACGGGTGGTAAAAACCTCATAAAAGGTTTCATTTTTAATTGCCTGCTCTAATAATATCATAATATCTGTAACGGTTGTATAGTGCTCCTCTTCATGCAGACCTGAGGCATTTACAAAGTGAGAATTTAACATCCCAAGCTCCTTGGCTCTTTCATTCATTTTTTCAGCAAAGGCTTCTTCACTTCCTGATATTCTGCATGCCAGCGCAGTACAACATTCTGCTCCTGACGGCAGCATCAGACCATACAGCAAATCTTTTACAGAAACTTTTTCTCCCGGCTGAAAGCCTGCCATGGAAGCTCCTCTTTCATATTCAGCCAAAACCTCGTCTACCGGAATTTGAACCTTCTCCTCCAAATCAGAAAGCTCTTCCACGGCAATCAACAAGGTGAGAATTTTTGTCATAGACGCAGGATAAATGCGTTCTTCTGCGTTTTTAGAAGCCAGTACCTTATTGTTTTGTACGTCCTTTACAATAGCGGCTTCACTGTAAATATCCATATCAATCTGAACATTCAGCCGTTCCTCCAGCTTTCGTCTTTCTTCTTCCTCCTGCTGTCTTCTCCGTTCTTCCTCGGCTGCTATCCTTGCTTTTTCCTCCTGTTTTCTGTCATAAGCCTGTTTTAGCTTTATTCCGCCTAAAAGAGCGGTCAGGCAAAAAATGCACACAGCTAAAACCGTAAACATAATTCTTCTTTTTCTTCTGACTTCTTTCATTCGTTGTTGTTTCTTCATAATTTCTCCATATCCTATTATCTATTCTGTTTCAGGCAATAAACGCAGTTATTCCATGACAAAGCAATTTCTGTTTGTCATGGAATAATAAGCTTGTTTATTCATATATTTCTACTTCTGAAATACCATTGTCATTCCATCTGCTTCCCTCATAAGAGTCTGCAATATACATGGAAATGTAAGACGCATCTATTGGTTCCTCAAAGGAAAGACAGAATTTTTTCTTTTCGTCGGAAAATTCAATATCCTTTGTCTCACTGTCTCCCACTTGGATTGTCAATGTCTTTGGCCGTGCACTATATTCCCAGAGCTGGTCGCTTCTCCAGTTTCCTAAATATAATACAAGATAACGAACCTTATGATTTCCATCGAAATTTATCCGAATACCGGTTGTCTCTCCTGTGTTTTCCTCATTCTCCTGCCAGGAGGTGCTACTGTCTCCGTCAACTGCACTTTGTGCACTGTAATCATAAGTGTCAGACTCTTTGATGGAGTTTTGTTCGGTACTGACAGGTACAATCTTCTGATATTGGGAAAAATCAATTTCATCCGGATTTACCAGTTGAAAACGCTCCTGTTTTGTCGTTTCCTCTTGCGCAGCATCCTGTTTCTCTGTTTCATCCACTTCTTTCTCAATCTCCTCAGACGGAGTATCCTGATGAACCACTTCTTTATGTAATTTTTCATAATACTCCTTTTCCTGCATGTCCAAATCTTTCATCCGTTTCATTCCCAAAGCAATGCCAATTCCAAGGCATAAAAGCAACAGAAAAGTAATGAGAATGGCAATGTTTCGCCTTTTCTTTTTTTTCTCGGGACTTAAAGGGGGCTTTTCCTCTTCCTCCTCTTCTTCGTCTTCCTCGTCAAAAAGGTCTTCTTCCCAGACATTCTCCTCTTCTTCCGCAACAGCCGGTTCAACCTCCTGACATTCCATCTGCGGTTCTTCTTGCGGTTCTTCATTCAGCTTCGGTGTTTCTTCTGGTTCTGTAACAGAAGTATCTTCCTTTTCTTCGGCTTCTGTGGGTTTTTCAACTTCTGGCTTTTCTTGCTCCAGTTCTTCTTCTGTTTGTATAATTTCTTCTTTCAGAACCGGTTCTTCGATTTTTTCTTCTTCCTTTGGAACATTTGTCATTTGTACAGGCTTTGTAGGCTCTGCCTTCTCTTCTCCCTGCTCTGCCTTTAAAATTTCTTCCAGTTCCTCGTCTGTCTTATAATAAGCCCATCTATCGTCCTCATCCATGTATTCGGGAAAAACAGCTTTTCCGCACCGTCCACAGTAGAGATCGGTATCCGGGATTTCTTTTCCGCATCTGTCACATTTCATGTTTTTTCCTTCCTGAAATTCCTATTTCCAGTAATCTCTTTCATTATCAATCATGTATAATAAAGCGTTACAGATACATGCGGCAATATTGCTTCCACCTTTTCTTCCTCTGGCAACAATATAAGGAACGTCTGTATCCATAATCATTTCCTTAGATTGTACCACATTTACAAAGCCAACGGGAACCCCTATAATTAAATACGGAGAAATTTTTTTCTCATTTATCAGTTCATACAGTCTTACAAGAGCAGTAGGCGCATTTCCGATAGCAAAAATCAATGGTTTTCCAAGTTCAGCCGCTTTGTCCATACTTGCTGTGGCTCTGGTGCTACCCATCTCCTTTGCTTTTTTTGCCACATCCTCATCAGACATAAAGCAATAAACCTCACCGCCGTACTTTGCCAGTGCCTTTTTGTTAATTCCTGCCTTTGCCATCTGTGTATCTGTGACAATACAGGCGCCGTTTTTAATGGCTTCAATGGCTTTTTCCACTGCATTTGGAGAAAAACAAAGATTATCCGCATAGTCAAAATCAGCGCTTGTGTGAATACATCTTTTTACAATACATTCTGTACCGGGAATTAATTTTTTATCTCCCAGCTCTTCCGTAATAATTTCAAAGCTTCTTGTTTCGATTTCTTTTGGTTTTACATTTTCTAATTCTACTTTCATTTGTGGTCTGCCTCTCTTTTATTCCAATCCGGCTTCTAAAATCTCATAAATTTTCTTCATATCTAAATGCTTTCGAAGACCGTCTGCCAGTTTATCATATTGTGTTTCCTTAAATGCGGCAAAATCAATCCCCGTCATTTCAGAAACATCAAGCCCCTTTTCTTCTCCGATGGCTTTTACTATATTTTTTGCAACAGCTTCCTTATCAAAAATGCCGTGTACATAAGAGCCGTAAACATTGTTGCAGTAAGCTCCGTCCTGCTTTGTTGTATTTTGAACGTGGTCGGTGATTTCCGTGAAAGGATGTGCACCTTCCAGCAGTACACTTTCTCCCATGTGAATTTCATATCCTTCCAGCTTTACGCCTGTAAGAGAACTTAACGCACCTTCTACCTTTGGGAAAGTACCGGAAACTCTTGTGCGTGTTTTCAAATTCTGAAACACGGTTTCCATTGGCAAAAGTCCCATGCCCTTTATCTCACCCCCGGCTTCAACGCCGTCAGGGTCTGAAAGCTTTTCTCCCAACATCTGATAACCGCCGCAAATGCCAAAAATAATCTTGCCTTCTGCCGCTTTTTTCAAAATCGCCGCTTCCAGTCCGTTTTGTCTTAACCAGAGTAAATCTTCCATAGTGTTTTTCGTTCCCGGTAAAATAATCATATCGGGATTTTTCAGCTCATTGACTGCTTTTACATAGCGCAGGGAAACACCGGAAATCATTTCCAGAGCATTAAAGTCCGTAAAATTGGAAATTCTGGGCACACGGATAACTGCAATATCAATGACGCCGATTTCCTGCTTATCGGAAAAACGTTCGGTGAGGCTGTCCTCGTCTTCGACCTCCAATTCCATATAAGGGGCTACTCCCACCACGGGAATACCTGTTTTTTCTTCCAAACTTACCACTCCCGGCTCTAAAATGGTTTTATCCCCTCGGAATTTATTGATAATCATGCCCTTTACCATTTTCTGCTCGTCTTCCTCCAGCAGCATAACTGTTCCGATTAACTGTGCAAAAACGCCGCCTCTGTCAATATCTCCCACCAGAAGTACAGGAGCTTTTGCCTGCTTTGCCATACCCATGTTTACAATGTCTTCTTTTTTTAAATTGATTTCTGCAGGACTTCCTGCTCCTTCAATGACAATAATATCATACTCTTCTTCCAGCTTACGGTAAGCTTCCATCACCTTGGGAAGAAGCTGTTTCTTGTAAGCAAAATAGTCTCTGGCGCTCATCGTTCCCAGCACTTCTCCGTTTACAATCACCTGACTTCCCACATCATTGGTAGGTTTTAAAAGAATAGGGTTCATGAATACGGAAGGCTTAATTCCCGCTGCCTCTGCCTGCATGACCTGCGCTCTTCCCATCTCCAGCCCGTCTTCTGTAATAAAAGAATTTAACGCCATATTCTGAGACTTAAACGGCGCTACCCGATAGCCATCCTGCTTAAAAATTCTGCAAAGTCCTGCTGCCAAAAGACTCTTTCCTGCATTGGACATTGTTCCCTGTATCATAATTGCCTTTGCCATTGCTATTTCCTCTTTTCCCCGTTTAAAATATATTCCAAAGCTTCTGTTAAGCGCTCGTTTTCTTCTCTTTTTCGAACTGCAATACGGTAAAATCCTTTTTCCAGATTTGGATAATTACTGCAGTCTCTTATGGCAATCCCCTGCTTTAAACAGTTCTCCTTTAAATGTAAAGGGCCTTTAAAAAAGATATAGTTTGCTTTTGAGGGATAACAGAAAAGCTCTAATTTTCTTAATTTTTCTAACAGCCATTCTTTTTCTGCTTTGATTTTACTAAGTGTTTCTTTTACATACTCTTTTTCTTTTAACGCTGCTATTCCCGCCTCCTGTGCCAGCACCGATACATTCCACGGCTGCATTACTGCCTGCATATTTTCTAAAGTCTGGTTGTCACTGCAAAATCCATAGCCCAGACGAATACCCGCCATTGCATATTTCTTGGTGAACGCCTTCAGCAAAAAGAAGTTGGTATAAGTTTCCAGATAGGCTTTCATAGTATAAGCTTCCGAATTTTCGATAAAATCAATAAAACATTCATCCAGCACAAGAAAGGCATCTGAACGCTTGCAGCGCTGTAAAAGCTTTTCTACATAGCTTCTGTCTGCCAATATTCCTGTCGGGTTGTTGGGATTACAGAAGAACACCATATCAATGTCTTCGGTAATTCTGTCTATAAAATTCTCCTGCGGCACAAAGCCTTTTTCCTCTGAAAGCGGCACATACACGATTTCACATCCCACAGAAGACAAAGCCTGCTCATATTCGGCAAAAGTAGGAGCTGGAAGCAATGCCTTTTTTGGCTTTCTTGCCAGTACCAGACCGAAAATCAAATCTGCCGCTCCGTTGCCGCAGATAATTCTTTCTTCCGGTACTTCTTCTTCCTCTGCCAATGCTTTGCGAAGGGCATCGCAGCTTACGTCAGGATAACATTCCGCTTTCTCAAGCGCCTGTATGACTGCCTCCTTCACGCCCTTGGGCATCCCGTAGGGATTACAATTTGCGGAGAAATCTAAAATACCGGGATTACGGTATACGTCTCCGCCGTGTATGTGTATCTTTGTCATTGTTTTAATCTCCTTTAAAGAAATAGAATACCTGCCAATAAGACAGTTCTTACTGCCACAAAAAGCACTGCCCCTAAAAAGGAGCTTACATATAATAAGGTATTGGCACGTTTAATATCTTCATATTCAATATCTCGGTTTGCATCTCCGATGGTAGGTTTTTCATATAATTTCCCAAAATAATAGGCATTTCCCGCAAGCTGCACATTTAAAGCGCCTGCCATGACTGCTTCTGTCTGCGCAGAATTCGGACTGGCATGCTTGTATCTGTCTCTGAGAAAAATTTTTTTTGCATTTTTGCCGTCAAAGCCTTCCAGATAAGCAGCTGCAATCATCAGCCATGCGGAAATTCTGGCAGGAATATAATTGACTATATCATCCAGCTTTGCAGCATATCTTCCGAAATTGATATATTTCTCATTCTTATATCCCACCATTGAGTCCATGGTATTTATCCCCTTATAGATAAACATCAGCACAGGGCCTCCGATTGCCATGTAAAAAAGAGGTGCGATAATTCCGTCTGAAGTATTTTCTGCAACAGTTTCCACTGCCGCCTTTGTAATTCCTTTTTCATCCAGTGATTTTGTATCACGTCCCACAATCATAGAAACCGCATGTCTTGCGCCTTCTAAATCGCCCTTTTTCAGCTCTTTATATACCTTCATGCTTTCCTGCTTTAAAGATTTTACCGCAAGCATCTGGTAGCAAAAAAAGCTTTCAATCACAATTCCCAGTACGGTATGTATTTGATAGCCGATATACAAAATAGCAAGAGGTACAAAACCGGATAGGAAACAAATGGAAATCACCAGCGCCAGTCCCGCTTTTCGTTCTCCTTTTTCTGTCTTTGGAAATAGATTTCTTAAATGTTTTTCAAAAAAAGAAATGCCGTTTCCGATTATTCGGACCGGATGGTAAAGCCATCTGGGGTCTCCCAAAAGTAAATCTATAAAAAAGCCCAAAAGCAGGGCAGTTCCTGTCCATCTTATCATGATTTTATCCTTTCTGTACCAGACTGATTTCTTTTTTCTGCTCCCAAGCTTCCCTGTCTATGTGAAGCAGATAAAATTCTCCGTTCCCAATCTGCCATTTAAAGTATTCGCCTTTCGGCTCTGCAAAATGGGAAAGGATGCTCATGATTGTACCTCCGTGTACTACCATGGCAATTTGCCTGTGTTCTTTTGAAAAAGCTTTTAAAATACATTCTTCAAAGCCTTTAATACATCTTTCTCGAAATTCTTCCACCCCTTCTCCGTTTGGAAAAGGCAGTGTTCCGTTGCTGTCAATCCATTCCTGATATTCTTTTACGCTTGACAGCTCCTGATAGTTTTTGTTTTCAAATTTTCCAAAATCACACTCTTTTAACTGTATATTTGTTTCCACAGAAAGCTTTGGATAAATCAGCGCCGCTGTTTCCAAGCATCGTTTCATAGGACTTGCATATACAAGCTCTGCCTTTGGATATTGTTTCTTTCTTATCTCCTCTATGCCAAGAGAGCACAAATTTTCATCGGTCTTACAGCCAATATATCTGCCTTTGAGATTTCCCAATGTTTTTCCGTGACGGATTAAAACTACTTTAAGCATCTTTTATCACCATGCCAAGACCGCATACCACACGGATGACCTGTCTGCTTTTTGCAGCCAGTTGTGTGCAGAGCCGCCCTGTACTCTCTCTGTATTTTCTGTCAAAGGCATCTATGGGGACTACACCATATCCTAATTCATTGGAAATCACAATTAAATCCGGATTTTTTTCCTGAATTTTCTCTGCTAAATTCTCAAAATCCCACTCTTTTTCCAGTCCCTTTTTTACCCATTCATGAAAATGATACAGACAGGTACAATGAAAAATATCATCATATTCTGCATTTTTTCCGTCTGTCATCTGCTCTTCGGAAAGAGAAAATTTCTCTTTTACATATTCTTTCTTTCCCTGAAAAGCGCCGCCTATAATTAACTTCATGGTCTTTCCCTTCTTTTATATCATTCTGCTGATGATTTCACCGATTACACAGGAAAACGCAATCACCAATTCGCAAATCTGCATGTGAAAACCGGCTAAATCTCCGGTAATTCCTCCAAATTCCTTCATAGACATTTTATAATAATACCAATATTCCAGAGCAGCTCCGGTTACCGCACATGCCCCGATGACAGGGTTGTATGCCAGCATTGCACACACGCAAAGAATAACATAAACGCAGGAAACAATTCTTACGCAATTCTTCTGTGCTCCGTCAGAAAAAGTAGCTGCAAGCCCTGTATTCTTTGCCATAGGAAAGCTGGCAATGGAAAAGCTTCCCAGCGCTCTGGAAAGCACAAAGCCGATACATACCACCGGCAGGCTCTGTAACGTAATTTCATGATACATGCCGTAGTACAGGAAAAAATACACCACGGCAGTGATAATGGCAAAGGCTCCTGCATGGGAGTCCTTTAAAATTTCCAGCTTACGTTCTCTTGGCTGATAGGAATGAATGGCGTCTGAAGTGTCCAGCAAGCCGTCCAAATGAATACCTCCTGTGAGAAATACCGGTATCATAACAAAAATCATTGCATAAAAGCCTCTGCTTTCTGTAAGATATCTTCCATAAAAGCCCCAAAGCCATACAACTCCGCCGATTATCACACCAATGAGGGGGAAAAAGCACATAATATAGCGCATATTTTCCTTTTTCCAGTCACTGGCAGGCATTGGGATTTTGGAATACATAGAAAATGCAATTTTAAAGCTGTTCCATAATTTTTCCATTTTATTGTCCTTCTTTTCGCTCTGTGTTTTTCTGCTGCACCGGAATGCCATACACCACTTCGGTTACTTCCTTCGCCCACGCGGCAAGTCTCGCATTAATTTCTCCCAGATATTTCTGATATTGTTTTGTTTCCTCATCATACTCTATTCCATCGGAAAAAATTTCATTTGTTACAATGACCACCTGCTCGGCCTGTTTGTTTAAATTTTTCACACCTTCTAAAATTTCTTCCACTACCTTCTCTTTTGCGCCGTTTTCCTGAAACATTTCATTGGCGGTAAGATTGGAAAGACACTCTAAAAGTACGCAGGAGTGTTTCGGTATTTTCACATTTTTTAAGCCTACATAACATTCCACAGTAGAAAAATTTTTTTCTGCCCGCATAGCACGATGACGGGCAATCCTTTGATGACTTTCCTCGTCAAAAGGGTACATGGTAGCAATATAAATACGGTTGAAATCCCCGAATTCTACTACCTTTTGCTCTGCATAAGCGGATTTTCCGCTGCCGCTTCCCCCTGTAATTAAAGTAATCATTTTGTCTTTCCTCTCTAATCCAAGGGCTGGTAAGCATCCATTCCCCAGTTTCCGAAATCCCCCATCTGATTGTAAACTGCCAAACCGGTATCCAGCAGCGGGAATAAATTCAATGCTCCCGTTCCTTCTCCCAGACACATGTCACAATACAGAGGCGCTTCTTTTCCCAGCGCTTCTAAAAGCAATGCGCCTGCCGGTTCTTTGGAAACGTGGGTAGCCAACATATAATCCTTTGCCAGAGGACAAATCGTTGCCGCTGCCAAAGCTCCTGTGGCAGAAATGACTCCGTCAATTAAAACAGGAATATGAAGGGCTGCCCCTCCTAAAAACAGTCCGGCAATCGCTGCAATATCAAATCCCCCTACCTTAGAAAGTACATCAATGGCATCTGTTTTATCAGGCTGATGAAGGGCAATGGCGTTTTTAATTGCTGTAATTTTGCGGTTTAAGCCTTCTGTAGAAAGTCCCGCTCCCCTGCCTGTCATTCTTTCCACAGGAATATCTAAGAGTACAGAAGCCACAGCGCTGCTGGTCGTGGTATTTCCAATGCCCATTTCACCGGTTGCAAGAATATGATAGCCCTTTTCCTTCATCATCTGCGCTGCTTCTATTCCGATTTCAATGGCACGGATTGCCTGTTCCCTTGTCATTGCAGGCTCTTTTGTCATATTTTTTGTTCCATAGGCGATTTTGCGGTTAAAAATACGGACGTCTCTTGCCACACCTACATCAATGGGAAAAATATCACAGCCCACACTTTTGCACATAATGCTGGAGGCTGCTTTTTCCTGTAAGAAATTTTCCGCCACCAGAGCCGTAATTTCCTGCCCTGTCTGTGTGACGCCCTCTTCTACTACGCCGTTGTCCGCACACATGGGAATTAAAACTCTTTTTTTCACGCACACCTTTGGCGTACCTGTAATTCCCGCAATCTGCACAATCATATCCTCCAGCTTTCCGAGGCTGTGCAGGGGATGGGCGATACTGTCCCAATGTGCCTGACTGCTTTTCATTGCTTCTTCGTTTAACGGCTGTATTTTTTCTAAAGCTTCCTGCAAATTCATTTTTCAAGTCCTCCTGACTGTCTTTTCTTAAAATCCCTGCTGCAATCCAGAAATGCTTTTGGCAATTCCGGATTTCCATAATAATAAAAATGAGGAAATCCCGCCGTCATAGTCGGCGTACTGTGAATACAATCCCAGCCTCTTTTACCTGTGGGCTTTTTTGCATAAAAATCAGCTCCGCAGCTTGTAGAGTCAAAATAGTGAAACTCATGTGCCGGACACATACCAAGCTGTCTTCCGAATACCGGCTTTTTACAGGACGCTTCAATATACCCAAAACGAGACAGCTTTCCTGTATTAAAGACCGTCCCTTTAATCTGTCCTACTCCCTGACGAAAAACCCCTTTTTCATCCTCAAAGATATCGTGGAGATAAATAAAACCGCCGCATTCTGCCAAAACCGGCATCCCCTTTGAAAGAGCTTCTTTTATCTGTTCCCTCATAGAAAGATTTTCTTCCAGCGCTTTTCCGTATAATTCAGGATAACCGCCATACAGTAATAAGCCCTGAATATCAGGCGGCAGCTCTTTATCGTGAATGGGAGAAAACGGAATGAGCTCTGCGCCCATTTCCTCTAAAAGCTTTAGGTTGTCCTCATAGAAAAAGCAAAACGCTTCATCCTTTGCCAAGCCTATTTTTATTTTTTCTCCCTGATTTTTCAAGCTTTGAAAATATTCTTTTGTTTCTTTTTCAACAGAAATAGCAGGAGCGCTCTTTCCAAGCTCAATAAGTCCATGGAAATCTATGGTCTCCTCCATACGCTTGGCAAGCTTTCCAAGCTTTTCCTTGAAATCCTGTATTTCATTAGGCATTACAAGCCCTAAATGGCGGCTTTCAATGACACAGTCTGTTACCACAGGAACATAGCCATATACTTTTATTCCCAGCTTTGTTTCAATCATTTCTTTTACTCTGGGATACAGCATGGAAGAAATCTGGTTCAGCAGTACGCCTTTGATGTTGCTGTCCGGCATAAAATTCACAAATCCCTGAATAAAGGGAAGAATAGAGACGCTCATTCCTTTACAATTAACAATCAGCACCACAGGTGTCTGTGTCACCTTTGCCAAATCATAGGCGCTTGCCCTTGTGGTTGTTCCGCCTACGCCGTCATAATAGCCCATAACACCTTCCATTACGGCAATGTCACAGTCTTCCAGATTTCGTTTTAATAAATATCTGGTTCTGTCCGGCGTGGTAAAAAAAGTATCTAAATTTCGGGATTTTGTTCCGATTACCTTTGTGTGAAACATAGGGTCAATATAATCCGGCCCACACTTAAAAGAGGCTGTTTGAAGTCCTCTGTTTTTCAATGCCTGTAAAATCCCACAGGTAATCAGGGTTTTTCCGCTGCCGCTCGCACCGGCTGTTAAAAGAAAACGAGCTGTACTCATAGTTCTATCCTCTCTGCTGACAATTTCCCGTACAGGAAATAATATAAATGGGGTTTTCGCCCATCATCATGTGATATCTGCCGACTGTTTTTGATTTGCTCACAGTCATCTGCACAATTTCTGTGTCCGTTACAGGCAGGGTTTTCAAACACTCCAAAGCTTCTGACACGCTCTCCAAGGCAATACAGTTAATAACTATGCGAACCTTTGAATTTTTCTCTAAAAGCAGTTCCATAATTTCCTTCATATTTCCGGAAGAGCCCCCGATAAAGGCATGGGTAGGCGCTTCTAAAGCTTTCATTGCTTCCGGAGCCAGTCCTTCTATAATCTCCAGATTATCCGCCTGAAACTGCTCTTTGTTTTTCTTTAAAAGCTCCACTGCCAGTTCTTTTTTTTCAATGGCATATACTTTTCCCTTATAAGCCCTCAGCGCCATTTCGATTGCCACAGAGCCTGTACCTGCCCCTATGTCATAGCATACAGAGTTTTCAAAAAGTCTCAGCTTGGAAAGAGACACCGTTCGAACCTCTTCCTTTGTCATGGGAACCTTATCTCTTAAAAATTCTTCATCTCTTATGCCGTGGGTTGCCGACTGCTGCCTGTAATTTTCATTTTCCACATATAAAACGCTTAAGCTGTCGCCTTCATAGTCTGCAAAGGTCTCGGGCGTTCCCTTTTGGATTTTTTCATCTGCATAAGACAGCCGTTCTCCAACATAGAGAACCACCTCATCCATCCCATAAGCCAGCAGCTTTTTTGCAAGCTCAGAAACGCTGTCATTCTTTCCCAAAATAGAAAAAACCTTTTTATTTTGTCTGATAAGAGAAAGCAAATTGGCTTCTTCTCCATGATTGCTGGTTAAAACTGTATCATCCCATGATTTCTGAATACGGCTCATAAAATATGCCACCGAAGAAATTCCGCAGATTACCTTTACCTGATTTCCCAAAACCGCAAGAAGCTTTTTGGCCCCACTGTGAAATCCCACATCTCCGGATAAAACCACGGCGATTTTTTCATATTCCGGATGCTCCTGTATGTATGATGCAATTTTTTCACTGTTATATTCCACGTAAATATCCTGCTCTTTTTTTTCACAGGACTCCAACATTCTGGAAGCGCCGATTAGTAAATCCGCTTCCTGTATGGTTTTTTCTGCCTCTTTTGTAAGACTGTCTGTATTTCCCATTCCAATTCCCACAAGGGAAATCTCTGCCTGTGACGGCAATGAAAAGCTTCTGCATAAAATCCGTTTACATTCCTGTAAGGAAACTCCTGTTTCTTTTAAAGGCCGCCCCACCACAACAAGGGTGCATCCGCAAGCTCTGGCTGCTTCCAGCTTTTCCAGAAAACCGCCGCTTTTGCCGGACATTTTTGTTACCATGTATTTACAATTCAGCTGGCGAAGCATGGCAATATTAAATTCCTTTGAAAAAGGTCCCTGCATGCAGAGCAGATTTTTTCCCTGAAAGCCCAAGCGGGAACATTCTTCTACTACGTTTGGCAGAGAAAGAACCCGAAGAAAAACACGGTTTTCAAAGTCAGAAAGCACTGTATATTTTGCAGCTTCCTTACTCCCTGTGGTTGCCAGAATATTTCCTGTTGTTTTTCCAAGATAATCAACTGCCGCTTCCACGGTTTCAACATAAACACAGTCCCCTAAATCAGCATTTTCCTGATTTTCCCGAAGAACCCTTAAATATTCTGCGCCTGTATTTTCACATGCGGCTTTTATATTTTTTGTCACCTCCGCAGCATAAGGATGCGTGGCGTCAATAACAAGTGGTTTGTTATTTTTTAAAATCAATTCTTCTATCTGTTCCTGATTGAGCCGCTCATGAGAAATTTCCAGATTTTCATTCTCTCCTAAAAGCTGTTCTCCATATTCCGTTGCCACACAGATATGGGCAGGAACCTGTCTTTTTTCCAGAAACTGTGCAAGCTGCCTGCCTTCGGTAGTTCCTGCAAAAACAATTACTTTACACATTTTTATAGCCTCTTGGCGTTACCATTTTGCCCTGAATATTCATTGTCTGTGAATTTCCGATGAAAACAGTGGTAAACATGTCTACCTTTGTATCACGAAGCTCTTTTAAGGTCATGACCTGCATGTGCTCTCCGTCTCTGCCGATATTTCCCACAATTCCGCATACGGTTTCCGGTGACTGATGCTGCATCATCAAATCGCAGGCTTTTTGCAAGTAATCATGTCTCTTTTTACTGGACGGATTATATAAACAAATCACAAAATCCGCTTTTGCCGCATTTAAAAGTCTTGCCTCAATCTTTTCCCAAGGTGTTAATAAATCACTTAAACTGATAAGGCAGAAGTCGTGGATAAGAGGCGCTCCCAACACAGCCGCTCCGCCGGTTGCCGCAGTCACGCCGGGAATAATCTCCAGTTCCACTTCCGGATATTTCACACCGATTTCATACATCAGCCCTGACATTCCGTAAACACCTGCATCTCCGCTGCAAATCATGGATACGGTCTTGCCCTTCATGGCTTCCTCAAATGCCATAACACAGCGGTCTACCTCTTTCTTCATAGGTGTTGTCAAAAATTCTTTTCCGCTGAAATGTTCTTTCACCAAATCTACGTATACGGTATATCCAATAATTACGTCACTGTTCTTTAAAGCATTTGCTGCCTCGATTGTCATTTTTTCATAAGCGCCGGGACCAATTCCCACAACATATAATTTATTCAAAGTTCACACTCCATTTCTTCATAGCCAGCGCCACTGTCACGCCGTCCTTTGCATATTTTCTCTGTATCAGTCTGCCTTTTCCGTCCTTACTGCTACCTAAAAGCGCCGCTCTTTCACAGACATTATCTACGCCTGTCACATTCTCCACGAACTGAGAGCTGGCATAAGTGCCTTCTACCTCCTGAAGCTCTTCCGCAGTATAAGTAATAAACGGGATTTTCCGCTCCTTGCAATATTCCAGAATACCCGCCTCTTCCTTCTTCAAATCAATACTTGCCACCTGCTCCATAGCCACAGAAGGAATTAAAAGCTCATCGCAGGCTCTGCGTACAACGCTTTCTACGGTTTCCTTATCTGTTCCTTTTTTACATCCCAGACCTGTGGTAATTACTCTTGGAATTAAATATAAGGTATGCACAAACGGATGCTCCAAATATCCTGTGGTAACACAAATACCAATCTCCGGTTTTTCTTCATCCTCCTTCTGACAGAGCTTTAACTCATCCGGAATTTCTCCCAGCCATGGAAAATCACTGACAAATCCAACTTCCTTTCCTGCCAGAAGAGCCGCTGAAATTTCCTTTGCCAATTCCATATCGGAAATAAAGCAGCCGTTTTTCTTGGCAAAAACATCTACCGCAAACTTATCGTTTAAATCAGTGGCTGTTGTAATAACCGGCTGGGCACGAAGAATTTCTGCAATTTCTTCCGTAAGCTCATTTGCGCCGCCAATGTGTCCGGAAAGAAGAGAAATGGCAAACTGTCCCTGTTCGTCCACGACCACCACAGCCGGGTCTATCTTTTTGCTTTTTACAAAAGGAGCAATACTTCTTACCGCAATGCCGCAGGCTCCTACAAACACAATGGCATCACAATCCTCAAATCTTCTTCCTGTCCACTCTTTAATAGACTCGTCCACAGGTTTTGCAAACTGCTTCACACTTCTGAAATCCTGAGAGTCCTCATCCAGCTGAGACTCATCTAAAACCTTTTTCGTATATTTACTTTTGGTGTAGGATGCCACCTCATAAGAACGTTCTTTTAATACCCAGTAAAGCATTTCGCTTAACCGATATCCCGACTGACTGAAACTGATTATTGCTATTTTCATTTTCTACAATCCTTTCTTACTGTAAAAACCTTCCTGCTTATCTGCTTACAAATCTGTTCCCTTGCGAAACTCCGTAGTAAATCCGGGGTCATATAATTTTGAACGGTCATACTGCGGATGTGCCACCACATCACCGATAATCATCAGAGCCGTTTTGGTGATATTATTTTCTCTTGCTGTCTGTGCCAAAGTAGCAACCGTACAGACAAAGCTCTTTTCATCCTCCCATGTGGCACGATATACAATCGCTGCCGGTGTATCCGGTTCATAACCGCCTTCAATTAAACGCTTTGACAGCTCCTCCAGCATACCTGTACTTAAAAATACTACCATGGTTGCGTGATGCGCTGCAAAGGACTCAATACTTTCTTTTTCCGGAACAGGCGTTCTTCCTGCCATACGTGTAATAATGACACTCTGGGATACATTTGGCAGTGTATATTCCAGATTTAAAGCAGACGCCGCTCCGCAAAAAGAGCTGACGCCGGGACAATAATCATAAGCAATCCCCTTTTCATCCAGTACATCCATCTGTTCCCGAATTGCACCGTAAAGACAGGGGTCTCCTGTATGTAAACGCACGGTCATTTTCCCATCTTTTTCTGCCTGAAGCATAACCTCTAAGACCTCTTCCAGTGTCATTTTTGCACTGTTGTAAATTACACAGTCCTCTTTTGCATAATCCAATAACTGCGGATTTACCAGAGAGCCTGCATAAATCAATACGTCTGCTTCTTCTAAAAATGCTTTTCCACGCACTGTGATTAAATCGGCTGCCCCGCTTCCTGCACCTATAAAATGTATCATCTTCTTTCACCTCATTTGTTTTCTTTCACAATAATTAAAGAATAGTATCCTGCTTTTTCCGGAATGTCTTCTGCGGACAAATAAATCTTTTCATCCGGCATACCGCAATTTTCAATCATCACTGCCTGCTGCCCGCTGTTTACAATGCTTTCCTTTACCTGCTGCATTTTACTTCCTGTTTTCATCAGTACCTTTGTTCCCGGCATTTTTAAGATTTCATCCATTTCCTCTGCACGGTAAGTTGCAGGAATTACATGGAGGGGCTCTGCCATTTCTACCAGTCCCATATTCAATCTTGCCGCTACTGCACAAAAGGATGTAATTCCGCTGACGATTTCGACCTCATAGCCTCTGGATAAAATTCTTTTATGTACGTATAAATAAGTCGAATAAACCGTAGGGTCGCCTAAAGTCAGAAAGGCTACCTGCTTTCCTTCTTTTAAATAAGCTTCAATATCATTGGCTGCCTTTTCATGATTTGCTTCCAAAACAGCCTTATCCTTTGTCATAGGCATTGCAATGGGAATTAGATTTTTTTCATCCAGCTCCTCATATACCCCTTTTACAATCTGATATGCAACACTTTTTTGAATATCGTTCCCCGGAACTGCAATAACATCGCTTTCCTTAATCAGGCGAAGCGCCTTTACTGTTAATAATTCCGGATCACCTGGTCCTACTCCGAGTCCAAATAATTTTCCCTTCATTCTTCTTGTCCTTTCCGGTACTGATGATTTAATAAATCCGTCAGTTCCTTTACATTCTCTGTCTCTCCAAGATAACCAAACTCATTGGAATACAGCACAGCGCCTAAAAGCATTCTGTTATAAGCTCTGTGATTTAAGTAAAACAGAATTCTGTCTGTCAGTTCTTTCATAACCGGATTTAATAATCCTTCTCTTTGAATAATTTCCAATGCTTCATCCGTCGTAACGGTATTCAGAATTTCCTTCGCACTTTCCAAAGAAATTCCCGCCCGAAGGGCATTTGCGCTTAAAATTTCTGCTCTGGCATCTGCACATCTGGAATGGGTATTCATAATACCTGCTGCCACCTTCACAAATTTTCCGATATGAGAAATGAACAAAATCCCTTCTACGCCCATGGATACTGCCATATCCAGAGCTTCTCCCACATAATTGCTGCACTTTATATTTTCCTCGAAAGGCAGACAAAGATGCTCCTTCATATAGGCTGCACCATAATTTCCGGGGGTAATCAGCAGGTATTTTGCACCGTTTTCTACCTTCTGACGCATTTCTACCTCAATACTTTTTATCAGAGCAGCCTCACTCATAGGCTCTACAATTCCCGATGTACCAAGTATGGAAATCCCCCCTTCAATCCCCAGTCTGGGATTAAACGTTCTTTTGGCAATTTCCGCTCCTTTTGGCACACTGACGGTTACCAGAAGTCCGCCCTCATAATCTGCATCATTACAAACGTTTTCCAGCTCTCTTTGTATCATAGCACGGGGAACTTTGTTAATTGCCGCATTCCCTAAAGGCTGTTCCAGCCCTTTCTTCGTTATTCGACCTACGCCAATGCCGCCTTCAATGCAAACGCCTCTGTTCTCTGTTTTTTCAACCTTTGCAAAAATCTCAATGCCGCTTGTGGCATCCGGGTCGTCTCCTCCATCCTTTTGAATGGCACAGGAAACCCAGTTCTCTCCTCTGGTAATATGCAGAACCTTCAGATGAAGGGAAATTCCCTTTGGTGTCATGAAATCTACATATCTTTGCTCCTGCCCTGCAAAAAGCATCAGCGCCGCTGCTTTAGCCGCTCCTGCGGCACAGGAGCCGGTAGTATATCCAAAACGCATTTTTTTATTATTTACAATACTGTAATACTCTTCTAATCCTGTTTTTTCTTCCATTGTCTATTCCTTTAAAAGCAAAAATTCGCTGTCCTCTAAGACAACGAACTCTCCATTGGATAATAGATACCCTTTTTTATTTGAAGTCATCCGGTTGCCGCAGATGCTCTTCATTCCTCTAAGCAATCTATGTATCTGGCTTTACAGTAACGGACTTGCACAGGAATTTCACCTGCTTCCATAAAAATGCTCAGTTCTGTTTCTTTCCTCAATAATCGTACTCATTATATAATTTTCCCTGTAAAAAGTCAACGCAAAACCAAGCTTTACTCTCAAATCCTCATAGCTGCTATCAATCTTTTTGTTCCTGTTTCCGCTAAAACCGGAACGCTTTCCGGATGTGTCCATTGAGCAATCCGATTATCAAAAAGAATATTGGCTGCCGCCGGAAACTCCTCGTCACTGTCCCAGAAAATATAAGTAAGGGAAATCATTGGAAATGCCTGCAAGGTAATACTGACATCGCCAAATTTTTCCTGTTTGCCGCCTATTTCTATGCCCGCCTTTAAAAGCGCATCTCCACGTCCCTGAAAAGCTTTTTTTAAAGGTTCCAGCGCCATTCGGTTATAAGCCGCCTCAAAAACAGCTGCTTCCCTGATTTCCCGAAACGGAACCTTCCTGTCACTTTTCTGCGCAAATTCCTGATGGCAGCATAAGTGGTGCATAATGGTCAAACGGTCGCTTACGCAAAGCTCCTGTCCTGTTTCTCCTGTAATCTCTCCCGTGGCTTTTTCTACACGGCAGTTTTCATTAAAAAATGGAACATACAAATAATAAGTATCTGTTTTCAGTTGTAATCTCTTCGCCGTTTCATCTATATTCTTTTTTAAAAAACGTTTTTGAAATTCTTGAAATACTTTTTCATAATTGGAGTCTTCCATGAAAAATATCATCTCTTTTCTTTTGCTTTTCTTTTTGTCATTTTATCATGAAACTTTCTTTTTCACAACAAAAGAGAGACTGCCGCATTCGCATACAGCACTCTCCCTCTTTCGATTTTATATAATAATGCAAACCATTCCGCCTTTGCTGTCATTGACAATTTTCTGCATGGTATCTTGAAGCTTTATCTGACTTTCATCACCGATTTGAATCAGTTTTGTGTGAATTCCATCCTCCACCAGCTCTCCGATGGATTTCCCGAAAATATTGGTCTGCCAGATACTTTCCTTTCTCTCGTCACTTGTTTTAATATAAGAAATTAAATCCTTTGCCTGTTCTTCGCTTCCCACAATCGGCGCAATTTCTGTCTCGATATTTGCCCGTATCATGTGAATGGAAGGACTGACCGATTTTATTTTTACCCCATATTTATTACCCTGCTTGATTACCACAGGTTCTTCCAGCTTAATCTCGTCTTTTTGCGGTGTAACCACACCATATCCCTTTCCCTTAACAGAAGAAATGGCATCCTGCACTTTTACGTATTCTGCCTTCATTTTTGCCAATTCCTGCATGGTATGAATAAGCTCGTATTCATCGGAGATGTCTACCCCTGTCATTTCACTTAGAATTTCATAATACCACACATCGTCCATATCCACTCGTATTTTCAATTTTCCCGTGGATAAATCAGTCTTTTCCAAAAGAAGATTTTGGATATATTCAGAAGAAACCCGCATATTTTCTTTTGTCGCATCTTTGACATAACGCATTTTTTCCATAAGCTTTTTAATACTGTCAATTAAATCTTTTTTCAAATAATGCTCTGAAGGAAGCATTTCCACCCATTTTGGAACGTAAAATTCCATCTGCACAATGGGAAATTCATATAAAATTTTTTCCATAATCCGACAAATATCTTCTTTTCTGAGCTGTTCACAGTTCAAGCTTAAAACACCTGTTTGATATTTTTGTTTTAATTCCTCTACCAGCTTTAAGGTTTCTTCTTTATAGGGCTTTTGAGAATTTACTAAAATCAAAAAAGGCTTTCCTGTTTTCTTTAGTTCTGCCACGGTTTTTTCTTCACTGGAAATATAATTTTCTCTTGGAATTTCACCGAAAGAGCCATCGCAAGTCAAAACAAGCCCAATGTTTGAATGTTCTGTAATTACTTTTTGCGTACCGGTTTCTGCTGCCTGATGGAAGGGAATTTCATATCCAAACCATGGAGTTTTTACCATACGCTCCTTACCATCCTCCATATTTCCGGAAGCCTCAGGCACCATAAATCCCACGCAGTCAATCAAACGTATCTTTGCCGAAAGGTCTTCTCCTATTTGAATTTTTGCAGCTTCTTTTGGAATAAATTTAGGCTCTGCCGTTGTAATCATCTTTCCCGAACCGCTTAAAGGAAGCTGGTCTCTGACTTCCTTTTTCAACGGTTCTTCCATATTGGGCAATGCTGCAATTTCCATAAATCTTCTGACAAAGGTTGACTTTCCTGTACGCACAGGGCCTACCACACCAATATAGATTTCGCCGCCTGTACGTGCCTGTATATCTTTATAAATATTATATGTATCCATACTATACCCCCTTTATTCTATTACTAAATTATATGCCTGAGAAAAATAAAAAATTACCAGTCATTGTCAGAACGTTTGTTCTTGACTTTTTCATTTCCTGCTCTTATAATAAAAGCAGAACATACATTCGATTTAATTTAAAGGAGTACCTTATGAACATTCAAACCTCATTCACAATAAATCAAAAGCTTGAAATCTTATCCGATGCTGCCAAATACGATGTTGCCTGCACTTCCAGCGGTGCAGACCGCCGAGGGGCAAAGGGGCATTTAGGCAACTCCTGTGCCTCCGGTATCTGCCATAGCTTTGCCGCTGACGGAAGATGTATTTCCCTGTTAAAGGTCCTGTTCTCTAACGAATGTATTTACGACTGTAAATACTGTTTAAATCGCCGCTCCAATGACAGAGTCCGCACTACCTTTACGCCGGAAGAGCTTTGCGGCATTACTGTGGAATTTTATAAGCGCAATTATATTGAGGGCTTATTTTTAAGCTCCGGTGTTATAAAAAGCCCCGATTTCACCATGGAGCTTATTTACCAAACCTTATATCTTCTGCGAAATAAATATCATTTTCGTGGCTATATCCATGCGAAAGCTGTGCCCGGCGCCCACCCTGACCTAATCCAGAAAACCGGCTATCTGGCAGACAGAATGAGCGTAAATATAGAACTTCCCACAAAAGAAGGGCTGGCAGCCCTTGCTCCGGGTAAAACGCATGATAAAATCTTACAGCCTATGTCACAAATACAGCAGAATATCGCAGCTTCCCGTTTAGCGCTGGGAAAATCATCTTCCTTTGAACGCCATCACGGAAACCGCTATTTGCCAGACTCTATTTTTTCAAATGACAGGCAAAAGCAGCTGAATGCCTCTGCTTCCTCCTTGGCTGTGCAAACCGCAGCTTCTCTGTCTGTGCACAACACTTCTGCTTCTTCTTTCGTTCCTGCCGGTCAAAGCACACAGATGATTATCGGAGCAGCTTTGGAAAATGATTATGAACTTTTAAAAGTCACTCAGACACTGTATCAGAAGTTCGACTTAAAGCGTGTATTCTTTTCTGCCTATATTCCGTTAAACGAAGACAGCCTGTTGCCCTCACCCGATACTCCGCCGCCTCTTTTACGGGAACACCGTCTGTATCAGGCGGACTGGCTGCTGCGCTATTACGGCTTTCATGCAGAAGAATTATTAAGCCCTGAAAAACCCAATTTCAACCTGCTCCTTGACCCTAAATGTGAATGGGCGCTAAGACACTTAGATCAGTTTCCCATAGAAGTTTCCACTGCAAGTTACAGTCAATTACTAAAGGTTCCCGGCATTGGAAATAAATCGGCTCTTCGCATTGTTCAGGCAAGAAAAAATTCAACCTTGGATTTTTCTATTTTAAAGCGTCTTGGGCTTGTTCTGAAGCGGGCACAATATTTTATTACCTGTCACGGGAAAATGCTCTATTCCATGCCCATTGAAGAAAACTTTATTACCCGACAGCTTACCGCAGAGCAAAAAGAAACCTCATGGAAGCTGGAGCATCCTCAGACCTACCAGCAGCTATCTCTGTTTGATGACCATTTTCTCGATGTTCCGCCCACCATAGAGGATAAATGCAAAAGTATTCTGGGACAATTTTAAAAAATGAAAGGAAAATTGATATGATTGTTTTTACATGCTGTGATACCTTTGATGATATGATGACCTGCATCTACGATGCCTGGGCTGCCCGTTTAGGTCATTCTAATATTCGCCTTCAGACAGAGCCTATTGGAAATTTCGAATTATTTTGTGAATACCGCCATATTGATGCAGATAAAGAAAAAGTAAAAAAAGTCATCCGCTCTATTCAAAATAAAATATGTCCGCAGGCTTTTTATGATGTCTATACCGCATCTCTTTCTTATGAAAGTAATAAACTGGATATTATTTATCGTTTCTTAATTGTCGGATTTCTCTATCAAAAACAAGTCATCCAAATGCTTGGAAATCCGGCTGTTGCCGCCCTGTTTGAGTTAAAAAGAAAGGTAACAAATGAAGCCCATCAATTTCGTGAATTTGTACGATTTTCCAGACTTAATGAAAATATACTTCTTTCTGTTATTGAACCAAAATGCAACGTACTTACTCTGCTTGCTCCTCATTTTGAAGACCGTATGCCTTCGGAAAACTGGATGATTATTGATAAAAATCACATGATTGCTTTAATCCATCCTTTGGAGCAAAAATCCTTTTTAAGTCCTCTTACCAAAGAAGAACTCTCTTTTCTGGAAAATTCAAGACAGGACACAGACTTGTATTCTGAGCTTTGGAAAACATTTTTTCATTCTGTTGCCATTAAAGAAAGAAAAAACGCAAGATGCCAAAGAAACCTTATGCCCCTTTGGTTTCGGAAGAATATGACAGAATTTCCATAGAATATTTTTATTCACACATACAGACAAGAGGTGATATAAATCACGAACGGCAAAATATTTCCTGTTGCATCTTATAATAAAGAATTTCACAACTATCTACCTATACATTTTAATCAAGACGTTATATATCAATCCTGTGGCCCAGAAAAGCATATAAAAAAAAGACATCCGGAATGTCTTCCCTATCTCAAATTTATCTCATCTATCATTTCATCTCCGGATTATATCGGAGTAAATCCTAATGAAATTGGAGACAGTTTTGAACTTGTCAAAAGGTTTCATGATAATATTCAAATCGGAATAAAACTTGATATGAAAGAAAATTATTTATATGTTTCCACTCTGCACACTATTACTAATGGAAAATTAAAACATGGTATCGCAAATGTCCGCTTAAAAAAATTTGACAAATAGTATAATTTCCTCTATAATATGGACACAATAAATTAAATTACAAAGGTCGGAAAGGCTCCCGACACACTCGTAAGAGTACCTGAGATGCTGGATACGCCGCCCAGCTTGTAATTTCTAAAACAAAAGGTGTTTCCATTGCGGAAACACCTTTTGTTTGTTGTATTAAAAAGGAGTTATCACCTGAAATATACATCAGGTGATAACTCCCTTAAAAAATTTCACTAAGCGAATTTTCTCTTAGCCGCTTCTACTACATGACCTACTAAAACAGAGGTTGTAACGCTTCCTACTCCGCCCGGAACAGGTGTGATTGCTTCTACAATTGGTTCTGCTTTTTCAAAATCAACGTCACCACAAAGCTTGCCTTCTTCGTTTACATTGATACCTACATCAATAACAACCTGACCTTCTCTCAAATATGTATCGTCTACCACACCTGCACGACCGGCAGCTACAATAACGATATCAGCTTCTTTTACAACAGAAGGCATATCAACAGTTCTTGTATGACATACAGTAACTGTTGCATTTTTCTTAATAAGCATCATAGCAGCAGGTTTTCCAACTACTAAGCTTCTTCCAACTACAACTGCCTTTTTACCTGTACAGTCAATTCCATAGTGGTCCAGAATTTCCATACATGCCTGCGGTGTACATGGTGGGAAACCTACATTCTTTCCTGTAAATACACCTGACATAGAACCATCTGTCATACAGTCAACGTCTTTTGCAGGATCCAGAGCATTTTCAATTACGGACTGATTTAAGTGCTTTGGAAGTGGACGGAATAATAATACTCCGTGAATATTATCATCTTTGTTTACTTTATTGATTGTTGCTAATAATTCTTCCTGTGTTACATCAGCAGGAAGTAAAATTTTCTCGCAAGCAACTCCTAAAGTTTCACAGCGCTTTGTAGCTCCTCTTTCGTAGGAAATATCACTTTCGTTTTCGCCTACACGGATAATACCTAATGTTGGTTTTACTCCTTTTGCTTCTAATTCTGCAACATCTGCTTTAATTCTTTCATTTAATGCTGCTGTTACTTCTTTACCAAGTAATCTCTTAGCCATTTTCTAGCTTCCTCCAATTTCTTTCTCTGATTTTCTTATTTTAATCTGGATAATACGCTTTCAAATGTTTCATCTGCAATTTTTGTATATTTTTCCAGCATAGCATCTGCTTTCTGATTTAATTCTTCTGCATAAGCTCTGTCTGCCATAGATTTTGTATTAATATATACATTCAGACTTGCACCTTTTAATGCAGCTTTACAGAATGCAGCGCCTACACCTGCATCACTGATTGCTAATGTAGAACCTTTTGCAGCAAATTCAACGATTACTTCAATCGCTTCACAACATTTTTCCATAATTTCCATTGGAACGGAACAAGCGTCTTTTAATACGATTTCCATAACTCTTGCTTTTTCTGCTTTTTCTTCTTCTGTACTTCTTGGCATACCATAAGCTTTTGAAAGAGGTTCGAATACTTCCGCATCTCTTTCAATCAGGCGAAGAAAATCTTTTTGGAGTTCATCGCATTTTTTCTTTAACTCCCACATTTCATCTTCTACTTCGGCATATTTCTTTTTCCCTACGGTCAGACTTCCAACCATATTTCCTAAAGCAGTTCCGATTGCACCTACTAATGCAGATGCACCGCCGCCGCCCGGTACAGGAGCCTTTGATGCTAATACTTCTACAAATTCATTACATGGTACTGTTGAAAATCCCATTGTTGTATCCTCCTTAAAACTCCGTATCTATTCTTAGAACAGACCGGTAATTTTTCCTCTTTCGTCCACGTCAATCTTCTCAGCAGCCGGTACTTTTGGAAGTCCTGGCATTGTCATAATTTCTCCTGTCAATGCTACGATAAATCCTGCACCTGCGGAAATCTTCAGATTTCTTACTGTTACTTCAAAGTCTGTCGGTGCTCCCAGTTTTGTCTGGTCATCTGTCAAACTGTACTGTGTCTTAGCAACACAGATTGGGCAGTTCCCATATCCCAGCGCTTCTAACTGTGCAGCCTGTTTCTGTGCGTTTGCAGTCAGAACGACTCTCTTACCACCGTAGATTTTCTGTACAATCTGGTTTAACTTATCTTCAATACTTCCCTCTAATTCATAAGAGAATGTGAAATCGTTTGGTTCTTCAACCAGACGGATAACTTCTTTCGCCAGAGCAATTCCGCCTTCGCCGCCTTTTGCCCATACTTCAGACAGTGCAACGTTTACGCCCAGCTCTCTACATTTGCTTTCTA